>Ga0207648_10000999_pt1 | contig 31945 bp, 37 predicted proteins | sample KBSMisM32_FD_184310 | JGI IMG/M metagenome (GOLD analysis project Ga0207648, IMG submission 184310) | Miscanthus rhizosphere microbial communities from Kellogg Biological Station, Michigan, USA - KBS Miscanthus M3-2 (SPAdes) (version 2) | ecosystem: Host-associated > Plants > Roots >... | reverse complement strand
GCAGCTTACGTTTCTGTCCTCCAGTTTTGCAACTGCATCAAGTATAACGCGCAATGTAGAGCCATACGAAACAATCGTAACATCATTACCCTGTTTAATTACTTCGGGAATGCCCATAGGCACGGTAAATTCAAGGAGGTTGGACGGAAGTTTTTCTTTCAGTCGGTAACCATTCAAACATTCTATTACCAGCGCCGGATCATTGCTGCGAAGTAATGTATTATACATGCCCGCGGCCTGCACCATATTACGCGGCACACATACATACATGCCGCGCAGGGAATTTACGATCATACCCATTGGAGAACCACTGTGCCATATTCCTTCAAGACGATGACCACGTGTGCGCACAATAACAGGGCAATGCTGTAACCCTTTTGTGCGATATTGAAGTGTTGCAGCGTCATCGGTGAGAGGTTGGAGACCATACACCAGGTAATCGAGATACTGAATTTCAGCAATAGGACGTAGTCCTCTCAACGCAAGCCCTATCCCCTGCCCTACGATAGTGAGTTCACGGATACCCGTGTCAAAGATCCGGTTCTCACCGTGCTTCAACTGCAAACCGGCAAATGCCTGGTTCACATCGCCGATCATTCCAACGTCTTCTCCGAATGCAAGCATGCGCGGTTCTGCAGAAAATAACTGGTCAAAATACCTGACATACTTCGCTTGGTACAAGGACTATCCGGAAGGCGCAGTATATCTGAATGAAGAACTCAGTCCTGTACGGATGGAACAGGCTAAATTTGTGGCAATGCACGATTATCAAACATGGCCTGATTTCTCCTACTTTAGGAGGCGCTGGCCACGTCGCGATATTCCCGTTAACTTCAATGTCGATACCGATCCTAACAATTATTCAATCGGTATTGAGTGCTTGAGCCTTGGAGCCAAGACTAAAAACAAGCATGCCTATTCGGCTGAGATGTACAAGACTCTTCGTTCTCTTGTTAAGAATCTTTGCAAGAAGTACACGATTCCGCGGAAGAAAGGGTATGTCGTTGGCCACGAAGATGTTAATCCCGTTGGGCGCTGGGGATGGGACCCGAATTCTGGGTTCAATTGGAATAGAATCTGCCAGCGGTAAGCCACCTAGGCCGTCGCTTCCACTTATAACGGCGGAGAAGAAGAAGAGAAGAAAGGCCGCGCTGCCAGTCTTAGTGGAAGCGCGGCCTTATAGCGTGAAAGGCGACCGGATCACTTCTGGATTCGACCCGTGGACCTTGGATGTCGCAGTATGATCGGAGCTTCCATGAGTTCGGGTGGAGTTGCTCTTGGGTCGTCAGTTTCAAATCGAGGACCGATGTCCTTTGTGCTTTCCTTCCACCGCCGTGGCACGCGTTGGATGCCAATGGGAAAAATTGTGAGACGTCCTCCCTCATCAACATGCAATCGAAGAAAATGTTTCCAATCTTCAATGCGCAACGATGAAAATGCCTCGTTCATATGTCGTCCAAACAGGTTGAGCGAAATCAACAGATAGACGCCGAGCAGAAGTGAACCCACGATCCATCCGCCCAAGACAATTAACGACCCGGTCAACAGAAGCTGTTCGGGAGTTTGATACTGCAATCCCAATGTCGTCATGGCGAAATATGAAGCGCCCCAGCCGATGAAAAACGTGGCTGCAATGTGCGACACAGCGTGCACCGTTCCTGCGGTCCAGCGGTACCATTTCACATAGGTATCCGTGAAAAGGAAAAAGCCTAGAAAGAGCACGGCCGCCCAAAAGATCGGGAATGGCGTGAGCAGTAATTTTTCTAGAACACGCGACGCCGCTTCAGTCACGTCGGAGGTGTCGCCGACCTTCGCCATGACGGACCATGCCGTCAATAAGTACAGACTGGCCGGTACTAGGCCGAATTTCCAATTCACAAGGGGAAAAAGACCATTACGGAAGGAGAGTAATCGTGACACTGACGGGCTCGGCCAACTGGCTTTATGATGAAATGTCCTCGCAGCATCAGCCTGCGTTGGCGGTAACGTTTCTACCAGGTCATTCACCTTCCAGCCATGGGTCGGATGGAGGAATGCGCCACCTCCGCCAGCAATAATTTTTTGGGTCCCATCCTGCGCTTCGTGTCGGCGGTAGTGATGAAGGTCTCCGGCCAGAAACACCTGAACTGATTTCCCTTTAAGGATCTCCTTCTCGACAAAGTCAAGATTTCGGTCATTCACATTGAGATCGTACCGTTGGTACTCAGCCTCATAAAACCACGTCGGTTCGGAATTGCAGAGGATAATGCTGTCCCCATCCGGGATCTGTTTGGCGACCAGCTGGAAATATTTTACCTGTGGGCCATCGATGTATGACGTGAGTTGCGTGTCCAGCGCTAAGAGCCACCAGCCGTGCGGAAGCTTCATCGCAAAGTAACTGCGTAGCTGAGCGGTCGGAAATCCAGCAATCTCATCCTTGTCGATAAAATACCGTGTGAAGGCCACTAAGCTGTCATACCAGTCATGGTTTCCAGGTATGGCAAACAAATCGGGGCGGGCCGTGTCGCCATTGTAAGCGCACTCATACGGATGGAATGTCCGCTCTTTGTAGGCCGACCGATTGGCGGTGGGATACACTTCATCGCCACCAAACAGAATCACGTGACCACGAACTGTCACATACAGGTGTTTTTCCCAGTTGAGGTCGAGCTTGGGGCGACTGCTGTGGTAAGCGACGGCATAGGTGGAGTTCCAACCTTCTCCTAGATCAGCGACGTAGTCCAACCAAAAGTCCTTGTGCTGCGAGTAGTCAATGATGAAGTGTGTTGGATCGTCATCTGGCAAATCATCTGGGTCATCATAGAGCGCTTCGATTAACCGGTAATCTGCATGCCGTCCGAAGATCGTAGAAGTGACGACTTGTCCAGCGGTCCGCAGCAGCTGAGGCGGATCGTACCATCCCACCATGCGATGTTTTTTAAGCGAAACGCTGTCGTTGTTGGAGGGCGTTCTTGCTTTGGGAGACTTGGGCTGCGTTGTGGCGAGAGGGTGGTTGATTGGTGCTGAGCGGTCAGCTTCAGGCATGCGGGAGTGTACCATAGCCTTTTGTCAAAGAAGAACGTTGATTAAGCATCGACTATTAAGAAGAAAGGCCGCGCTGCCAATGTTAGCGGAAGCGCGGCCTGATAGCGTGAAGGCGACCGGTCATTTCCTGGAGGGGGCAGGACCAGAATCTGGGTGGCCAGAGGAACTGGCAACAAGGCCGTTAAGCGCTTTCGGTCGGTGCGGCTTCATGTAGTAAGTGGCACATCTACGATAGCGCCTGGTTGAATCGTGATCAACAAAGTCTCAACGACGGGCACAAGCCGGGTGACAAGAGGTACCTGATTACTGGGCAGTACGAGGATAGCAAGCTTGCGCCCAGACAGATTCTGTTGATACCGGAGATTTCGATCGGCAGTTATCAAGACATCAAAGTGTTCTTCGGCTCGGCGCAGCAATTCGCCGTTCTGAACTCCTGTCCATCCCATCTCTTGAACAGTTGAGATGTTCAGTTGAGGCAAGCGTAACTTGAGTAGACGCGGGACGGATTCATCGAGAAGGATCTTCACGCAGTCTTGCGCAGCTTGAGGAGGGTACTCTTCGAAAATTCCAGCACTTGAACCGCTTGCTCGCGCGTGACGGTAGGAAAGTTGTTGAGAAATTCATCGAGGGAGAGACCAGCCTCGAGGTTGCTGATTAAGGCCTCGACAGGTACGCGCGTCCCGCGAAAGACCGGACTTCCGCTGACTATCGTTGGATCAACCGTAATCGGCAGGCGATCCAGATCCCCTTGGTCGATCACAAGTGGCATGTACTCTCCTGCGAACGTCGGTAGCGAGAGTATACCTTATCGGTGCAGACAAAGGAGAGCGCCTCTGCAAATGCCCGGTAGTCTCGATAATCGATGGGACCCTGATCGGATGGAAGCGGTGTCCGGTCGAGAAGAGAAGTGAGCAGACGTCGATAGTGCGTATACCATCGACAGGCCATTTGATAGGCGTTCTGAACCGAAGGATCGGATGTCCATGGTGAAAGATCGAGATGATCATTGACCAGGATTTCAAGCCAAAGTATTCGTTGTCCTCGAGCTGTCTTAATGGCTTCAGCAATGGAATGCGTTCCGAGATACGCCGGTAACAACACGAGAGAGGCTTTGGCTGATAGTGAACAGTGAGCTTCGGGCATGACGGGAGTGTACCACAGGGTCTTGCCCTAGGAGAATCGTGGAGTGAGGTGGAGCAGCGAAAAGAAAGGCCGCGCTGCCAGTCTTAGTGGAAGCGCGGCCTTGTAGCGTGAAGGCAACCGCTCAGTTCCTGGAAGGTCAGGACCAGAATCTGTATGGCCATCTATTGGCGCTTGATAGCAAGTGACCACTGCCTTCAAACATTAGCAAGGGAATGCTTCGAGACCAGGGAAGCTCAGGCAGGAACGTCGACGTATTCGACGTGGCTACTAGGAAGGGGAATAGGAAGACCATCTGCTTTGAGGCCTTCCAGGTGGAACTCGATAGCTTCGCGAATGAAAGTTTCGGTTTCTCCCACGCTGGCTCCGGTGGCAATGCAGCCCGGTAGGTCCGGGACATAAGCCGCATAGTTTGATGGAGCTTTCTCGATCACAACGGCGTATCGCATGTTATGGCGCTCCTTTTTTCCAACCGGTGCTTCGAGACCGAAGCGGACTTATGAACTGATCCAAGTCACTTGGCCTTTCGGAGCGGCTGCCAATATCCCTCGAAGTCGGGGTACTAACGGTCGAAGATCTTCCAAGCGATTCGACTGTGCTTGAAGAACAATCACGGCGACGTTGAATTGAGGAAGGTGACGAGGTCGTCTCGGTTCCCGAGGCCGGCTGTGTATTCGTAACGGTTGATCGTAACTATCCTTTCAACAAGTCTTTAATCTCTTGGGCCAATCGGCGGATACACTCGTCGAGTAAAAGCTTCACGAAGCGACAGCCAGCATCCTGGCTTTGGCTTCTTCTAAGAAGGCGATGAGCTGTTCACGTGACACTGTAGGAAACCCCTCGAGGAACTCGTCGATCGACTGTCCCCCTTCCAAATAGTCGATGAGCGTTTGTATCGGCACCCGCGTCCCATTGAATACCGGCGTCCCACCCAAAATTTCTGGCGTTGAGATGATGAGCGGAGGCTTAGCTGGCGGCATATCGAGTCTCCACGATAACTAGAATCTAAGCCAGCAGGCGGCTGAAAGCAATTTGCTCAGAGGAGAACACGGCTCCTGGCACAGGTTTTCACTCACGACTGGCAGCCTGAGGAATCCACCGCGTCACTGTGTGGTTTCTCGGAAAGGAAAACCTCGTAAGTCACGCTTTGCGAGCGCGCTTTTTCTTGCGCCTTGCCTCATACACAGACAGCCGCATCGTTCGACCGGCATGTACATCTTTCAGCCCTTCTTTGATTTTCTTGCGGAGCACCGGGCTATAAGCCAGCAAGGCATCTCCGATGTCCTCCTCTGATACAGGTACAACGTTAGTGTGTGTCATCGATCGACTTCATCTCCCATATCCGCACCTGCAGACCTCTGCCGCGCAACAGTGGAGCTACCATTTTCTGCATCTGGACGACCGCCCGTACCTTCTCAGGAAATGGCATGGCTGCCAGCCGGGCCCGGCGCCGTTCCTTCGCGCGAAAGAGTTGTTCAATCTCAGGGATCAATCGCTCCATTCTTTCCATCGCCCTTCCAGTTGATGCCGGCGAAGAACCGCGGCGAGATACTCATCATCCAGGGTGGCCTGCTCTCGTAGAATCCGCACTCGCTCACGATCCTTGGCTCGACCGGTTTGGACACAAATTGCCACCAAGTGTTCGACCCGAAGAACACGCGTAGAGGTTGCCTGGTAGGGCATCCCAAGCGCTTCTCGCAAAGCCTCTTCCAAGAGCGCGTTATATGCTGGCAGGAACTGCACCGGCACCCCTTCGATCACCACGCATTCACCCTCTTCTGCGTACCCCTTGGCGCGCAGCACCTCGTAGAGCGGGGTCAGTGTCAATAGTCCACCTTTTGTCTCCGGCAGCAGCACGATGACGTCCAGATCGAACGTCAGAAGGGGTTCGATGTAAAAGGTCGCTCCCATCGCACCGCCGATGGCATAGCGACTCAAAACGCCATCTCGCTCTAGTTCGTTCAGGACTTGGAGTGTTCGCTCCATAGGCTCAGACGACGCGATCTTACCTTGTTTCAGCGCTGAAAGAAACGGTGCCGATATATTCAGTTGAGTAAGCAGAGTTTGAGTAGGCGCGGGGCCTCTTGATCGAGAAGGATTTTCACGCAGTCTTGTGTAGTTTGAGAAGGGTGCTCTTGGAGAATTCCAGAAGTTCCTGGAAGGGTCAGGACCACTTTATGGCTTCACGAATAAAAGATTCAGTCTCCACATGCCTCGGCAATGCACCTCGGTAGACCCGGAACATAAACCTTATAGTTCGATGGGGCTTCCCAATTACGATGGGAATCGTCGCGCTCGTCTAGTCTTGCACAGCATGCGCCAATGGCGTAGTATGCTTCATGCGGTTTATCGAGACCTCGGTATTTACCGCTGCACTTCGGCGGCACCTAGATGATGAAACGTATCGTGCGCTTCAATTGACGCTTTTGTTCCGCCCGACACAAGGACCTATTCTGCGGGGTGGCGCAGGATTGCGGAAACTCCGTTGGGCGGCATCGAGTCGGGGAAAACGAGGCGGTGTCCGCCTGATCTATTACTGGGAATCGGAAACCGAGACGTTTTACATGCTCTATCTCTATGCGAAGAACGAGCAAGGCGACTTGACGTCGGCACAACTCAAGGTACTAGCCAAGCTTGTTCGGGAGGAATTTAAATGAAGGACGCGGCGTTCCAAGAGGTATTGACCAGTATTCGGCAGGCGGGACGCATTCGACGAGGCACTCTGAAACCTGGCCGGGTAACATCCTTTCGGCCGGCTGATGTCAAAAGCATTCGGGAGAAGCTCAAAGCCTCGCAAGCAGAGTTTGCTCTAATGATTGGCGTCAGCGTCGCGACCCTCCGAAACTGGGAGCAAGGGCGGCGAACCCCAGATGGTCCGGCTTTGGCACTGTTACGGGTTGCGGCGCGCAATCCTCGTGCAGTTGCCGAGGCTCTGCATCGCATACCACGCAAAGGCGCCGCCTAGCCAATCTTGTAGCCTCTTTCATTACCTAGAATTAAGAAAGGCCGCGCTGCCAGTCTTAGTGGAAGCGCGGCCTTATAGCGTGAAGGCAACCGCTCAGTTCCTGGAAGGGTCAGGACCAGAATCTGGGAGGCCATCTGTTGGCGCTTGACAGCAGTGGCCGCTGGTCGGCTTCACACTAGAATTACGGGCTGGGGCGCCTGAATTGCAAATCTCAGATCTCACATTCCAAGAGGGAGGCGCAGCCCGAATCTCACGCTCGGCGCCTATTTCAAATCGCAGACCTCACACATGCAGATCTCACGTGCGAAATTCGCGGTTGGCGCAAAGCGTCTGGTAATTTTTCTAGTCCTGCCATATCCGAGTCACGACAAAATAGATGAACGCCGCTAATAGGGTATTGCTGACTATGAGAATGATAGCGAAATCCATGGTGACTCCTTTCCGACCCTGTGCCTGAGGGAAATGCAAACTGCAGACCACATGCAGCTCGTAATCGAGGTCAACCGTGCCATTGCGGAAACGCCAAGCCAGTGTTGTCGTTCCGGGCCGAGGGCGTTTTTTGAATGCCCGATTCAGCCCACCAGGAGGCACCATTTGGTGAGTCAGATTTGATTCTCCATGAATCGAATCGGATTCTCGCAACCTGCGCTGGTGTATAGGGAATTTCATAATTGCACGCATCTCCCATTGATCGGATAAAGGAAAAAATGTCCGTTGGTTTCTTGGGCGCCGTTTCGTTACACTTGGCGAATGACACCCACTGAATTGTTGCTGCCACCCTCCTGCGAAGCTCCGCTTCTCGAACGGTTTCTGAAGGCCGAAGCGATGGCGCTATGGGCGGTGCGGTCTGCGAAAGCGAAGGATGTGCCTGCCGGCGTGCTCTCGTTTCTGCTCCGGCATGAGGAAGAAGAGGCGAAGCATCTTCAGGAGTTCGAGGCCAGGCTAGGAGTCCAATCGCACATCCGGACCAAACTTCCCCGCATGCCGAGCCAATGGTGGGCCCTGGTGATCCAGTTATTCGGCTACGAGGCCTTGGGACTCGAGTTTGCCAAACTGCTCGTCCAGGTGCAGCCGGACTTAATGTCGATTCTGGAGGATGAGCAAGTCCATGTGAAGTTCTTCGAAGGTGAAGTGAAAAAGGTCTTGGAAGGTGGAGGTCCGGCTGCGGAAGGGGCGCGGGACTCTGCCAACGCGTGGTGGCGGCGTTTACCGCCGACGGTTGACCGGTACCTGGAAGGCGAGGCGCTGGAGCCATTCCGGCCCGAGCTTCGACAACGAATCTTGGCAGCTATTCACACGCGGTTTCGTCGCGTGGGCTTGTTGGATGGGGCCGCAATATAAAAGGGAGCAGCGATGGACTGTGTGTTGTTTCGTCATGGCATTGCCGTGGAACGTGAGGAATGGGATGGTCCAGACACCGACCGGCCGCTGACCGAACGCGGCGTCAAGCGCGTGTCACAGGTAGCGGTGGGATTGAGATGGCTGGAGGTGCAGCCCACCTATATTTTCTCGAGTCCGCTGGTACGTGCCCTGGAGACCGCGGATATTCTTCGGGCCTCCATGAGCATTCCGAGCGCAATCAAGCGTGTCGATGAACTCTTACCGGATGCCAATCCGGAGCGGCTCTTAGCGGTGTTTCGCGATCTTCCGCCGGAATGCACGGTGCTCTGCGTGGGCCATGAACCTCATCTTGGCCTGGCCGCCAGCGTCATGCTCGCGGGAAAACCGTTGCCGGCGTTTCCTTTCAAGAAGGCTGGCGCCTGCCTGATCGAGCTGTCCGATCATCCCAAACTCGGTCGGGGAGTGCTGCGGTGGTGGATGGAGCCCGGGCAATTGCGAGCGCTGGGAAAGAAGAAGGCGAAGCTCGAAGCCTAGCTGCGCGCTAGAGCTGCGCATCCTCGACGACCGGCGCCGTCCGCGCGAGCCCTTCCTCGGTGAGCAGTTGTTGGATTTTCGACCGCAGCTCGTCTTGGATGTCTTCAAGGGATTTGCGGGCATCCACGACCTCGAAATTGAACTCGACCGCCATCTTGTCGAATTCTTCGATCAGCAACGACTGGTACTTTTTGAAGCTATCGTAGAGATCGTTCCCCAGCCGGAGGTCCATGCCGGATTCCCAATAGTTCATGGCCTTGGTTTCGATCACGCGCAAGGCGAGCGTTTCGACGTCGATGCGTAGATAGCAGACCAGGTCCGGCACCAACGCGAAGCCAAAGACATCTCTGATCCATTTGCGGTCGTTGCTGCGGACGAAGTCGCGCGCAAAGGCGGTATAGATATAGCGGTCGGCCAGCACAATGAATCCCGAGCGCAATGCCGGAATGATTTCGTGCTCCAGCCGGTCGGCGAAATCCGTGGCATACAGGAGGCTGAGCGACCAGCGATCGATCGTGTTGCCTTCTTTGGCGACCTCGATCGTCTTGGACATTAGATTGGATCTCGTCCAGCCGGTGGTAATGACCCCGTACCCCTGCACTTCGAGCCACTCTTGGAGCAACTCGATGTGGGTGGAGCGGCCGACGCCGTCGGTGCCTTCAATGGCAATCAATTTGCCCTTGAGGTCACTCGGATTTAGGTACGTCAAACCGTCGCCAAAATAGTGAGCGTCTCCCATGAGTTCCCCGTTTCGGTTTGTAATCTTTCAACGCTTCGTCGACGAGACGCCGCATGGCGTCCTGCTGCTTGGCGATGTCTTTGGTGGCATCCAACGTGATGAGCTGATATTCGTCCACGATCTTGTCGTATTGCGCTAGGATGCGTGACTGAAAGGTGCGGAAGCTTTCGGTCACGTCCTGGCTCAGGTTCATGTCCATGCCGGCTTCATAGTACTTGAATTGCCCCCGCGTGCCGCCGAGCAGGCGCGAAATCGCCACCTCGATCGGGACCTTGAAATAAAAGGCCATATCCGGCTTGATGGAAAAACTATACAGCTTTCGGACCCATTCGGACGAGACCCCGCGGACCACGTCGCGCGCAAAGGCCGTGTACATGTACCGGTCGGCCAGCACGAGCATGCCGGCTTTGAGCGGCGGCAGAATCTCGTGATAGAGGCGGCTGGCGAAATCTGTGGCATGCAGCAGACTAAACGTGGTGGGGGTGAGACTCTTGTTCTTCTTCCCGCGCTTGGTCGTGTCCTTGACGAGTTCTGAAGAGTTCCATTCGGTGAAGAAGACTTTATGACCTTTTGATTCGAGCCACTTGTGCAAGAGGAGCAGTTGGGTGCTCTTGCCGGACCCGTCGATCCCCTCGACGATGATCAACTTGCCCGGGTAGGGGTGGGGGGGAGTGCTGATTGGCGGCTGCTCGCTCATGCGTCGTCCTCCTGCGCCTTGAGGGTTAATTGTACCCGGCGACGGAAGATCCGTTCAAATAGGTCGGCCCTCCCCTTCGCGGCCCAGGCTTCCAACTCGGCATCGCCGGTCACATGAGCAATAATCTTAATAGTGGCGCCGATTTTGACATCCACGGTCTTGACGATCGAAAAGTGGGTGCGATCCAGACCGTCAGCGATCCGAAGCAACGCCGAGAGAAGTCGGACCGTCCGTTGCAGCTTCGGTGTGAGGTCGTCGAAGGATTCATGCTTTTTGTGCGGATGCGCCCGCCGGTGGTAGCGGGCGATATTCGCGATCACCTTGAGCTCCTCGGACGAAAGGCCGCCCAGCTCACTGTTGGTGATCAAGTAATACGTATGCTTGTGATGCGAGCGTTCGTTGATGAGGTACCCGATGTCATGAAGGATCGCTGCAAATTCGAGCCAGTCCCGCTCAGTGTCTCCCAGGTTATGGAGCCGCTTGGTCTGGTCGAAGAGCCGCAAGGCCAGCGCGGCGACGTGGAGGCTGTGGGTTTCCGGCACCTGGCAACGGCGGGCCAAGGCCAGCACATTCCGGCGTCTCAAATCGGGAATGTCCGCTTCGGCCTTGATCCGTTCGCGGTGCCGTTCGATGAAATCGTAGATCACCCCTTCCCGGATTGCCTTGTCGCAGAGGATGAGTTCATCCCGTCCGGACAACTCCATCAGGCGGCGGATCACGATGGTGGCCGGGAACAGGGTGTCCACACGTTTGGGGTCCAAGCCGGGGATCGCGAGACGCTCTTTAATCGTGGAGTTCCGCAGGACCTGCTCGATTTCCTTCACCTCTTTCAGTGAGACGGTAGCGAGATTGAGTTGAGGCAGGGGGCGGTTGGTTCGCCGCAGATGGATCACTTCGGCCATGTTGCCGGCCATGCCGGACGTCGCGATGAGACTGTCGAAGCGCTTGGGTTTGAACCCTTGGAGCGTTTGCGTCAATTGCTCGCTCACGAGTGCTTCCAGCTCTTCCAGCATTCTCTCGGACGGCGGCGTGCGTTTGAGGAATTGATCGGCGAGCCGGATCGCGCCCAGCTTGAGGCTCTTGGCCTGTAGCAACTGATCACGGTTGCCGGCTATGACCTCGACCGATCCACCGCCGACGTCGACCGCGAGCGCCGGTTGCTCCGTCATGGGCACGCTGTTCTTGATGCCCAAGAAGATCAATCGGGCTTCCTCTTCGCCGCTGATGACCCGAACTCTGAGACCCGTCTGTTCCCTGACCAGATCGATAAAATCGCCGCCGTTCTTGGCTTCGCGCACAGCACTGGTTGCCACCGCGATGATGCGGTCGTAGCCTTTGTTCTTGGCGAGGGTGACGAGGCGGCCGATGACGCTCAGACCTCGGGCGATGGCTTCCTCCGACAGCCGCTGGGTCTCGAACGCGCCGTTCCCCAGCCGGGCCATGTCCTTGAACCGGTCGAGAATTTTGTAGGTGAAATCCGGTCGGACCTCGGCGATGACCATGTGCACCGAATTGGTCCCAATATCGATGACGGCAATCTTTGACATGATGGAGACGCGAGCGGCTCAAGAATTTGGACATTGTAGATGAAATCGAGGGACTTAGTGAAGAACGTTTCGTGGGCCGCACATGTTAACTTTCTGTTACAATCCGCGCCCGTGTGGAGGAAAGGTCAGTGGTCGCCGCCAGATTCATTTTGATCACAGGTGCCTCGACGGGAATCGGTGCCGCCTGCGCCATTGGGTGTGCAGAGCGCGGCATGACGGTGTTTGCCGGGGTCCGAGATCTCATGGCCGGCGATGCGCTTCAGGCAAAGGGAGGCAAGGCGATCATTCCGGTCCAGCTGGATGTGACCGACGGCAAATCCATCACGAACGCGGCTGACGTGGTGGCGCGTCATATCGGGCAGGCAGGGTTGTCCGGCCTCGTCAATAACGCGGGGATCGCGATCGGCAGTCCGTTGGAACTTATCCCGCTCCAGCAATTGCGCCGTCAATTCGAAGTGAATGTCGTCGGTCAAATCGCGGTGACTCAGGCGGTGCTTCCATTGTTGCGCCGGGCGCGCGGCCGCATCGTCAACATGGGTTCGATTGCGGGCCGAGGGACCATCCCAATGATGGGTCCCTATTCGGCGTCAAAACACGCCTTGGAGGCCCTGACCGATGCCCTGCGTCTGGAGCTGTATCCGTGGGGCATTGAGGTGTCGATCATCGAGCCGGGCGCCATCGCCACGCCGATTTGGGACAAATCGATGCAGACCTCGGTGGATGTCGAATCGGAGATGCCGGCTGACGGCAGGCATCTCTATGAAGCGGCTGCCCGGAGTGTCCGAGAATCGGTTGGTCAGGCCGCGGCTCGCGCGATCCCGGCGGATGCAGTGGTCAAGGTGGTGCTGCATGCCCTCACGGCCAAGCGACCGAATACACGGTATCTCGTCGGCCGGGATGCGAAGCTGCGGGCCGTCATGCTGAGATGGCTTCCCGATCGATTGCAAGATTGGATTCTGAAGAAAGTGTTGAAGCTCCCGGCATGAACGGAAAGGCGTCGGCTAGACGCCTTGAGAATCTCAGCCGACGAGTTCGGGGTTGAGTCGGTTGAGCGACTTGATGGAGAGCGCCTTGATCTCGTTATAGATGATCGTGCGCCCTGCCTGGCGGAGACGTGAGAAGATGCCCTCGACGATGACTTGATCGCCTTCCTTCACCTCGACCTGCCCAAGACCGATCACTTTCACGGTTCCCGACGTGTCCTTGAGGAGGAACCCGTATGCCGGCTGGCCCTGCCGGTTGGTGGCCAACTGCACGTTGGTGACCTGTCCGGAGACCACGACTTCCTGCCGGTCATACTGATCAGGATGCGCGATGATGTCGGCCAGATCCAGGAGGCCGTTCGCATGCACGGAGATCGGATACAGGATACCGCCGACGAATAGGAGCCCAACGGTGCACAAGATGGCTCTGAAGGGTTGTCTTGAGGTTGCCATAGTAGGGCTCATGATAGCCGAGGACCGAAAATTTGCAAGAGGAACTACCATTTGCCGCCACCGGTCAGATCGGGATGTGGTTCGCCGAACATGCTCTTGAGCACGTGCTCCTTCATCTCATTGGTCATCGGTTCGGCGGGTTTCTCAAGCAATTCGGCCGGCGCTTCATGTCCCGTGGGCGTGCTGCGCGCCAGCAGGGCTTCGGCGAGTGCTTCGGGAGATGCATCGAAGTCATTGAGGATCGCAGCCAACCGTTGAAGCCCGAAGAGACTGCGGGTGATCTCTGAATGCACCGCATTTGAGCTGCCGCCCTGGACGAGCGAGAGCCAAAATTTCGCTTCCACGTCTTCGTTGAGAGCCCCCCAGGCCAACAGCGACAACTTGTCCAACAGTTGCGCTTCCGTGCGTTCGAGGCCGTCGTAGACCGACATGGACCGCTCCACAGGGCGGGTCGCCAGGACGGCAAATGTCTCCTTCCACAAATCGATGGGCGGACTCTGCGCTCCTGCGGCCGGCGCGCCGCCTTGGAGTGCGGCCTGTACGCCCTGCAAGTATTGGGTCATGTACTTGACCTTTCGCGCTGCCAAGCTTCCGGCAGGAAGCCCCCAAATATGACAGACCTCATGGTCTTGAAGGGAACTGAAGTCGGCGGTCTGCCGTTCGCGCGCGGCGACGTCGAGCCGCTTGCGATATTTGTCCGCGAGGCGAAGATGGGTCTGCAAGTCGATGCTGAGCCGCTGCTGCTGATATTCCTCCACGGTCAACTCGTGCGCCTCCCACCGCTGATCGAGAGCCCGAAGCGCCGGCTTTGGCAGTGCCGTGCGCGCTTGGTCCTTGAGTTGGGCGATCGCCTCGGAAGCCGTGCCGAACTTGGTCGTCAAGAGTTCAGCCGCTCGATCGGCCATGGCCATCCGGAGCGCCGCGAGCTTGGCCAGGCAGTCGCACTGTAATCCCATCCGCTCGCGTTTCAGCCGGACATGCCGCAGATATTGGTCGCGCTTCTCGGTGACCGACCTGATGGCGTCCTGCGTCAATATATTGTGGGTGGGCTTGGAGCCCGCCACACACCGAGGATCCGGCCGATCCGCGGTCATGTACTGAATTTCCTCGTCGGTCACATTGAAATGCTGGAGCAAGATCAAGCGCAGCATGATTCGGCCCTGGATGGGCAGGCTGCTGATCACCGATTCGATCAACTCAGGAGTGAGCGGAGAAGCGGAGGGCGCGGTTGTTGTTGCCATAAGTCGTGCTTTCAGGCGGTGCCGGTTTGTTGAGATTCCAAGTACTGTGCCACATATTCACGAACTTGCTGGACGGTTCCGGTCGAGAACAGCTCGCGGGGAATTTCTACTCGCGTCAGCATGGCAGGATCGACCCCCCGTTCAGCTGCGTATTCCTCGTCGATATACAGGCTGACCGACCCGTCAGCATGGCGTATGGCGTACAGGGCGTCGTTCTCGGACATACCCTCTGCAAAGCCTCCCCACGTCAGCTTCTACAGGTAACATAGGCGGAAATGGGGTGTCAAAGTGGGGAAGGGCGAAGGGGTGGACGGGGTAATCCCTGCTTCAGCGGGGGTGAAACCGCATGGCACCCTCGCTGCTTGGCTCCGCAAACTTGATCGATCCGGGGCTTTGCCCGAATCGATCTTCGAACACTGCGTCTCGCCATCGCCTCCGGATAAGCGATTGCAAGGCAATCGGTGGGTTGGGTGGGTGAGAATGGCGACCGCACCAACTGATGCCATGCACCCCTCGCAAGTCGCAGGCGGTTACCCCGTCCACCCGCTCCCTAAAAAAGAGAACGAGCGAGCATGGAAGGAGCCTTAGATAATCTATTTGAGATCGAAAATTTGAGCTCTGAGATCGTCGCGCTTCAGCAAGACGTTCCGGCGCCAGAGGATGTACATCGTCGAGAGGACAACGGCGGCAAGAAGCGTGTTTCGGATCCGACCCGGGCCAAAGCAGGCGAGATTGACCATGCCGTTCGTCAACCCATAGGCGGCATAGACGAGATAGATGAAGAACGCCCAGCGGGTGCAGCGTAGAAAGCCGTATCCCACGACCAGATGGAGGACAGGGGAAATCGCTTTCGTGAGAAAGCCAGGGATCCCGGAAAATTTCGTGCAGTAAAAGGGCAGCAGATAGTCGAAATTCTTGAGGATGATGAATGTGTCGTTGACTGCGCTGATCAACAATAAGACGCCGAGAAACCGGATGTCGTGGCCGCGCTGCCATGCAGTGCGGAACGTCCGTCGCCAACTGGAGCCGGCGGTGATCGGTCCCAGATACGCGTCATAGGCTTGCAGCGCCCACCACGGCAGGGCCAGGATCATGAAGAAGAACACCTCGGCCGCCCGTCCGGACACCCGGCCGAGCATCAGGCTCGCGATGACGAGCGCTCCTGTGCAGAGCGCGGCCGCAGCGGCTTGTCGGTAACGCTGTTGCAGGACCTGTCCCAGGCCCGGGAGGAGGAGTGAAGAGAAAGCGGCGCGTAGGTCCACGGAATCAGTCATGACGAAACACGAAGGGCCTTCGATCTTGCGACCGAAGGCCCTTCATTACGAGGATGTTGAACATCCTGTCGGAGCAGGGATAAAGCCTAGCCGCCGAGCGTGTCCAGCGATTCTTTCAGGCTGCCACGAATGCAGGTGAAAATGGGCGTATCGCGCAACGTGTACCGGGAGCCTTCCGTTTCCCGCAGGGCCATCACCAGATCGAGGAAGTCCTCGGGCTTGTCGCTCTCAAACGCCACGACCCATTCCTGATCGTCAAGGCCGAAGGAATAGGTGGTGTTGAGCTTGACGGAAGGGAAGCGGTGGCCGACTTCGATATGCTCGTCCATCATACCCTGCCGAGCAGCTTTCGTGAGGAGGAACCATTCGCGGGTCTTGAGGAACGGGTAGACGAAAATGTATTTGGCTTTTCCGGGGACGACGGTCAGGCGTTTGCTTTCCTGCCCTTCGTGCGTGTGATGATCGACATAGATCGATCGCTTCGTCATGGACAAATACGAGTAGGGAGTGGTGAGGTACTTGCCCAAGCCGGACGCGAGCATCTTGGCGGTCATCTGCTGGAAGAGTTCGAGTTCGTAGCTGATGCGCCAGAGCATGAGGTCGCAATCGCCACGGATACCCACGGTGGAGTACGGAATCACCAGCACCTTGCCGGCATAATCCTCGACCGCACGGATGAATTCCTGTTTGCCTTTTGCGCGCTCGTCTTCCGGCAAACGACGCCACGCCGGGTCGAGCTTATAGAACGCAAAGTTGACGTACTGACGTTTGGGTGTCTGCGCCGGTGCTTGCTGTTCGGGGGCTGCCATGAACTCCTCCGTGTGACGTCTTGATCAAGTCAGAAAGGACTGATTCCTGTAACACTTCATCTTTTGTTTTGTCAATTGGGGAAAAACGCGGCACGGATAATCGATTGCAACGCAATCGGTGGGTCGGGCGGATGTACAAAGACCGTCGAGGTTGGCGGGTCAGCATAAGTCCTAGCGAGGGCTGTAGCCCGCTCGTTGACAGGTAAAAACCGATCTGTTAGTGCCTTGGCTATGAAGATGGAATTCCGTCACATGGCCGGGGCCGTTGGGGCGTTCTCCCTTACGGTATTTGCAGCGACCGCAGTCTGTGCGATCGAGATCCAACCATCACAAGAGGAGATCCACGCCGCGCTCGATCGCGGAGCCGATGCGGCCAAAGCGCATCGCCCGCCGGACACCTTCTATACCCGCTTCGGCGCCACCGATGAGTTGCATCCAAGCGGTTTTCTGATTACCAAGCTCGCCGCGCTTTCCGTCATGGCTACGCACATGGGCCTACGGGGAGTCGAACCCGCCGAGGCCGATATTGCCCAGGCTCTTGAGGGCAAGACCATGTTGGTGAGCGCCACTATTTTTGGGAATGTTCCGAACTTCGCCGTCGATAGTTACATGGTGTTCGATCAGGCGGGCAAAACCATCAAACCCGTCACCGTGCGGTTCGATGGAATGGCGAGCCGCAGTGCCGCCTGGCCTGAGTCCCCGCGCTTCAAAGCCAAAGTGGTGGCCTCCTTTGCCTATGCCGACTTCGATCCAACAGCACACACCACAATTTCCATCTTTCCCGCCAACGGCGGTGAGGTAACGTTTCCTCTGGATTTTGCTCAGATTAAGTAGAAGTTCGTTTGACCTTCTTGTCAGACTGATATCCATGGGAAGAGCACGTTCCTCTCCTCAACCAGTTATCGCCGAAATCATTGCGGTCGGGTCGGAGCTTCTCTTGGGAGGCCGGACGGACAGCAATTCCTTATTCATCACGGATGAACTGGGCACCTTGGGCATCGAGGTACGTTTTAAGTCGGTGGTCGGCGACGATCGAGCCGACATCGTTCGTGCGCTGAAGACGGCCGTGGCGCGGGCGGCGATCATCGTGATGACCGGCGGCCTTGGGCCGACGGTGGACGACTGCACGCGAGAGGCCATCGCCGATGCGGCCGGACGCAAGCTCGGGCGGCGAAAGGAGGCCTTCGAGGCCATGCAGAAACGGTTGGCACAATGGGGCCGTTCGCCCAACAAGGGGCAACTCCGACAGGCGTTGATCCCGACCGGCGCCACGGTCGTGCCCAACCCGGTCGGGTCGGCGCCAGGATTCTGGCTCTCGTGGCGGGGCACCCTGTTGATTTCGTTACCGGGTGTGCCAGCGGAAATGGCGGCGATGGTGCGAGAGAGCGTGGTTCCTGCATTGGCGTCTCGATTGAAGGAGCGAGGCCGCACGCCACAGCCGATCAGGCGACAAGTGTTTCACACGTGGGGAATTTCTGAGGCCGACGTCGATGCGAAGCTGCAGGGACTCATTCCCAAAAAAGCGCCGGTCGACCTCGGATTGTTGGCTTCTCCGTTAGGCGTCTTGGTGTCGCTCACCACGAAGCCGCTGAACAGCACCGCCGCTGAGACGTGGGCCTCACTGTCCGAGTCGGTCCGTGCCTGTCTACATGAATGGATTTTCGCGGAAGGTCCGGAAACGATGGAAGAGGTGGTCGGGAGGTTGCTGATCAAGGATAAGCACACGCTCGCGCTGGCGGAGTCCTGCACCGGTGGGTTGATCGGCCATCGGCTGACACAGGTGCCGGGCTCCTCGGCCTATGTGGACCGCGGGATCATCTGCTACAGCAACCATGCGAAAATCGACCTCCTCGGCGTTCCCGCCGATCTCATCGAGCGACATGGCGCGGTGAGCGCGGAAGTCGCGGCTGCCATGGCGAAGGGCGTTCGCGAGCGCAGTGGTGTCTCGATCGGCTTGAGTGTCACCGGCATTGCCGGGCCGGGCGGCGCGACTGCCACAAAGCCGGTCGGATTAGTGTACGTCGGTTTGAATGCGGACAATGGCGAGACCGTCACGCGCGAGCATCGATTCCACGGCGACCGCTCAGTCATCAAGCAGCGGTCTTCCCAGGCGGCATTGGATCTGCTCCGGCGCTGGCTCCTGACCGGGTGTCGATAAAGGCCGCCAGCGGCGTTCTCCCGTTGCGTAGAGTTTCAACGAGTCGACTGCACAGGAGGCAAAAACACTTATCTGACAAAGGGAATAGAGAGCATGATCCGCGCCTTTTTGGCCGTTCAGTTGTCTGAACCGCTCCGAACGACGCTCGCGGCAGTGCAATCGGAGGTGAAACGGCGAATTACCCCTGATATGCCGCGCGACGTGAGTGTGTCCTGGGTTCGTCCCGCTTCGATGCATTTGACGGTCAAGTTTCTGGGGGACATTGCGGAAGAATTGGTCATGCCCCTCCGCGAGGCGATCGCCGATACGCTCATACCGCATCGAGTCCAGCAGATCCCTCTCGATCGCCTCGGCGTCTTTCCGCGACCCCAGCAGCCTCGCGTGCTGTGGATCGGGCCATCCGCACAATGGGAGGCGAGTGACGGCGCGGCGCGGTTGGCGGCGCTGCACCGCGCGATCGAGGCATGCTGTGCGACGCTGAATCTGGCGCCTGATCCCAGGCCCTTGAGCGCTCATCTGACCTTGGCACGGATCAAGGCAGGTCATCGCGGGGCTGGACAGGCGCTGGCAAGAAGCGGCGTGATGGATCGGCTGCCGTTGGCGGTGGACCCTTTCGCGGTCGACGCGATCACGTTGATGAGAAGCGACTTGAAACCGACCGGATCCGTCTACACCGTTCTGTGGGAATCTCAGCTGCAGCCTGCTTAGTACACCGAGCTCGATGTCGGTGATGCGTAGGCAATCTGAGGCGGTTGATCGCGGATGGTCCGGCAGAACACCTCGACCAGTGAAGGATCGAAGGTGGTGCCTGATTGTTCTTCAATGAGGGCGAGCGCCTTCTTGAGGGAGACTGGAGTTGTGCCGGACTGTTCGGAGGTGAGTTCGTCGAACGTTTGTGCCAATGCGACGAGCCGCGCCAGGTAGGGAATCCGCTCTTCCTTGAGGGCGAAGGGATACCCGGTGCCGTCCCAGCGCTCATGATGCAACGCAATGATCTGGACAGCTTCTGCCGGCAAGCCGATCGCCCGTCCGATGCGCGCGCCGATGTCGGGATGATGACGCAGGCGGTCGACATCCTGCGTGAGAAGGAAGCTGCTGTCGCCGCTGATCAAATCCAAATCGTGGGCGAGTGCGCCCAGCGCAAGGTGCTGCTGCTCGGCCAGCGGCAGTTGGAGCTGGTTTGCGACAAGCGTGGCATAAAAGCTCACGCGGTTTCCGTGGTTGACGAGATAACGATCCTTCGCTTCCAGCAAATCGGAGATCAATTGGATCAACGGCGACGTGGTTTCCCGACTGGAGACTTCCAGCAAACCGCTCTTGACCTGACCCGCATACCGCGCCATCAATGCCTGCCAGGCGTTCGTGCTTGCCGGTTCCGGCTGCCATAACGCCTGCTCCTCCGCCATGGCTCGGCGAAGCATGTCGAGCCGTTGCTTCTTGTGCGACGTCTGAAGGCTGATCGACAGCAACTCGGATGCATTGAAGGGCTTGAGCAGAAAACCGGCCGCGCCGTGGCGCACACAGTCCATGGCGGATTGCAGCGTGCCATAGGCCGTCACCATGATGATTTCGATCTCGCGGTGCGTCCGTTTGATTTCCTTGAGAATCTCGGATCCGGACGTATCAGGCAGCTTGAGGTCGAGGGTGATGAGATCGACGCCATGATCATTGATGAGGGCCAGGGCATGGCTGCCGTTTTCGGCCGTCAGAATGTTGAAATCCTGTTTCAGAATCTGGGTCAGCGCGGCGCGCGGCGCCGCTTCGTCGTCGACGATGAGGACGGTGGGTCTGGGGCTGATCGCGTCCTGTGCGAGAGCGAGTGTCATACCATTAGCTGTATGATGGGAGCCTCATTTCGTCAAGGAAATCACGAATGGTTGTTGTAGGACAAAGCCGTAGCTCACGCGCTTGACTGATCTGGAGCGTCATTATAGATTGTGGGCATGAAGTGGCTCGCCGGTGCAGCTCTCGTAGGGATCGTGGCCGTTCAGCCCGCCTGGGCGACAGGGCCCGAGTTTGATCCCGAACAACCGTTCAAGGGGATGGGGCAGCAGCTGCTCGAGTCTTTTTTGGGACAGGCGCTGGAAGCCTTGGACGAACATTTCGAGCTGTCCGGTACGCTCGATCCGGACGCCGGACAGCAAGACCGGAAACAGACGTTGCGTTTCAAGTTCTATCCAAACGGCAAATCCAAGTCGAACGACCACATTGCCGCCGAAGGGTCGTTCGGTCCTTCGACTGACTCCCGCCAGGATGAGTTTCATTTCCGCTTTACCGTCCCGAAATCGCTGACCGAGACCTCGTCCCATCTGCCGGAGAACGTGTTGTAGCGGTCCGGGACTCCGACGACAATCCTTCCATTTGTTCGATTGTTCGTCACATTCTTCGCTAGGTTTCCTTGCTCCAACTTGGGTATAATCCGCCACCTTCACCTTGATCAGGAGGAACTCCATGGCGGAAAAGGACGACAAGAAGCGCGCACTGGATCTCGCTCTATCCCAGATTGAAAAACAATATGGGAAGGGGGCGATCATGAAGCTCGGCGATGCCGATGCGCCGGCGGACATTCCGGCGATTTCGACGGGATCGCTCGGCTTGGATATTGCGCTTGGCGTCGGCGGATTTCCGCGGGGGCGTGTCATCGAGATTTTTGGCCCGGAGGCGTCGGGCAAGACAACCCTGACCCTGCATGCGATCGCCGAAGTGCAAAAAACCGGCGGCGTGGCCGCGTTCATCGATGCGGAGCATGCGCTGGATCTGACCTATGCGAGAAAACTTGGCGTCCAGGCCGATGACCTCCTCGTGTCGCAGCCCGACACGGGCGAGCAGGCGTTGGAAATCGCCGAAACCCTGGTTCGCAGCGGCGCCATCGACCTGATCGTCGTGGACTCGGTGGCGGCCTTGACGCCGCGCGCGGAAATCGAAGGCGAGATGGGCGACGCGCACATGGGATTGCAGGCTCGGTTGATGTCGCAAGCCCTTCGAAAGCTGACCGCCGCGATTTCAAAATCGCAAACGACGGTCATTTTTATCAATCAAATCCGCATGAAGCTCGGCGTAATGTTCGGCAATCCCGAGACGACCACCGGCGGCAATGCACTCAAGTTCTACTCGTCTGTCCGCTTGGATATCCGCCGGATCGAATCCATCAAAGAGGGGCAGGAAGTCGTCGGCAGTCGTGTCCGCGTGAAGGTGGTCAAAAACAAGATGGCGCCTCCCTTTAAACAGGCGGAGTTCGACATTCTCTTCTCGCAGGGGATCTCGAAAGCGGGCGAGTTGGTGGATCTCGGCGTCGATCGAAAAGTGCTCGAAAAGTCCGGCGCATGGTATTCCTATCACGGCGAACGGCTAGGCCAGGGACGCGATGCCGTGCGTGATTTTTTGGTCACGAATCAGCCGTTGGCTCTCGAGATCGAAGGCAAACTCCGCGAGCTGGCCGGCGTGCCGGGCCGCAGCGTCGAAAAGCCTGCCGAGAAACCCGTGCTTGTCTCGTCCAAAGAGGACAAGCGCGACGAGAAGCGATCTCACAAAGTCGGAGTCTGATGGCCGCATCCTGTTAAGGCGGAAGCGTGAAACGGCGCATCCCGCAGTCGGGGGACGAATGGTTCCACCGCGCCGTGCGGTACCTCGCCCGATTCGACCGCACGGCTGCTCAGGTCGAACGGTTTCTCACCAGCAAAGGCGCTTCCCGGGCCCAGGTCACACAGGTGATTTCCCGTCTGTCTGCGTTGCGGTACCTCGACGATCGGGCTTATGCCGCACGATGGGTCGAGACGACGTTGGCACGCCGCCCGATGGGACGTGACCGGCTCAAAAGTGAATTGATGGCGAAAGGGCTTGGTGAAACCCTGGCGGACGATGCCATCGTCGACGGCCTTGATGGGCTGGATGAGGAAACACTGGCGCGGCGTGCGCTGCGCCTCAAGGGCCGCGGCGGCGGCAAGACTCGCCAGCGCACCGTGTCTCTCCTACGACAGCGGGGTTTCCGGGAAGAGACGATTGAGCGTATCATAAGCGATTGCCCCGGCGAGGAACGAGCATCATGACCCAGAGCGCACACGACCTTCGGCAGGCCTTTATCCGCTACTTTGAGCAGCATGGCCATCAGGCCGTGCCGAGCTCTCCGCTGATTCCACAGGCCGATCCGACGCTTCTCTTCACCAACGCCGGCATGAACCAGTTCAAGGGGGTCTTTCTCGGCCAGGACACCCGTCGCTATCGCCGGGCCGTCTCTGCGCAAAAGTGTCTGCGCGCCGGCGGCAAGCACAACGACCTCGAGAACGTCGGCTACACGCGGCGGCATCACACGTTCTTCGAAATGCTCGGGAATTTCTCTTTCGGGGACTATTTCAAGGAAGACGCGATCACCTTTGGTTGGGAATTTCTCACTCGGACGGTCGGACTCGACAAGTCCCGCCTGTGGATCACCGTCTTTCGTGAGGACGACGATGCCGAGCAGCTCTGGAAGAAGGTGGGCATCCCGCCGGCCCGCATCATCCGTTGCGGAGAAAAAGACAATTTCTGGCAAATGGCTGATACCGGCCCCTGCGGACCCTGCTCGGAAATTCATTATGATCAAGGGCCGGGGGTCCCGGGAGATGACCGGCCGAACGGCGAAGGCGACCGGGTCATCGAGATCTGGAACTTGGTCTTCATGCAATTCAACCGGGATACGTCCGGAACGCTTCATCCGTTGCCAAAACCCAGCATCGACACCGGAATGGGCCTGGAGCGGCTGGCCGCCGTCGCTCAGGGTGTCTACAGCAACTACGACAGCGACCTGTTCACGCCGTTGCTGGCTGCGATCGGCAAACGAGCTGGAACGGAGTTTGGCGCCTCAGCACAGAGTGACCGCTCGATGCAGGTGGTCGCAGACCATCTGCGTGCCATCACCTTCATGATGACCGACGGTATTCTCCCGTCGAACGAAGGGCGGGGCTACGTCTTGCGCCGCATCCTGCGCCGTGCAGCCCGCCATGGGCGTCTGCTTGGGATCGTCGAGCCGTTTTTGTACGAACTGACTGCTGCGGTGGTTCAGATCATGGGCGGAGCCTATCCGGAGGTTCGGACTGCCGCGGGTACTGTGGCCGAGGCGACGAAAGGCGAGGAAGAGCGGTTTATCGCGACGCTGGATCAGGGACTGCCCATCCTCAACGACATGATCGAGAAGGCGCGTTCCGCCGGAAGGATGATCTTACCGGGTCCCGATGTGTTCAAGCTCTACGACACATACGGCTTCCCGATGGACTTGATTGCCGAAGCGTGCCGGGAGCAGGGCATGACGGTCGATGAGGCAGGGTTTGACGCGGCCATTGAAGAGCAGCGGAACCGCGCACGCAAGACCGGGGGCTTTGAGCAGGAAACTGCGCGGCCGGCCATTGCCGAATTGGCGGCCCGTCTCGGCGCGACGAAGTTTGTCGGCTACGACCAGTTGGATTCCGACAGCGTTCTGCAGGCGATTCTCAAGGGCGACCGTCTCGTCAAGGAGGCGCAGGAAGGCGACGAGGTCGAGGTGGTTCTCGACGTCACGCCGTTTTATGCGGAAGGCGGCGGTCAGGTCGGCGATCAGGGTGTCCTTGTCGGACCAGACGGCCGTGTGGAGATCAAGGAGACGACTCGGCCGGTGCAGACGATGATCGTACACAAAGGTCGGGTGAGTCAGGGCCGCATCCGCGAAGGCGAACAGCTGCATCTGGCGGTGAATCGGACGATCCGGCAAGACGCCGCGAGAAATCATACGGCGACACATCTCGTCCATGCGGCCCTGCGCGATCTGCTCGGGCCACATGTCAAACAGTTCGGCTCCCTGGTAGCGCCCAACCGCCTTCGGTTTGACTTTGCTCATTTCAGGCCTCTGTCGTCACGGGACGTCGACGAAATCGAAACGGTGGTCAATGGTGAAATCCGGAGAAACGAACGAGTGCAATCGGAGGTCATGAGCATTCAGGACGCCGTGGCCAAGGGCGCTCTGGCCTTCTTCGGCGACAAGTACGGTGAACAGGTGCGGGTCGTCACGGTCGAATCCTTCAGCAAGGAGCTCTGCGGCGGCACCCATTGCCGTCATACCGGAGAAATCGGGCTGTTCCGCATCGTGTCTGAAACCGGCGTGGCTGCCGGGGTTCGCCGAATTGAAGGGCAGACGGGCCATGGTGCCGTGGCCATGATGAAAAAGCTGGAGTCAGAGGTCAGAGAACTTACGGACCTTTTGAAGGTTGGGCCTTCCGAGTTGGTGGCGAAGACCCGCAAGGTCATGGCACAGCTCAAAGACAAGGAACGCGAGCTCGAAGAGCTGAAACTCAAGATGGCGAGTGGATCGGCCGTGGCCTCCACGGCCAAAACCGTCGCCGGTGTCCCTGTCCATGTCCAACGGACCGACGGCTTGGATATCAACGGGATGCGCATGCTGGCCGACCAACTGCGGGACAAGATGAAAAGCGGTGTCGTCGCCTTGGGGGCCGTGACGGACGACGGGAAAGTGGCGCTGCTCGTCGTCGTCACAAAAGATCTCACGGCGAAAATCAAAGCCGGTGATCTCATCAAGCCTTTGGCGGCCGAAGTCGGCGGGACCGGCGGGGGCCGGCCGGAAATGGCGCAGGCGGGCGGTAAAGACCCCTCCAGACTCGACGCGTCGTTAGAAAAAGTCTTTGGCTTGGTCGAACACGCGCTTCAGCGGTAGAATCATGTCCAGATCGCGAATACTGGCGTTAGACTACGGGACCAAGCGGATCGGCGTTGCCCTCAGCGATGAGCTGGGCTGGACCGCGCAGCCGCTCGAGACCTTCGAACGCCGGACACTTGACCGTGATGTGGCACACATCGCGTCGCTCGTGGAGACCCACGAGGTGAGAGAGGTCGTGTTGGGATTCCCGCTGCAGTTGGACGGGCGGGAAGGTCCGGCGATCCAGGCCATGCGGAATTTTGCCGTGCACCTGGAACAGGGATTGCCGGTTCCGCTGGTCCTCTGGGATGAGCGATTGACGACCAAAGCGGCGGAAGATTTGCTCATTGCCGCCGATGTCAGCCGGAAGAAGCGCAAGGGGGCCGTCGACCGGGTGGCGGCCGCCATTCTATTGCAAAGCTACCTGGCGAGCCGTGAACCTGCCTCGCGGCCGGTCACGGACGGCGATTGGCCGACAGTCGACAGCACTGATGAAGCTGCGGAGCATTCTCATCGTCCTTCTGATCGTGGTCGCCGCACTCGGCATAGCCGCGTATCAGATCATTAAGTGGGCTCAAGAGCCCGCCGTTCCCGCACGCCTGCGTCCGCCTTCCAAGACCGTGGCCATTCCTGACCGTTCCACCTTTCAGCAAGTTGCCGCGCTGCTCGAACGGGAAGAGCTCATTAGGAGCCGGCTGGCCTTCGTGTGGTTGGGTCGGTTTCACTCTGCAGATCGAAAAATCCAGGCCGGCGAGTATGAGCTGAATGCCGGTATGGCGCCTGCCGAAATTCTCTTACGGCTGACGACGGGGCAGGTGGTGCTACATCCCATCCTGATTCCCGAAGGCTTGACGATGGTGCAGATTGCGGACATCTTTGGGCAGCAGGGCTTGGTGGATCGGCAGGAGGCGCTGCGGTTGATGACCGATCCGACGTTCATCGCTTCACTGGGCATCACAGCCGGCACGCTGGAGGGGTATCTCTATCCCGACACCTACAAGTTTCCGAAAGGTGTCAGACCCAGGGAGGTCATTACGACGATGGTCGAGCACTTGCGGCAGGTGTATGGCCCGGACCTCGTCGCGCGGACGCAAGAGCTCAGGATGACGCAGCATGAAGTCCTCACGTTGGCGTCGGTGATCGAAAAGGAATCCGGCTCGAACGGCGAACGGGAGGAGATCGCGGCGGTCTTCCACAATCGATTGAAGAAACGCATTCCCTTGCAGAGTGATCCCACCGTGATTTATGGTCTGCCGAATTATGACGGGAACATCCACAAGAAGGATCTCATGAGTCCGAGTCCGTATAACACGTATCGCATTGCCGGCCTGCCTCCGGGGCCTATTGCGAACCCGGGCATTCAATCGATTCGTGCGACGCTCTATCCCTCGAACTCGCGGGCGCTGTACTTTGTGTCCAAGAACGACGGCACGCATCAGTTTTCGGCGACGCTCGCGGAGCATAACGAAGCGGTCGAAAAATATCAGAAGCGGCCCTTCAGAAGAGCGATGCACCCGCGCACGTCCTCCATGACTTCGGTCCAGAGAGCCACGCCATGACTCAGAGCGACTGGAACCTTCCTGCGTTAATCGATCACACGATCTTGCGTCCGGAGGCCACCAAGGCCGACGTGCTGCGCCTCTGCCGCGAGGCCAGGCAATACGCCTTCACGGTGATCTTTATTCCGCCGTGCTACACGGCTGACGCGGTCGAGGCCGTCGCTGGATCAGCCGTGCGCGTCGGCATCCCCATCGGATTTCCACTCGGTGGGCACGCGACTAGAATTAAGGTGGCGGAGGCGGTGGAGGGTGTGAGGCAGGGCGCCGCGGTGTTGGACATGGTGATCAATGTCAGCCGTTTGAAGTCTGGCGATCTCGACGGGGTCCGACAGGATATCGCCGAAGTGGTGCGAGCCACCCCGGAGGCCGAGCACAAAGTCATCCTGGAAACCTGCTATCTCACCGATCAAGAAAAGATGACGGCATGCAGGCTGGTGGTGGAGGCAGGGGCCGACTATGTGAAAACGTCGACCGGCTTCGCGGTGGGAGGCGCAACCGCGGCCGATGTCAGGCTGCTGAAGGCTTCGGTGGGAGGACGGGCCAAGGTCAAAGCCTCCGGCGGCATCCGCGATTGGCACAGCGCACGGGAAATGCTTGAAGCGGGAGCCGACCGCATCGGCACGAGCGCCAGTCTCAAGATCGTGGAGGAATGGTCGGCCGCAACTGTCAAACGCTGAGGACCCCCATGTCGTTACGTAGAGATGTGCGATATCAGGTGAAGTGTCCGGTGGCGTTCGTGGTGGACGGGAAGCCGGGCGAAGGCACGACGTTCAATCTTTCACGGGGCGGCTGCGCGATTGAAACGGACATGTTCGCCGCCGTTGATGATCCGGTCAGTCTGCAGATCACCGTGTCGAGTCAGCCCTCGCCGATCCTGATCGAACTCGGAAAAGTGCGCTGGTCGACCCGCAGGGAATTCGGCGTGGAGTTCATGGTCGTCGAAGGACCCTCGAAGCGGCGGCTCGACGATTTTCTCTTGGTCGTGGCAAAGGACAAGTTGACGGCGTGACCGGCTAGTCGGCCTTTCCTCACCTGCGTGATCGACGCCCAGACCATTGCGGGGCGAATGATGACAAGGTTTGCGGCTCCATTTTCATCTGTTATAGTGCGCCCATGATCAAGCGCGTGATCTTGCTTGTCGTCGACGGCCTCGGCGTCGGAGCGACCGAGGATGCGTCGACGTACGGTGATGCCGCGACGCACACGCTTGCCCATCTCGCCGAGTCAGCCGGAGGGCTCAGTCTTCCGACGCTGGAATCGCTTGGGTTGGGCCATGTGACGACGATACAAGGCGTGCGATCGATGGCACAGCCGGTGGGCTGTTTCGGCCGGTTGGCGTTCAAGAGCCAGGGCGTCGATTCTCTTGTCGGCTTTTGGGAGATTGCCGGGTGTCTCACGGAAGACGAAGGGCGCGCATTCCCGGAGGGCTATTCGTCGGAGGCCAAGGTCGCGCTCGAAGAGGTCTTCGGGCTCAAAATCATCGGCGGTCACGTCGCGTCTGCAGAGGAAGCGTTACGGGAGTTGGGCGCGTCACATCTCTCGGCGCGCGCCCCGGTTGTCTGGACCGACGGTCGTCAGACCTGTCATGTGGCCGCCCATGAGGAAGTGTGGACTGTCGATCTGCTGTATCAACGGAGTCGGGAAGCACGAAAGGCGTTGAAAGATGCCTGGGGGATGCGACGCGTGGTCGCGCATCCCATCGTCGGCACTCCCGGTGCATTGCAGTTTGGGCCCGGCCGTCGGGATTTTGCCGGAGAACCACCGGCACTGACGATGCTGGATGTCTTGAATCGCGCCAGCCAGATCCTCATCGGCGTGGGCAAAGTTGGAGATTTGTTCGGCGGAAGGGGATTGACCAGGTCGGCACTCGCGCCACGCTGGACGGACGCGCTGGATGAGATCGGCGGCATGTTTAAAAAAGTTCCGCGGGGACTGATCTTCGCCGGCCTTGAAGTGATGGGTTCGGAGGCCGGAACGTCCGCCGCGGCGATCCAGGATTTCGACCGCCGCCTTCCAGACATGTTGGATCGATTGCGACCGGGTGATCTGTTCATCATCACGGGCGACCATGGACGTGACCCAGGTAAGCCGCATGCGCTTCCGACCCGGGAGTATGTCCCTCTGCTCATCACCGGTCCGAAGCTGGCCCAGGGTGTTAATCTGGGTGTGCGGCCCACCGCGGCCGATCTGGCGCAGACGATCGTCGAGGGCCTCAAAGGAGAATCCTTGACGATCGGCGACAGTTTTCTTGATGTGCTCCGGCCGGGTTAACCTCAGATCTCACCTCTCAAATGGTTACCCATGAGTTATGAAGACAAATTGAACGCACTCGGGTTGGAGCTGCCGGAGGCACCAAAGCCGGTGGCCACGTATGTCCCCGCTGTGAAGGCAGGCAATCTGTTGTTCCTTTCTGGCGTGCTGCCGATGCGGAATGGTCAATTGGCTGTTGTTGGGAAACTCGGCCGTGAAGTGAGTCTGGCGGATGGGGTGGAAGCCGCGAAGGTGGCGATGCTGAACGCATTAGCGATCGCCAAGCAGGAACTCGGAAGTCTCGACCGGATCACGCGGGTCGTGAAAGTCGTCGGACACGTGGCTTCGGCCGAAGGGTTTACCGATCAGCCTCAGGTGCTGAACGGGGCCTCCGATCTTCTTGTCGCGATCTTTGGTGAAGCCGGACGGCATGCACGTGTGGCCACAGGAGCCGCCGAGTTGCCGCGCCGTGCCGCGGTGGAAATCGAAGTCATTCTGGCTGTGTCCTGACCTGCCGCATGAAGGCGTTCCGCCAGTGTGTCATGTCCTCTCAGCGGCTTGACACCTGAAAAAACCGCTTGTTATAGTCCGTCGTCCCTCGCTTCACGCTGCACCCCGGTGTGTTTTCCTTCCTGAACTCGTGCGTGGGGTTCTCGTGCCACGCAGGGTCTTCTGAGTATAATTCCAAGACAGGGTCGATTGGTGTTTCAGATCTGATTTTCGTATGAACTGGATCATCGCCTTTATCACGAGCCTGATGCTGGCTTGGGTGGGCAGCGGGCCGGCCGGCGCCGCGCCGCCGAAGATCGAATTACAGCCACAGACCGGAGTGCCTGGGGCCACGGTGTCAATTGTCGGCAAGGGCCTCGGACCATTCAAATCTGCGCAAGTCAACCGTGTGCTCTTCGCTGGAGTTCCTGCGCTCATCCAACGGTGGGATCAGGATGTGGTCGAGGTGAAAGTCCCCTCGAAGGCGCAGAGCGGCCCGGTCGAAGTGCTGATCGGAAAAAAGAAGGTTCAGGCGGGCACGTTCAGCGTCGTCTATCCGAAAATCCTCTCGATTCACCCTCCCTCGATCGAGCCAGGCCATACGATTGAGATTCTGGGCGAGCACTTCGGCATGACGGCCGGCCCGCGCGATCCCAACACGATGTTCGGCGTCAATGACGTGGTGGTGGGCAGCCTGGTGGTTAGGCCCCGTCGCTGGAAGGATGACAAGATCGAAGTGGACGTTCCGGCCAATGCCGCCTCGGGAGACATCGCCGTGCGTCTTGCCTCTTCAGACCCTCTGCCGGACGGTTCCTGCTGCGCGCCCGTGCAACACACGGTCAGCAACGCCGTTTCGTTGAAGCTGATTCCCACCGTGCAGGTCGACCCTGTCCATGGTCCGGTGGGGACCAAGGTCGTGTTGTTCGGGCAAGGCTTCGGTCGAGAGAAGACTCGGGAAGAGAGGATTCTTATCGGCGGGAAAGAGACTCCTGTGGCCCAGTGGAGCGATCGTGCCATCGTCGTGCACGTGCCTCTGAACGCGGAGAGCGGACCAATGGTGCTGGCTCAACGGGGACAAGAGCGAATCGTTGCCACCTTCACAGTCGACGTTCCGAAAGCGACCGGTATCACACCCGCCAGTGCTCCGATCGGCACGCTCCTGAGAATCCATGGCGAGCACTTCGGCGCATATTCGGAGAGTGGTGCGACTCCGTACAACTATACCGACTTCGATACCGGCCAGAATCGGGTGGAAATCGGCGGAGCTCCCGCGGTGATCTACCGTTGGCATGATGACCGGATCGACGTCTGGGTGCCGTTCAGCGCCAAGAGCGGTCCCGTGGTGGTGACCCGTGGCGCGCCGAAACCGGGGGCGGATGGATCCTGCTGCGCAGAGCATGGAACGGTGTCCACGACGCCGGGAGACTTTACGCTGGTCGTGCCGACCATTGAGTCGTTTTCACCGGCCTCAGCCGGGCTGGATGAAGTCGTCACCATCAAAGGTTCGGGCTTCGGGTCCTTCATCAAAACCACCGAGGCGACGCAGCCGGGTCTCGGCGAGGGCGCCTTCAAACGTGACCAGATCGAGCTGGGTGAGAACGTGTCGCGCACTGAGGTGTTATTCAACAATATCGGCGCGATTGTCTTGTCCTGGACGGATACCGAGATCAAGGCTCGCGTGCCGCATCGTCATCTCTTCGGGATCGGCAAGCCGGGACAGTTCAGCGCAGACCTTGCAACCGGGCCTCTGGTCATCCGCCGCGGATCCTGGGACCTGCTCCCCGATGGCACGTGTTGCACGCCGAAAAAATGGCTCACGCTCGAAGCCGGAACGTTCACCATCGAAGCCAAGGGCATGCCTGATCAAAGCTTCTTCGAGTCGAGGCCGGAAGGCAGCACCAACGACTAGCAGCAGGATGGTCTCGCATCGAGAGGCTCAACGGTGATCGTCTTTTTTCTCACTTTGCTTGTGAGCACCTTCATTGTTCCTTCCATACACGCGGCTGAATCACAGCTCAGAGCCGCTTCCCAAAAAACCGGGACCGAGGTCACGCTCATGAGCGTGTATTTTCTGGACGCCAAAT
>Ga0207648_10000998_pt1 | contig 31949 bp, 32 predicted proteins | sample KBSMisM32_FD_184310 | JGI IMG/M metagenome (GOLD analysis project Ga0207648, IMG submission 184310) | Miscanthus rhizosphere microbial communities from Kellogg Biological Station, Michigan, USA - KBS Miscanthus M3-2 (SPAdes) (version 2) | ecosystem: Host-associated > Plants > Roots >... | reverse complement strand
ACCTACTCCAAGCTGCCGTACTCGCCGACGCGCGATTTCGCGCCGATCTCGATGATCGCCTCGTTCCCGCTGATCCTCACGGTCGACCCGAAGCTGCCGGTGCGCAACGTGCAGGAGCTGATCGCCTACGCCAAGGCCAATCCCGGCAAGTCGAACTACGCGCAGAGCGCCGGCATCTTCCAGATCGCGACCGAGCTGTTCAAGCAGCGCACCGGCGCGCCGTTCGAAATGATCGGCTACAAGTCGAGCGGCGAGTCGGTGCAGGCGGTCATGGCCGGGCAGGTGACGATGACGCTGGTGGACCCGCCGCCGGCGGCGGGTCCGATCAAGGCCGGCACGCTGCGCGCGCTCGCGGTGACCTCGGCCCAGCGCCATCCGTCCTGGCCCGACCTGCCGACGCTGATCGAAGCCGGCGTGCCCGACATGGAAGTGCCGGTGTGGACCGCGTTCTTCGCGCCGGCGAAGACGCCGCCGGCGGTGATCGCTCGCCTGCAGAAGGAAGTGGCGCGCGTGGTGCAGACTGCGGAAGTGCGCGAGCGTTTCGCCCAGATGGGCCTTGACCCGGTGGGCGGCTCTTCCGAGGATCTCGGCCGCCGCGTGGCGCGCGACATCGAGAAGTGGACCGCCGTCGCCAGGGCCGCCAACATCAAGAACGACTGAATCCGTCTGACATTCCCTGACGGCGCCTGAACTTTTCTTGCGCTTGGCTCGGGGCGCGGGCCCTAAGATCGGTGCAACCAATGCCCGAACAGCGCGCCGAAATGAGAACCCGATCGAGTGGCTTCACCCTGATCGAGCTGATGATCGTGGTCGCGGTCATCGCCATCCTCGCCTCCGTCGTCCTGCCGGTGGTGCAGAACTACAGCGTGCGCGCCAGGGTCTCCGAGGCGCTGATGGTGATGAGCGCCTGCCGCACTTCGGTGTCCGAGGTGTTCTCGGCGCACACGGTGACTACCGGGGCGAACGGCTGGGGCTGCGGCGAGAACAGCACGACCACCAGGTACGTCGCCAGCCTGAACACCACCGTCGATGGCGCCATCGTCGTGACCTTGCGCAACATCAGCACCGTCGTGGACGGCAGCACCATCGTCATGGTGCCGATGAAGGGCCCGGGCCAGCCCGCCACCGTCGCCGACGTCGGCACCGCGCTGTTCGGCTGGAACTGCGGCGCGGCACCGACTTCGCTCGGTGCGTCGTACCTGCCGAGCTCCTGCCGCGGCGGCTAAGGGATCTGCCGCGCGGTCTTGAGGCGGAGCGCTCGCATGTCGTCGCCGCGCAGCTCGCGCAACGCGTAGCCGGCGAAATCGTCGGCGACGTCCTTGCGCCAGTAGAGGTCCATATCGGTGTTGTCCATCGGCTTGGCGCGGTTGGCGACCATGCCGGCGGCTTCGGCGATCACCTCGTCGGTGAGCTTCTTGCCCCTGAGGAACTCGCCCGCCTTGTCGACCAGGAACGGCCGCGAGGCCACCGCGCCCAGCGCAAGCCTGGCCTCCTCGACCACGTCTCCTGAGAGTTTCAACGCAACCGCCACGCCGAGGATCGGGAAGTCGAACGAGCCGCGGCGGCGCAGCTTCCAGTAGCTGCTCTTCCATCCGCCGGGCACGCGTACCTCGGTAAGAATCTCGTCCGGCGCGCGCGATAGGTAATCGATTCCATCGTTTTGAAACAGCGCTTCGACCGGAATCTCGCGCTCGCCTTTGGCGCTAACGAGTTTGACCGAAGCTTTCAAGGCGATCAGCGCCGGCGCGGTGTCCGTGGACGAGACCGCGACACAGCGCTTGCTGGCGGTGGCGACCCAGCAGATGTCGCCGTCCTTCTTCAGGCAGAAATCGATCGCCTTGCGCCACTCGTAGCTCTGGTTGTAGTAGTTGCAGCGCGTGTCGAGGCACAGGTTGCCGCCGAGCGTGCCCATGTTGCGGATGTGCGGCGTCGCCACCTGGACGGCGGCATGGCGCAGGGCTGCGGGGGCTTTCTCGTGCGCGGCGATCTCGCTCAGCGTTAAACCCGCCCCGAAAGTCCCATTCAGGTTTTTCAGCTCGCGGACCCCCGAGAGAGAAACCAAGACCTGCGGCGCCTGGTGGCGGCGCTTCATGTTCGGCAGCAGGTCGGTGCCGCCGGCGATGAGCATCGCGCGCGTCCCCTCGCCCGCCAGGATCTTCGCCGCCTCCGCGACCGAGCGCGGGGCGCGATGCTCAAACCACGGCAGTCTTAGCATCGCGCTTGGTTTCCTTGCCATCGCCGTCTTCCCACGGCGGCAGGACGAAGGTGGGCTCGGGGTACGGAACGGCCGGGAAGCTTTCGGGGCCGACCCGCTTGTCTTTTTGCTGCAAGGCTCTCAGCACCTTGTCGGGCGTGATCGGGACCTCGTCGATGCGCACACCGATCGCGTCGTAGATCGCGTTCGCGACCGCCGGCATCACCGGCAGCAATGGTCCCTGCCCGACTTCCTTGGCGCCGTAGGGACAATTCGGATCCGGATCCTCGATCAGCGCGACTTCGACCTCGGGCATGTCGAGCGCGGTGAGGCTCTTGTAATCGAGCATCGAGGGCGCGCGGTGCACCAGCGCGCCGGAGAGCTTCTCGGGCAGGCGCCGGAACGACTGCTCCTCCATCAGCGCCTCGCCCAGGCCCATGTAGACCCCGCCGATCACCTGGCCGCGCGCGAGCGTCGGGTTCAACGCGCGGCCGATGTCGTGCGCGATCCAGATCTTCGGCACGTGGATCCAGCCGGTGCGCTCGTCGACCTCGGTCTCGACCACGCAGGCGCTGAAGCTGTAGGCGGGCGACGGGCCAACGCCGGCGCCTTTGTACTTGCCGGGCGGCTTGGGCGGCGAATACGAGCCCACCGCCGAGAGCGTGCCGAGCGCGCCCTCGGCCATCGCCACGGCTTCGACCCAGGTCATGCCTGCGCCGGACTGGTCGGCGGCAAACACCTTGCCCTGCGAGAACACCACGCGGTCGGGCAGCGTGCCGAGCGTCTCGCACACCACGCCGGCGATAGTGGCGCGCAGCCGTTCCGCGGCTTGCAGCGCAGCGTTGCCCGCCATGATGGTGACCCGGCTCGAGTACGAGCCGAGATCCACCGGCGTGATGCCGGTATCGCCGGTGACCACGCGGACGTTGCCGATCTCGGCGCCGAGCGCTTCGGCGACCAGGCCTGCGAGCACGTCGTCCGAGCCCTGCCCGATCTCGGTCGCGCCGCAATAGACGATCACGCTGCCCGAGCGGTCGAGCAGGATCTGCACGCCCGAGTGCGGCATCTTGTTCCAGTAGATCGCCACGCCGGCGCCGCACATATAGGTGCTGCACGCCAAGCCGAGGCCGCGCCCTTTCCCGAGCTTTCCGCGCCGCTGCTTCCAGCCGGACATGGCGACGACTTTCTCGATGCATTCGGCGAGACCGGTGGAGCCGACATGCAGCCAGCTCGCGGTCAATGAATCGGCCTTGGTCAGATTCTTCAGCCTCAGTTCGGCCGGATCCATGCCCAGCTTGCCGGCGATCTTGTCGAGCTGCACTTCCTGGCCGAAACGCGGCTGCGGCGTGCCGTGGCCGCGCTTGGGGCCGCACGCCGGCTTGTTCGTGAACACCCGGCACGCCTCGAACTTGAAGCGCGGATAGTGGTAGGTCACCGGCGTCAGCACGCCGGTGTAGAACGTGCTCGCCGGGCCGTGCGAGCCGTAGCCGCCGCCGTCGAGCAGCGTCTGCAGGTGCATGCCGGTGAGCTTGCCGTCCTTCGTCACGCCGGTCTTCATCTTCATCAGCACCGGATGGCGGCCGCGGTGGACGTAGAACACTTCCTCGCGCGTGAGACCGATCTTCACCGGCCGGCCGAGCACCAGCGCCGCCTTGCACACCACGAACTCGTGGCCGCCGGGGTCGCACTTGCCGCCGAAGGCGCCGCCGTTGGGCGTGGCGACCACGCGGATCTGCGTCTCGGCCACCTGCAGCACGCGCGCGAGCTGGCGGTGCAGGTAGTGCGGGTTCTGGGTGCTCGAGGAGATCTGCAGCTTGCCTTCCGGGTCGACGAAGGCGAGCGACGCCTGCTGTTCCATCGGCAGATGCGTGTTGCCTTCGTAGAAGAACAGATCCTCGAACACCAGATCCGATTTCTGCAGCGATGCCGCGACATCGCCGAACTCGTACGACTGGTTGCGGTGGATGTTGCCCTGCTCGCCGTAGTCGTGGATGCGGGGCTCAGGATTGTTGAGGCCCTCTTCCGGTCCCGAGATCGGTTTTAGAACCTTGTAGCGAACCTCGATCAGCCCGAGCGCCTCGACCGCCGTCTGCTCGTCTTTGGCAATGACCGCGGCGACCGGATCGCCGACGTAGCGCACGCGCTCGCGCGCGAGCGGATATTCGTCCACCGAGACCGGCATGATGCCGAACGGGATGGGGAAGTCCTGGCCGGTGAGCACCAGATGCACACCGGGATGGTTTTTCGCTTTCTCGGTCCTGACTTCCTCCACCACCGCGTGCGGATGCGGCGAGCGCAGCAGCTTGGCGAACAGCATGCGCGGCATGAAGAGGTCGTCGGCGTAGCGCAGCGCGCCGGTGACCTTGGAGCGGCCGTCGACGCGGCGGCGCGGCTTGCCGATGATGTCGAAGCGCTTTTTCACTTCTTCTCCTCCCGCAGCTGCCTTGCCGCATCTTCGATGGCGTCGGCAATCTGCTGATAGCCGGTGCAGCGGCAGAGGTTGCCCGCAGTGGCTTCCTTGATCTGTTCCCGGGTGGGATTTGGATTCTTATCGAGCAGCGCCTTGGCCGTCATGATGACGCCCGGCGTGCAGTAGCCGCACTGCGAGCCGCCGAAGTCGGAGAACGCCGCCTGCAGCGGGTGGAGCTGCGGCCCGCGCGCGAGGCCCTCGATGGTTTCGACCGAGCGTCCGGCGCAATCGAGCGCGAGCGTCAGGCAGGAGAGGCGCGGCTCGCCGTCCACCAGCACCGCGCAGGCGCCGCACTCGCCGAGCTCGCAGCCGTGCTTGGTGCCGGTCAGGCCGAGGTCCTCGCGCAGCACTTCGAGCAGCGTCTTGTAGGGCGCAAAGGCGACCTCGGCCGGCTCGCCGTTGACCGTCAGTCCCTGCAGGACGCTGCGCCGCATTAGTTTGGACCCCAAACAAATTCACCCCTACTGTACTCCAAAGCCCCGGTAGCGAAAAGGGTCTCGACGGCGGTACGATTTTCCTCCCCGATTTTCCTCCCTCTAGGAGCCAGCCAAACCCTATGTCCCTACGCATCGGCGACACCGCGCCCAATTTCCAGGCGCAAACTACCGAAGGACAGATCGATTTTCACCAGTGGATCGGCGACAAGTGGGCGATCCTGTTCTCGCATCCCAAGGACTTCACCCCGGTTTGCACCACCGAGCTCGGCACCATGGCCAAGATGAAGGCCGAGTTCGACAAGCGCAACGCGAAGATCATCGGCCTGTCGGCCGACCCGGTGGACGACCACAAGCGCTGGGCGAAAGACATCGAGGAGACGCAAGGCGCACCGGTCAACTACCCGATGATCGGCGACCCGGACCTGAAGGTGGCCAAGCTCTACGACATGCTTCCGGCCGAAGCGACGCCCGGCAAGCGCACCGCGGCCGAAAACGCGACGGTGCGCACCGTGTTCATGATCGGGCCCGACAAGAAAATCAAGCTGATGCTGTTCTATCCGATGACCACGGGTCGCAATTTCGACGAGGTGCTGCGCGTGCTCGATTCGATGCAGCTCACCGCGAAGCATAAGGTCGCCACGCCGGCGAACTGGAAGCAGGGCCAGGATGTAATTATTGCCGGCTCGGTCAACGACGAAGACGCGAAGAAGCTTTTCCCGCAGGGTTGGAAAGCCCCCAAGCCGTATCTGAGAATTACCCGCCAGCCGAAGTAACAAACAGTTACGACTTTCGCGTTTATCCGGGTGTAGCCTTACGCGCATGCGTAACGCGGTTCTTGCCGCCGTTCTTCTCGCCGTTGCCGGTGTCGTCGCGAGCGCGCCCGCGCTGGCGGGCGGCGGACACGGGCACGGGCACAGCCACGTTTCTGTCGGCGTCGGATTCGGCTTCGGTTATCCGTACTGGGGCGGGCCGTGGGGGCCGTGGGGTTACCCGTATCCCTACTACGGCGCGCCAACAGTGCTGGTGCAGCAGCCGGTGACTTACATCGAGCAGAATCCGCAACCGGCCTCCGCACCCGGGCCCGACGCGGGCTGGTGGTATTACTGCGACCAGTCAAGAGGTTATTACCCGTACGTGCGCGAGTGCCCAGGCGGCTGGCAGCGCGTTCCACCCACCCCGAGCAAATGAAGAAGCTGGGCGTCGTCAGCGCGCTGCTCCTCGCAGCGTGCGCCACTCCTGCGCCCAGCGGTCCCGGGATCCTGGTGCTCCCCGGCACCGCGAAGACCTTCGATCAGTTCCGCGCCGATGACAACGATTGCCGCATCTACGCCTACAACCAGATCGGCGGTCCGGGCGCCAGCCAAGAGGGCAAAGAGAAGGCGGTGAACAGCGCCGTGGTCGGCACCGCCATCGGCACCGCGGCGGGAGCGCTGCTCGGCGGCGGTCAAGGCGCCGCGGTGGGCGCGGGCATCGGCCTCGCCGGCGGCTCGATGGTCGGCGCCGATTCGTCGCGCGCCACCGCAGGATCGCAGCAGCTACGCTACGACAACGCTTTCACGCAGTGCATGTACGCGAAAGGCCACCGCGTTCCGGTTGCCGGCCGCTACGCGCAGGAATCGAGCGGCGCGAGACCTCAACAGCAAGCTGCGCGCCAACCGCCGCCGCCTCCGCCGCCGGGTCAGCCGCCGCCCGACGTCCCGCCGGACTATCGCCAGCAGTAAGCGGTCTTGGGCGACAATGCCCAGCATGCTGGAGCTTCGCAGCTACGTCGGCGGCCGCTGGTTCGCAGGAACCGGCGCGCAGCAGACGCTCCTCAATCCCACGACTGAAGAGCCGCTCGCGCAAGCGAGCAGCGAAGGCGTCGATCTCAGGGCCGCGCTCGATTACGCGCGCAGCAAAGGCGGTCCCGCGCTGCGCGCGCTCAGCTTCGCCGAGCGCGGCGCTGCGCTGAAGGCGATCGCCGATGCGATGCAAGGCGAGCGCGACGCTCTGCTCGACCTCGGCATCGCGAACGGCGGCAATACCCGCTCGGATGCGAAGTTCGACGTGGATGGAGCGATCGCGACGCTCCTCTCCTATCATGAAATTTCCTTGAGTCTTGGCTCGAGCAAGTTCCTCGCTGACGGGGAAGGAATCCAGCTCGGGCGCTCGGCGCGCTTCCACGGGCAGCACATCTCGGTGCCGCGTCACGGCGTCGCGGTGCACATCAACGCGTTCAACTTTCCCGCGTGGGGATTCGCGGAGAAAGCCGCGCTCGCGCTGCTCGCCGGCATGCCGGTGCTGAGCAAGCCCGCCACCAGCTCGGCGATGGTCGCGCACCGCATCATGCAGCTCGTGGTCGGCAAGAAGCTGCTGCCCGAGGGCGCGCTTTCCTTCCTGGTCGGCGCGGCGCGCGATCTGGTTTCTCACCTCGGCCCGCAGGACGTGGTGGCGTTCACCGGCTCGGGTGATACCGGGATGCAGATCCGGGGCGCCCCGAATGTGCTGAGGCACTCGATTCGCGTGAACGTCGAGGCCGACAGCCTGAACGCGGCGGTGCTCGGCCCGGATGTCGAGCCGCGCAGCGACATGTACGAGCTGTTCCTCAAGGACGTGGTGCGCGACATGACGCAGAAGGCGGGCCAGAAGTGCACCGCGATCCGCCGCGTGCTGGTGCCGCAGGAGTGGTACACCTCGGTCAAGCAGGACCTCGCCGAGCTGCTCGGCCAGATCCGCGTCGGCGATCCGCGCTTCGAGGACACGCGCATGGGCCCGCTCGCGAGCGGCGCGCAGCTCGCCGACGTGCGCGAAGGCGTCGGCCGGCTTGGCGGCCGCCACGCCTACGGCAGCCTCACGCCGCCGGTTTCCAAGGGATTTTTCCTTTCGCCGATCCTGGTGGAAGAGCCGGGCGAAGCCGTGCACGAGCGCGAGGTCTTCGGCCCGGTCGCCGCGCTGCTGCGCTACAAGGACAACCCGGCGGAGATCGTGGTGCGCGGCAACGGCGGCCTGGTTTCTTCCGTCTATTCCGACGACCAGGACTTCATCGAGCGCATGGTCGCGGAGCTCGCGCCGCACCACGGGCGCCTGTTCCTCGGGCATCCCAAGATCGAGCTCTCACCCGGCCCTGGCACCGTGCTGCCGCAGCTCGTGCACGGCGGTCCGGGGCGCGCCGGCGGCGGCGAGGAGCTCGGCGGGCTGCGCGGGCTTTCCTTCTATATGCAGCGCACTGCGCTCGAAGGCTCCCGGCCCGTGATCCAGAAGTTGCTCGGAAAAACCTAACCCCAGATTTTTCGAGCGGCCTCGACCACGCGCTCGAGCTTGCGGCGCTGGTCTTCTTCCCCGATCAGGTTGCCCGCGACGTCGGACGCGAAGCCGCACTGCGGGCTGATCGCCAGGCGCTCGAGCGGCACGTACTTCGCCGCCGCCTCCACCCGGCTGCGGAGGTCATCGACGGATTCGAGCTGCGCCACCTTGGTGCTGACCAGCCCCAGCACCACCACCGCGTCCTTGCGCACGTGGCGCAGCGGCTCGAAGCCGCCGGCGCGCGGGCTGTCGTACTCGAGCAGGAAGCGGTCGTGCGGCAGCTCGCCGAACAGGCGCTCGGCGATCGCGTCGTAGGTGCCTTCGCGGTGCCACATGCTGCGCTGGTTTCCCCGGCACAGGTGGATGCCGAAGGTCACGCCGGGAAATCCCTGCACCAGCTCGGTGTCGGCTCTGAGCGAGCGCGCGAAGTTTTCCATCGGGTTCTCCCCGCGCGCGCGCATCGCGGCGAGCGAGCGCTCGTCCACGTAGGCGGTATAGCCCGGCGCGTCGATGTGCACGTAGCGGCAGCCCGCGTCGACCAGCTGCTTGATCATCTTGCGCTGGATGGCGACGACATCGGCGAGGAACTCGTCGGTACTTCGATAAACCGATCTGGATCGCTCGTGCTCGAAACGCTGGGCGATCCGGTCCGGACCGATCAGCGCCACCTTCACCGGCTTCGACGCGAGCGGCGCGACGCGCTGGTATTCCTCGAGCGGCACGTTGCGCTCGAGCTTCAGGCGTGACGCGGCCGGCCGGCGGTGCACGACCGGCGTGCCCGGCAGCGTGAGGTCGGGAAGGTCCCAGCGGCTGAGCGCGGTACCGCCCGCGGCGCGCTGCAGGTTGGCGTTGAAGCGATCGGCGGTCGCGTCGTAGCCCGAGACCGAGAGGCCGAAGCTGTCCTGGAAGTTCAGGCGGCTGAGCTCGCCGTCGCTCACCACGTCCAGCCCGGCGGACTCCTGCAGCTGGACATGCTCGCGCAGGCACTGCAGCTCCACCTCGGCGAGCCCCGCGTCGTCGAGCGCGCCGATCTCGTGGCGCAGCTTGGCTTCCTTCCACGCCGCCGGGCGCAGCAGGCTGCCGACGACGTCGGTGCGAATTTTCTTAAGATCGCTCAAGCAGCGCCGCTCGCATCAGGAACGCCTTGTGGCGTACAGGATCATCCGCCATTGCGCGCAGCTCCGCGAAGCGTTTCGCGCGCTGTGCCGGCTCGCGCTCCTCGAGCCGTTTCTTGTTGGCGACCGTCTGCTCCTGTACGTACTTGATATTCAGGGGCCTTCTCGTTTTTTCGTATTCGTCCAGGTCCGCACTTTCGCGGCGCAGGGCCCGGTTCAGAAGCGCGGACAAATGCCACGCTTCGTGAATGCCGCAATTCAGGCCGAGGCCGCCGATCGGGTTGTTTACGTGCGCAGCGTCCCCGCATAAGAATACCCGGCCGCGGCGAAAATGGCTTGCCACCCGCTGGTGGACCGCATAGAGGTTCAGGTGCAGGTAGTCACGCTCGCGCTCCGGCACGTAGATGCGCGACAGGCGTGCGCGCACCGCGGCGTCCGATAGCGCCTCCTCGTCCTTTTCGTCCTCGCGCGTATTGAACACCGCACGCCAGCGGCCCTTGAGATCGTCGCCCGCCACCTTGAACAAATTGGTCCATTCCTCGGGGTCCGCCATGTAGGTGCGCAGGCAGCAGCCGAGCGCCGCCTGGAAATCGAACTTGGTGGTGATGACGAGAAAACGCTCGGGCCAGGTGTAGCCCTCGAACTCGATCTCGAGCGCCTTGCGCACCGTGCTGCGGCCGCCATCGGCGGCGATGACGTAGTCAGCTTCGATTGTGGATTGGGGAGTGCTGACCGTTACTGCGCCTGCATCCTGGGCAATGCCGGTCACCCGTTCACCGAGCCTGACCTCGGCGTTCTCCATCCGGCGCAGGCGGGCGATCGCCATGTTGGCGAGCTTGTGCTGTTCGGTCTGCACCACGTAGGGGAACGAGGTCTCGCCCTTCAGCCGGTCGAAGTCGAACTCGGCGACGAGCTGGAGCGATGGACGATCCCAGAACTGGAAGGTGCGGGAGACTATCCCGACGCTCAGGTATTCGTCGATCAGGCCGAGCTCGGCCAGCATCTCGAGCGTCGGCGGCTGCGTGGTGGAAGCGCGCGGGCTGTCGTCGATGCGCGTCTGGGCCTCGAGCAAGGTCACGGTGTGGCCGTAGCGCGCGCAGGCCAGGGCCGCCACCGTGCCGACCGGGCCCGCGCCGACGACGATGACGTTTCGCCGCTGCATTTTTCGCCCCGATTATACTGAGCCGATGAACCAGGCCGCGCTCATCCTGATCGGCATCGTGTTTTCATTTTCGAATGCACTGGCCCAGCAGTGGCCGCAGAAGCCGGTGAAAGTGATCGTGCCGTTCCCGCCCGGCGGCGTTACCGATTCGCTCGCGCGCATCACCGCCGACTGGCTCACGCCGCGCCTCGGCCAGCCGGTGATCGCGGAGAACCGTCCCGGCGCGAGCGGCGCGATCGCCGCCGAGCTGGTGGCGCGCGCCGACGCCGACGGCTACACGCTGTTCTCCGCCGCGACGCCGCAGCTCGCGATCGTGCCGCACGTGCAGAAGGTGTCGTACGACCCGCTGAAGGATTTCGCGCCGATCTCGATCGTCGGCACCAACCCGTTCGCGCTCGGCTGCAACGAGAAGCTGCCGGCGAAGAACCTCGCCGAATTCGTCGCCTACGCGAAGGAGCGGCCGGGGCAGCTCAGCTTCGCTTCGCCCGGCGCGGGCTCGGTCGGCCACCTGACGATGGCGCTGTTCCTTGCGCGCGCCGGCCTGAAGATGGAGGCCGTGCTCTACAAGGGCGGCGGTCCGGCGATGGCCGACGTCGTCGCCGGCCACGTGCCCTGCTACTTCGGCAACCTGAACGAGATCATTCCGCACGCCGGCGGCGGCCGCATCAAGGTGTTCGCGGTCTCCGGCGAGCGCCGCGCGCCGCAGCTCCCGCAGGTGCCTACGGTCGCCGAGCAGGGCTATCCCGGCTTCCGCACCCTCACCTGGAACGGCTATGTCGCGCCAGCCGCCACGCCGCGGCCGGTGATCGAGCGCATCGCGCGCGAAATCGCCGCCGGCTGCAAGGACGCGGCGTTCGTCGAGCGGCTGAACAAGATCGGCGTAGACGCGGTCTGCGGCACGCCGGCCGAGTTCGCGCAAGCGATCCGCGAAGACCTCGCCACCTGGAAGGAAGCAGTGCAGGCGGCGGAAACGAAGTAGAAACGCCACATGAAAGTCGCGATTCCCGACCTGATCTCACCCTCGTACTTCCCGGCGATCGCCGCGGTCGAGCTCGGCTTCTTCAAGCAGGAAGGCATCGACGCCACGCTCGAGCTGCTCTACCCGGTGACCAAGACCTACGAGGACCTGCGCGACGGCAAGCTCGATTTCGTCGGCGGCGCTTCGCACGCGGTGCTCTATGCGTTCAAGGACTGGCAGGGCGCGAAGCTGCTCTGCGCGCTCGCGCAGAACATGTACTGGTTCTTGATCGTGGGTAATAAGTTTTCCCCCCGTAAGGGAGATCTAAGCAGCGTCAAAGGACTGCGCATCGGCGCGGCGCCGGGTCCGGTCGACGGGTTGAAACAGCTGCTGAAACGCGAAGGCATAACGGACGTGCAGATCGGACCGGTGCCCGGCTTCGCCGTCGGCCAGACCGCGTCGTTCGGCCTGCTCGCCGCCAAGGCGCTCGAGGAAGGCAAGATCGACGGCTTCTGGGCGAACGGCATGGGCGCGGAAGTCGCGGTGCGCAACGGCATCGGCACGCTGGTGCTCGACGCACGGCGCGATGGCAGCGAGGAAGCCAAGGGCTACACGTTTCCCGCGCTGGTCGCCACGCAGAAGCTGATCGACGAGAACCCCAATGCCGCCGCCGCCGCGGTGCGCGCCATCATGAACGCGCAGCGCGCGCTGAAGGAAGATCCGGAGCGCGCCACCGAGGTCGGCCGCAAGCTGTTCCCGCCGACCGAGGCTTCGCTCATCGCGGAACTGATCCGACGCGACCTGCCGTTCTACGACCCTGCGATCTCCAAGAAAACCGTGGACTCGATGAACCGCTTCGCGCAGGACCTCGGCATCCTCAGCGCGCCGGTGCACTACCGCCAGGTGGTGTGGACGTGAGGCTGAAGGGCAAGGTCGCCGTCGTCACCGGCGCCGGCGGCGGCATCGGCAAGGCGCTCGCCACCCGCCTCGCCGCCGACGGCGCTTCGGTCGTGATTGCCGACCTGCAGAAATTCGATCTGGCGGCCGCCGAGATCGCCAAGGCGACCGGTGCCCGCACGCTCGGTCTTCAAGCGGACATAAGCAATGAAAAGGACGTGGAGCGAATGGCCGCAGAAGCGGTGAAGGCGTTCGGCCGCATCGACATCCTGGTGAACAATGCCGCGATCTTCAGCACGCTCAAGCTGAAGCCATTCGAGCAGATCGGGGTCGACGAGTGGCGCAAGGTGATGGACGTGAACATCCTGGGCGTGGCGCTGTGCTGCCGCGCCTGCGTGCCGCACATGCGCAAGGCTGGCGGCGGCCGCATCATCAACCTCGCCTCCGGCGCGCCGCTCAAGGGCGTGCCGCTGTTCCTGCACTACATCTCGAGCAAGGGCGCGGTGATCGCCATGACACGCGGCCTGGCGCGCGAGCTCGGCAAGGACGGTATTACGGTCAACGCGCTCGCGCCCGGCTTCACGCTATCGGAGACTGTGGCGAAGGATCCCGCGCACGTTCAGGCAGGCGAGCGTACGCGCGCAACGCGCGCCATCCAGCGCGACGAGACGCCGGAGGACCTCGTCGGCGCGGTGAGTTTCCTCGCCAGCGCCGACGCGGCCTTCATGACCGGCCAGACCCTCGTGGTCGACGGCGGGTCGGCGATGCTCTAACGACTAGTTCGGCAGCCGGAAACGCGACACCGTAAAGGTCGTCACGTCCTCCTCCGGCTCGTCTCCGATGTTGGTAGTCAACGCCAGCGCAGCGTTGGTGACGTAGACAAAGCCACCGCTGATGACGATGCTCGCGGGGAATATCAGACCCTTCGCCGCGCCGTCGTTGCCGATGCCTTCGAACGCACCCACCTGCTCGATGACGCGCCCGTTGGCGTTCAGCGCCACCACGTGATCGCCCTGATTGGCGGCAACCCACAGCCTGCCCTTGCTGTCGAACAGGATGCCGTCGGCGCCGTTGATGCTTTCGGCGAACGACGTGACAGCCCTCGTCGCAACATTGACCTTCAGGATCCGGTCGTCGGCTGTGTTGGCGACGTAGAGGTTCACTTCGCCCTGGTCGAACGCGAGCCCGTTGGCGCCGAACGGCGGGAAGCCGTGACTGCCGGGCCTCAGCTGCTCGTCGGTGACGAACGTCGAGACCGCGCCCGCCGGCAAGTCGAGCTTGAAGACGTTGCCGCCGAAAGAATCCGACACGTAGAGATCGCCGCTCTTGTCGAACGTGATCGCATTCAGACCGCAGCCCGCGCCTGCGCCACCGCAGACCGGAAAGTCGCGGTCGGGCACGCTGCCGGAATTGAATGGCGGCGAATACCTCAGGATGCTGCCGCCACTGAAATTCGCGACATAAAGCTTGCCCGCCTGGAACTCAAGCCCGAGCGGAAGCACGCCCGCGGGTAGCGAAATCGTGGCGTCGAGATGGCCGTTGCGGTCGAAGATATGGATGACGTTGGGTTGGACGAAGTCGAACGTGGCGACGAAGATCCGGCCCGCCGAATCGGCCGCAATGCCTTCGGGGTGGCCCGGACCCGCCGGAAGCGTAGCGAAACGCACGACCCCGCCGGCGTCCGACAACGCCGGCCCTGCCGAGCCGAATGCGAAGAGAGCAAAGAATGGGAGCAACACCGCCAATACGCGCCTGGACATGATCTCCTCCCGGAAAATGGGTTGAACGGCGCTATGACGCTAGAACTGCGTCGCCCCGAAGTCAACGTGGAAAGCGATTTAGCTCGTGCGGAAAAAACCGCGCGGCGTGGAATGAAGACGCTCGAAACCTGTTTGCGTCACCCGGATCAGCTCGCCGACCTGGACCCCCGCCCGGTGGTCCCGGGTGACGACGTTCGGCTGCACCACCACGGTCATGTTCGCCTCGAGCGTCATCTTCGGCAGCGGGCCAGCCGGGCGGCTTTTCGTGCCGAGGACCGGCGGGAAGTAGCCGCCGCCGAAGCCGTGCAGCAGGTCGTCGTAGATGGTGAAGCCGCGCTCTTCGATCACGCCGGCGGCCTCCACGATCTCCTCCATCGTCGTTCCCTGACGAATGACTGACACCACAGCGTCGAACGCAGCCTCCGCCGTCGCGTGCAGATCGCGGTAGAGCGGCGTGGGATCGGCGCCGACGGTGAAGCTGCGCAGCACCTGGCCTGGATAGTCCCACCAGGAGGCGGACAGCTCGCAGAACACCACATCTCCCGTTTTTGTTGCTCTGGACGACGGAAACTGCGGCGGAACGCAGATGTGCGGCTGCGCCATCGAGGTCACGCCGATGTAGTGGATGAAGGTGGTGCCGCCCTGCCCGACGTACGCGCGCTCGACCAGGTTGGCGAGCTCGCGCTCGGTCATGCCCACCGTTGTTTTTTCCAAGAGTTCTTTGAAACCTGCATCGCTCAGCGCGGCGCCCTTCCGCAGCCACTCGATCTCTTCTTCGGATTTCACCAGCCGCAGGCGCACGTACTCCACGTCGAGCGGCACCAAGGTGAAGTGCTCTTCGAGCACCCTGCACTTCGAAAGCACGAGCGGCCCGATCAGCCCGATGCGCTTCGCGCCGCGGCGCTTCAGCTCCTCGACGGTCTTGTCGATGCCGCGGTGCTCGCCCCAGCGCACGTCCACGCCCTGCGCGATGCGCTGCGCGAGCGGGAAATGGTTGTACCACTCGACGTGCATCGTCATGCGCTCGCCGGGCTTGAACACGACGTAGGCCTCGACCGTGCCAGGCCATCCCGTCACCCACTGCGGCGCGTTGCCCGCGCGGTGATCGGTGACGATCAGCAGGTGGTCCACGTCGTGCGTCTGCATCACGCGGCCGAGCGCCTGGTGGCGCCGCGCGTACTCCGCGTCCGAGAAGCGGGGAAATTCGCTCAATCGTTCTTCGCGCCGGAAGCCTTCACCACCGGCGCCCAGCGCTTGAGCTCCTCGGCCACGAAGGCGTTGAACTCGCGCGCGCCCATCGGGCTCGGCTCGATGCCCTCCAGCTTGAGGCGCTCGCGCACGTCGGGCAGCTCCAGCGCGCGATTCACCTCAGCGTTGAGGCGGTTGACGATATCGCCGGGCAGGTTCGCCGGCCCTGAAAGCGAGAACCACACCGTCGCCACCAGATCCGGGTAGCCCATCTCGGCGTAGGTCGGAATGTCCGGGAACTCCGGCAGGCGCCCCGGCGCGCTGACGGCGAGCCCGCGCGCGCGTCCGGCGCGAATTTGCGTCGCAGCCGTGGTCAGCGTGGTCGATACGACCTGGATGTGGCCGGCCATCAGGTCGGTCATCGCGCCCGCGGCGCCTTTATACGGCACATGCACCATCTGGATTCCCGCGCGCTGCTTGAAGAGCTCGGCGACCAGCTGCCCCTGCGTGCCGTTTCCCGGCGAGCCGTAGGAAAGCGCGCCCGGCTTCGCCTTCGCCAGCGCGACGAGCTCGCGCAGGTCCTTCGCTTCCGTCGACGGATTCACCGCGAGCACCGCCGGCGGCCCGCCGAACAGCGCGATGTGCGTGAAGTCGCGCACCGGGTCGTACGGCGTTCCCTGCGGCAGGAGCGGCGCGATCACATGCGAGGCGATGCCGGAGACCACCAGCGTGTAGCCGTCGGGCGCAGCCTTCGCCGCGAGCTCCGAGCCGAGCGCGCCGCCCGCGCCGGCGCGATTCTCGATCACGAACCCCGCCTTGAGGTGCTCCGAGAGCTTCTGCGCCACGAGGCGGCCGAGCGTATCCGCGCTACCGCCGGGCGCGAAGGGGACGATGATCCGGACTGGTTTTTCCGGCCACGCCTGCACCTGGCAGGCGAAGAGAAATAACAAACCAGCCAGAAAGCGAACCATGCGCCGATTCTATAATCGGCCGCATGAACGAATGCATCGACATCCACACGCACATCGTCCCGGAGAACTTCCCGCCCTACGCCGGCAAGGGCAAGGACGTGCCCTGGCCGTCGATGGCGCCGGCGCACGCATGCCACCGCCACGTGATGATCTCCGGCAAGCTCTACCGCACCGTGGCCGACGGCAGCTGGAGCGTGCCGCGGCGCATCGAGGAGATGGGCGCGATGCGCGTCACGCGCCAGGCGATCTCGCCGATGCCCGAGCTGCTCTCCTACTGGCTGCCGCTCGACGACGCCAAGGTGATGATCCGCTTCCTGAACGACGAGATCGCGCGCATGATCGCCGCCGCGCCCGAGCGCTTCGTCGGCCTGGGATGCGTTCCGCTGCAGGACCTCGATGCTTCGCTTGCCGAACTCGAATTTGTCCACAAAAAACTGAAATTCGCGGGTGTCGAGATCGCGAGCCATGTGAACGGCGTCTCGATCGGCGACGCGCGCTTCGAGCCGTTCTTCGCCGAAGCCGAGCGCCTGGGCGCCGCGATCTTCGTGCACGCGCTGCGCCCCGCGGGGCAGGACCGCATCGTCGGCGCGTTCGCGGAGCAGGCGGTGTGCTTTCCGGGGGATGTCGCCCTTGCCTGCGCGTCGATGATCACCGGCGGTATCGCCTCCAAGCATCCGAAGCTGCGCATCGCCTTCAGCCACGGCGGCGGCACCATGGCGATCCTGATGCCTCGCCTGGTGCACGCCTGGAACGTGTTCCCGAAGGCGAAGGAGTCGCTCCCGGAGTCGCCCGCCACCATCGCCAAGCGCTTCTTCTACGACGAGCTCGTGTTCGAGCCGAAGGCGGTTCGCTTTTTAGTGGAGAGTTTTGGCCAGACCCAAATCGTGCTCGGCACCGACTACCCGTTCGCGCTAGGGGATTTTCATCCAACAAAGACTCTCGAAAATGCCAAGCTCGATGCCGCCACCGTCGACGCCATCACGTCGTCGAACGCGCGCCGCTTCCTAGGATTGCCGGCAGCACCTCGCTGATCGAGCCGGGCAGAACCGCGTCGGCGGTATCGTCGTACGGCGTGGGCTGCGCGTTGACGATCACGATGCGCGCGCCCGCCGCCTTGGCGATGTCCACCGCGCCCGCTACCGGATAGACCTGCAGCGTGCTGCCAACGGCGATGAACACGTCGGCATCGGCCGCGACACGCATGGCGCGATCGATCACCTCCGGCACGAGCTGCTGGCCGAAGGAGATCGTGTCGCTCTTGAGGATGCCGCCGCAATCGCGGCACGCCGGGTCTTCCTCGCCCGCGCGCACTCGATCGAGCACCTTCTGCATCGGCCCGCGCATGCCGCAGCCCCAGCACATGAAGCGGCGCATGGAGCCGTGCACCTCGATCACCTTGTCGGGCGAATTGCCCGCCTGCTGGTGCAGCTCGTCGATGTTCTGCGTGATGAGCGCGTGCAGCTTGTTTCTTTTTTCCAGTTCCACCAACGCCAGGTGGCCGCGATTGGGTCTTGCCGTCCACGCCGGGCTCGCCATGCGGTTCTGCCACGCGAGCTTCCGCACCTCGCGGTCGGCGAGGTAGTAGTGGATGTTGGACATCTTCTCGGCGAGCGGATTCCTGGTCCACAGCCCCTGCGGGCCGCGAAAGTCCGGAATTCCCGAATCGGTCGAAATCCCCGCCCCGGTGAGAACGACGACGCGCCGGGCGTCGTCGACCCACGCACGCGCCCGGGCGGCAAGACCTGCGTCCATCGATTCATTCTAATGAGAAAAAAAAGCCCGCAACCTTGGTTGCGGGCTCCACAGGCAGGAGGAGGACCTGCGCTGTGTGGGGGCGTGTCAGTTGTCGCGCGAAATCCGCCAGATGACGCCGGTGCCGGGGATTTGCACCAGCGGCAGGTTGGCCGGACTGACGACGCTCGACGCCGGGTCGGAGCCGCCGGGGTCGCGCACCGCGCCATAGTCGACCAGATACGCCGCGCCGTCGGGGCCGAAGCGCAGGGTCACCGGCCGGTTGATGCCGCGCAGGCTGGCGGTGAACGCCTGCTTGACCGCGACCTCGCAGGTCGGGTTGCCGTGCGGGTCGTGACCCTGCGAGCGCTGCGGGCAGTTGAAGGCGAAGCGCGACATCTGCAGCTCGGTCGGGTCGTCGGAGAGGAAGTTGATCAGCTCGACGTCGTGGCCGAGCACCGGATTGCCGTTGGCGGGCGAGAAGCCGAAATCACCCTCGCGCGACAGCAGCACCGCGTGGCGCTTCACCACCCCGCGCACGAACGAGTTCGGCACGAAGTCGAGGCCCACCGCGGCGGAGTCTGCCGGCTCGAGCGCGATCGGCGCCACGGGTGGCCGCGGCGGGAACGCGAGCACCGGGCGTACCGGGCTGTTCTCCGCGCGGATGCGCGCCACGTCGGGAAACAGGTCGTCGCCCGGACCGCCGATCGGGTTGAACAGCGACTGCGTCGAGTCGAGAAAACCGAAGCGGTCCGGCCAGCCGTGGAACGACGGCGAGCCGTCCGGGTTCTGCCGCGCGATCGCCAGGCGGTCGGGCGCGTTGTTGACCGGTCGCGCGCCGCGCTCGTCTTCACCGTTCTCGGAGATCAGCAGCTCGCCTTTCAGCGGATGGTCCGCGGGCGAGAAGCGCAGGCCGAACGGATTGCGGAAGCCCCAGGCCACCGGCTCGATGGTGTTCATCGGGTTCGAGATGCGCGCGCGCAGGATCGCGCCGGTGCACATGCCCTTGCGCGTGGCGCTCTCGAAGGCGCGCACCAGCGCGCCGGGGCGCGACACGCCGTGGTTGGAGAAGCCGCTGGTGCGATGGTCCGGCTGCCCAGGGTGGGGCGAAGCCCAGGTGTTCTCGCTCAGCGTGATGTCCTCGCAGGGAATCTCGTGCTGGTTGCCGCCGCCGCCGTTGTCGTGGCCGGTGACGCCCGCGTTGGTCGCAGAGCCCTGCGACCAATAGAGCCAGCCGCCCTTCACCACGATCTGCTCGGTCGGATGGTCGCCGGTCGGCAGCCCGGTGATCACCGGCGTGACCGCGCCGTTCGAGGTGTCCACCCGCACGATGCGCGAAGTGTTGTTCGCGTCGCCCGGCGCACCGCGCACGCCCTGGTTGGAATCGGTGGCGAACAGCGTGCCGCCGGCGGTGCCCCTCTCGAACGCGAGGCCGATCGCCGGGCCGTCGGGCTGGAAGCCGCGGCCCGAGGCGGTGGGCTTGCCGAGCGGGCCGGCGATGCGGCGGCCGCGCTCGTCGAACACCACGATGTCGGGCGTGAACGGATTCGCCGGCGAGAACCGGTCGACGCCGGGCACCACGCGGTTGTCATTGCAGCGGCCCGGCAGGCCGGTGCCCGACTCGAGCACGAAGGCCTTGAAGTCCCTGGCGGTGCCGACGAACTCGATGTCGGTCGGGAAATTCAATCCTTTCGCGAACACCTCGACCTTGAAGCCCCTCGGCACGACGATGTCCTCGCCGTTGCCGGGGTCATAGAACACCGCTTCTCCTAGGCAGATCGGATTAGTGGCCTGCGCGAGTACGCTTGCAGGAATGATGGCAAGTAGTGCCGCAATAGTTCGACGCATGATTTCCTCCCGGGTTGGGGAGGAAAAGTATTTGCCGCGGGCCTGCTGTGCGCCATCCTGAATCGGTGATGGCCCCGCCGGATTCCAGATTGCAATCCGGATTTGCTTATCAAGAATTCCCTACGGCATCTGGATCTTGCCGCCGCCGCCCGGGCCGCCCATCGGCGGCAGCGGACCCTGCGGCACGACGATCGACGACGCGGCCTGGCGCCGCAGCTCCTGCAGCTCCTTCACCGTGCGCTCGATCGCTTCCTTCGCGAGCTGGCCGAACTTCTCCGCCGCATCTTCGAGCGAGCCGGCGCCGATCTCGAATGCGATCGGCAGCGCGCCGGCCGGCGTCAGCACCTGCGTCTCGCCGACGTAGAGCACCGCGCGCGCATCGTCGCGCTTGCCGTCTCCGCCCACCGGCGTCAGGCGCCGGATGGTGCCGACGCGACGGTCGGTGAAGATCTCCTCGAGGTACAGCTGCTTCGGATCGACCTTGATTTCGTTCGTGGTCTCGGGTTTGGTAGCCATGGGCGAATTTTACCGCTGCGCCACCAGCTTCCCCGCCTGGTAGTCGAGGAAAGCCTGCTGGATCTCCTGCTTCGTGTTCATCACGAACGGCCCATACGCCACCACCGGCTCGTGGATCGGCTCGCCGGCGAACAGCAGGCCGCGCAAGTCTTCCAGCGCCGCGATTGACAGCTCATCTCCCTCGCCCGGCTCGAACCAGGCGACATCGCCCTTGCTCACTTCCTTCCCGCCGATCGTCGCCCGGCCCTCGAGCACGTAGACGAAACCGCGATCCTTGGTAGAGACCTCCTGCTCGAGCTTGCCGCCTGCTTTCAGCCTTATGTCGAGCAGGGACATCGGATAGTCGCTGCCATGGCCGTGCTGCGCGTCGCCCGAGCGACCAGCGTAGACCAGGACCTCACCGCCCTCGATCTGTCTCTTTGGTGTTTCAGAAAGCCTCTGGTCCTGGTACCTCGCAGGGATCATCTTCATCTTGCGCGGCAGGTTGAGCCAAAGCTGAAGCGTGTGCGCCGTCTCGCTCCCGTGCGGCATCTCGCTATGGAGCACGCCGTGCCCCGCGGTCATCCACTGCACGTCGCCCGCCCTGAGGACGCCATGCGCGCCGGTGTGGTCGCGATGCTCGATCGCGCCCTCCAGCACCACAGTGACCGTTTGCATCCCGCGATGCGGATGCTCCTCGAACCCCTTGGGCGCGCCGAACCAGTCCTCGCTCAGGAACAGGAACGGCGTAGTCTTTTCCCAGCCTTCGGCGCCGAGCACGAGCTGCTTGTTCTCGACCTGCGAGTTGCCGCCCTGCGGCATGACATGGGCGACGCGACTGACTTTCCTCATCGAAGCTTGAACCTCTGGATCTTGCCGGTAGCAGTCTTAGGCAGCTCGCCGAGGAATTCGATCCATCGCGGGTACTTGTAAGGCGCGAGCTTGTCCTTGACGTGCTGCTGGAGCGCCGTTTTCAGCGAGTCCGAAGGGGACTTACCCGGCTTCAGGACCACGAAGGCCTTGGGCTTGATCAGCTTCTGCTCGTCCGCGGCGCCCACAACCGCAGCTTCGAGCACCGCCTCGTGAGACACGAGCGCGGCTTCGACCTCAGCCGGCGACACGTAGATGCCGCTCACCTTGAGCATGTCGTCGGTGCGGCCGCCGTAGGCGTAGTAGCCGTCCTTGTCGAGGCTGTACTTGTCGCCGCTGCGCGTCCACGGACCCTGGAAGGTGTTCTTGGTCTTCTCGCGCTGGTTCCAGTACATGATCGCCGAGGTCGGGCCGCTGATCTGCAGCTCGCCGAGCTCGCCCGGCTTGCTGACTACATTGCCCTGGTCGTCGACCAGGCGCAGCTCGTAGCCGGGCACGGGCTTGCCGGTGGTGCCGGGGCGCACGTCGCCGGGACGATTGGAGAGGAAGATGTGCAGCATCTCGGTCGAGCCGATGCCGTCGAGCAGCTCGGTGCCGGTGCGCGCCTGCCAGCGCTTGCCGATCTCCGCCGGCAGCGCTTCACCTGCCGAGGTACAGACTCTTAGTTTCAACTTCGAACGATCGGGGAACGCCGGGTTCACCAGCAACGCGGCGAAGAGCGTCGGCACGCCGTAGAAGATCGTCGGCTTTTGCTCGACCAGGCGCTTGAACACTGCGTCGGGCGTGGGACGCTCGGCCATCAGGATGGTCGTGGCGCCGACGGCGAGCGGGAAGGTGAGCGCATTGCCGAGGCCGTAGGCGAAGAACAGCTTCGCGGCCGAGAACACGACGTCGGATTCGCGGATGCCGAGGACCGGGACGGCGTAGAGATTGGCGGTGAGGATGAGGTGCGAGTGCAGGTGCACCGTGCCCTTGGGCGCGCCGGTGGAGCCCGACGAGTAGAGCCAGAAGCACATGTCGTCGCGCAATGTCGGCGCCGCCTCCGCCTCCGGACTCGCCGTGGCGAGAAGGTCCTTCAGCTGGGCATCGGGCACGACGTATCTCAGGTTCGGGCATTTCGCCTGGATGCCGTCGAACTGCTTGAGCAGCGGCGACGACACGAAGAGCGCCCGGGCGCGGCTGTCCTTCAGCTGGTATTCGTAGTCCGCCGGGGTGAGCAGCGTATTCAGGGCCACCGGCACGATGCCGGCCTTGATGGCGCCGAGGAAGAGCGCGACCCAGTCCGCCGAGTCGAGCATCGCGATCGCGATGCGCTGCTCGCGCTTGATGCCGAGGCCGCGCAGTGCGCTCGCAGCGCGGTCGACGCGCTCGGCGAGCTGCGCGTAGGTGCAGCTGCCGCTGTCGTCGATGTAGGCGATCTTGCCGCCGCGGCCGGCGCTCAGGTTGCGGTCGATCAGGTCTACTGCGGCGTTGTATTCCCGGGGGATTTCCATTGCGCCTGCGCCTCCTCGCTCGGCGCTGCATTCTTCGCGGCGGCGCCGCCAGCGTCAAGGCGCAGCGCCTCCCGGAAAAATAGTGCAGCCGCTTCCGACAGGGGGCGACCCGGATGGGTGAGGCTCCAGCGCTGTTCGTCGGGCAGGCCCTCGACGTCGAGCGCGAACAGGTAGACGTCGTCGGTGCCCGCAGCCAGCCGGGTGAGGAGCTCGGCGCGCTCGCCGATATGCAGGCTGCCCTGCACGCCAGGGTGGCGCGAACAGAATCCAGCGAGCAGCCGCGCCGCGACCCCGCGCGATTCGGGTTCCGCCGCGAGCGTGAGCCGCTCGTGCTTCGGCTTGCGCCACGCGGCGAGCTTTTCTTCGGCGCGCGCCAGGCAGTGCATCAGCTCGCTGCAGGTCGCGCGCAATTCCTGCCCGGCGCCGGTGAGGTGCAGGCGCCGGCCGCGCTGCTCGAACAGCGTGACCTCGAGCGTGTCGGCGAGCTTCTTGAGTTGAAGGGAAACCGTGGGTTGCGCGAGGTGCAGCTCCTCGGCGGCGCGCGTGACGCTGCCGAGGCGCGCGACGGCATCGAAGACCATGAGTTGGGGCAACAGCCCGTGACGGAAAAATCGGCGCGCAGCACGAGACATCCCGGTTCCTTTTCGGTAACCGAGGTCTGGCTTGCAGCGCTTGGCTTGGCTGCCGGGGTGACCGGGGAAAAACCGCGTTCCCGGATTGACGACCACCCCGCTGAGAAGCTACTCCCCTGCGGAACGGCCATTGTAGGGGAAAGCGCAGGGCCATGCATTGCGAAGCGCAATGCCTGCCATCACACAACGTCAATTTTCATCCAGGCATGGGCCGTCCAGACTGGGCGCATGCTCCTCACCCCGGAATTCTGGTCCGCCCTCGGCGCGATCATCGTCATCGACCTGGTGCTCGCCGGCGACAACGCGATCGTCATCGCGCTCGCCGCGCGCAACCTGCCCAAAGCGCTGCAGCGCCGCGCGATCCTCTGGGGAACGGTCGGCGCGGTGGTGGTGCGCTCGAGCCTGACCGTCGCGGTGCTCTGGCTGCTCGAGATCCCCGGCCTGATGCTCGCCGGCGGCATCCTGCTCGCCTGGATCGGCTACAAGCTGCTCGCCGGCAGCGAGAGCGGCCGCGAGCACGACGTGGCGCCGGCGCGCAGCTTCTGGGCCGCGATGCGCACCATCGTGGTCGCCGATGCCGTGATGGGCCTCGACAATGTGCTCGCCGTCGCGGGCGCGGCGCACGGCAGCGTGCTGCTGGTGATGGTCGGGCTCGCCATCAGCGTGCCGATCGTGGTCTGGGGCTCGACGCTGATCCTGCACTGGATCGAGCGCTTCCCCTCCCTGCTCTATCTCGGCGGCGCGGTGCTCGCCTGGACCGCGGCCAAGATGATCGCCGACGAGCCGCTCTACCAGGAGTGGCTCGACGCCCGTCCCGGGCTGAAGTCGCTCATGTACATCCTCATCACCGGCGGCGTGCTCGGCCTCGCCTGGCTGCGCAACCGCAAGGCTACAAAGGAGGTCCTGCAATGAAAATTCTCGTTCCCGTCGACGCTTCCATCGCCGCGCTGGCGCCGATCGAGTACCTGGAATCCCTGACCCGGTCCGGCGTGCAGCTCGAAGTGCTGGTGCTGAACGTGCAGCCGCGCTTTCACCGCCACGTGGCGCGCTTCACCAGCCGCGCCGTGCGCGACAGCGTGCGCGCCGAGCGCAGCCGCACCGCGATGGCGAAAGCGATCGAGGCGCTGTCGGAGCGCAACATCCCGTTCCGTGCCCTCGCCGAGGTCGGCACGCCGGCCGAGCGCATCGCCGCGGTCGCCGAGCGCGAGCAGGTGGACGAGGTGATGATGGGTGTAGGGCGCCATCCCGCCTGGCTGCGCTGGGTGAACCCGTCGATCGCGCAGGGCGTGATGGAGCGCACCGACATCCCCGTAACCGTGCTCGCACGCGGACAAGCCGGCGCGTTCGAGCGCTACGCCGTGCCCGCCGGCGTCGCCGGTCTCGCCGCCCTGCTTCTCGCCGTCGAGTAGATCTCCTGACAGGGGGAGGACAGTAGGGACCGCACTCCCCTGCTTCTCCCTTCGCCTCCCCTGGCATGGCAGGCGGCCTCCCCCTCGTCAGGGGTTCCCGGTTGGGTCGCGCTATGATCGCGGCCCATGACCTGGTCGATCATCGCGCGCGATTCCGCGACCGGTGCCTTTGGCGTGGCGATCGCGACGCGCTTCTTTGCGGTCGGCTCGCTCTGCCCGCACGCGCAAAGCGGTGTCGGCGCCCTCTCGACCCAGGCGCTGATGAATCCGCACTACGGGCCCCAGGGTCTCGAGCTGCTGCGAAGCGGCGTTTCCGCGCCTGAAGTCGTCAAGCGGCTGACCGCGCCCGACGAAGGACGCGAGCAGCGCCAGCTCCATGTGATCGACGGCGCCGGCCGCATCGGCCAGCACACCGGGAAGCAATGCGTTGATTGGTGCGGCGCGGTTCGGGGCGATGGTTTCTCGGTGGCCGGCAACATGCTCGCCAGCGAGCGCGTGATCCGCGAAACCGCGAAGGCGTACGAAGGCACGAAGAAAACCTTTGCCGAACGGCTGCTCGCCGCCCTCGAGGCCGGCGAAGCGGCAGGCGGCGACAAACGCGGCAAGCAGTCCGCCGCGCTGCTCATCTACTCGACGGAAGAGTATCCGGCGCTGGATCTCAGGGTCGACGACCACGTTGAGCCGCTCTCCGAGCTGCGACGCCTGTACGACAAGGCGCACGAGCGCTTCATTCCCTTCATGCGCTGCGGCCCGAGCAAGGCGCGCCCCTGGGGTGTGCTCGACCGCGCCCTCATCGAGCAAGAGATTGCCCGGCACAAAAAGCCTGCTTGAAGTCAAAGGCCTGCGCACGCACTTCGCCTCGGAGCGCGGCGAGGTGCGGGCCGTGGACGGCGTCGACCTCCGGCTCGAGCGCGGCCGCACGCTCGGCATCGTCGGCGAATCGGGCTGCGGCAAGAGCGTCACCGCGCTCTCGATCATGGGCCTCATCCCGCAGCCGCCGGGCCGCATCGCCGCCGGCGAGGTGCTGCTCGACGGCGAAGACCTGCTGAAGCAATCGCCCGCGCGCCTGCGCGACCTGCGCGGCGACAAGCTGGCGATGATCTTCCAGGAGCCGATGACCTCGCTCAATCCGGCTTTTCGCGTGGGTGAGCAGATCGCAGAAGCGCTGATCCGCCACAAGAGAATTTCCTTGAAAGAAGCAAATCTTGCTTCGGTTGAAATGCTCCGCCGCGTGCGCATCCCTTCGCCCGAGCAGCGTGCGCGCGACTATCCGCATCAATTGAGCGGCGGGATGCGCCAGCGCGTGATGATCGCCATGGCGCTCGCCTGCAATCCGCAGCTGCTGATCGCCGACGAGCCGACCACCGCGCTCGACGTCACCATCCAGGCGCAGATCCTCGAGCTGATGCGCACGCTGCGCGCCGAGCTCGGCACCGCGATCATCCTCATCACGCACGACCTCGGCGTGGTCGCCGAACTCGCCGACGAAGTCATGGTGATGTACGCCGGGCAGGTGGTCGAGCGCTGCCGGGCCGAGCGCCTGTTCGTCGAGCCGCAGCACCCCTACACCATCGGCCTGCTCGGCTCGATCCCGCGCCTGCACCTCGAGCAGGAGCGCCTGGCGGCGATCGAGGGCGTGGTGCCCGACGCGGCCGCGTTCCCCGAGGGCTGCCGCTTCCATCCGCGCTGTCCGTTCGCGATCGAGCAATGCCGCCGCGAGAATCCCGCGCTGCGCGAAATCACCCCGAACCATTTCGCCGCCTGCCTGCGCGCGCCGCTATGACGCAAGCCCTGCTGCGCGCCGAGCGGCTGGTCAAGCACTTCAACAAGGTGCAGGCGGTCGACGGCATCAGCTTCGAGCTCTATCCCGGCGAGACCCTGGCGCTGGTCGGCGAATCCGGCTGCGGCAAATCCACCGCCGGCCGCCTGCTGCTGCGGCTGATCGAGCCTACGTCGGGAACAGTCTTCTTTCAGGGAAAAAATATTTCCGGCTTGAAAGAGCGCCAGATCCGCTCGCTGCGCCGCGAGATGCAGATCATCTTCCAGGATCCCTACGGCTCGCTCAATCCGCGCATGACGGTGGGTGCGATGCTGGAGGAGCCGCTGGGGCTGCATGGCTTACACAAAGAAAACCCCAAGAAACGCGTCGCGGAATTGCTGGGCCTGGTGGGCCTGTCGCCGCAGCATGCGTCCCGCTATCCGCACGAATTCTCCGGCGGCCAGCGCCAGCGCATCGGCATCGCGCGCGCGCTCGCGGTCGAGCCGCGCCTGATCGTGTGCGACGAGCCGGTCTCCGCGCTCGACGTCTCGATCCAGGCGCAGGTGATCAACCTGCTGCAGGACCTGCAGCGGCGCTTCGGCCTGGCCTACATCTTCATTGCGCACGACCTGGCGGTGGTGAAGCACATCGCGACGCGGGTGGCGGTGATGTATCTGGGCAAGATCGTGGAGATGGCCGAAAAGCGCGCGCTCTTCGACCGGCCGCGCCATCCGTATACCAGGGCCCTGCTTTCGGCCATTCCGGTCCCGGATCCGACGCTGGTGCGCCAAAGGGTGGTGCTGCAGGGCGATGTCCCCAGTCCCTACAACCCGCCGTCGGGCTGCCGGTTCCGCACGCGCTGCCCGTATGCCCAGGCCCTTTGCAGTACCCAGGAACCGATTCTGGAAAACGGCGTCGCGTGCCACTTCTGGAAAGAGATCGAGCCTTACACGGCGGCCTCGCAATTGACGGCCGTCAATGAGAGACTTCTGCGCCTTCAGGCAGCGTTCCAGTCTTCAGGAGGAACATCATGAAACGGTTTGCACTCATCTTGGCCGCAACGCTCACCTCGGTTGCCAATGCCCAAACGCTTCGTATCGGTCTTGCGGAAGACCCCGACATCCTCGATCCGACCATGGCGCGCACCTTTGTCGGCCGCATCGTGTTCGCCGGCCTGTGCGACAAGCTGTTCGACCTCGACGAGAAGCTGAACATCGTGCCGCAGCTCGCCACCTCCTACAAGTGGTCGGCGGACAACAAGTCGCTCGAGCTCAAGCTGCGCGACGGCGTCACTTTCCACGACGGCGAGAAGATGGACGCCGCCGCGGTCAAGTACAACCTCGAGCGGCACCGGAACATGGCGGGCTCGAACCGCCGCGGCGAGCTCTCGGTGGTGTCGAGCGTCGAGGCGGTCGATGCCTCCACAGTGCGCATCAACCTCACGGCGCCGTTCGCGCCGCTGCTCACGGTGCTCACCGACCGCGCCGGCATGATGGTGTCGCCCAAGGCCGCCGAAGCGGCGGGCGACAAGTTCGGTGCCAGGCCGGTGTGCTCCGGGCCGTTCAAGTTCGTCGAGCGCATCGCGCAGGACCGCATCACGCTCGAGCGCTTCCCGAACTACTGGAACAAGGGCCAGATCCATTTCGAGCGCATCGTCTACCAGCCGATCCCGGACGCGACGGTGCGCCTCGCCAACCTGCGCTCGGGGCAGCTCGACTTCATCGAGCGCCTGGCGCCTTCGGACGTGCCGCAGCTGCGCAGCGACAACCGCTTCAAGATCGCGAAGATCGTCGAGCTCGGCTACCAGGGCATCACCATCAACATCGGCAAGAGCGAGCTTGCGCAGAAGAACCCGCTCGGCAAGGACGCGCGCGTGCGCGAGGCGTTCGAGCTGTCGATCGACCGCGAGGCGCTGGTGCGGGTGGCGATGGAAGGCGAAGCGCAGGCCGGCAACCAGTGGGTCGCGCCGAGCAACCGTTACTACGCGAAGTCGGTGCCGGTGCCCAAGCGCAACGTCGAGCGCGCGAAGCAGCTCCTGAAGGAAGCCGGCGTCACCAACCCGAGCTTCACCCTGATGACGCCGACCGCCTCCGACACGCAGCGCATGGCCCAGGTGATCCAGGCGATGGCGAAGGATGCGGGCTTCGACGTCAAGATCCAGTCGACCGAGTTCGCCACCGCGCTCAAGCTGTCCGACCAGGGCCAGTACGAGGCATTCCTGCTGGCCTGGAGCGGCCGCGCCGACCCGGACGGCAACCTGCACATCTTCCTCGCCTGCAAGGGACCGCTGAACAACTCCGGCTGGTGCAAACCCGAGCCCGACGCAGCCATCGAGAAGGCGCGCGTCACGCTCGACCCGGCAGAGCGCGCCAAGCTGTACGAGATCGTGGCGAAGAACGCGGCGCAGGACCGGCCGATCATCTACCTGTTCCATCGCAACTGGCTGTGGGCGCACAACACCAAGCTGACGGGTTTGCGGACCGTTCCGGATGGCATGGTTCGGGTTCAAGGCCTGAAGATGAACTAAGGGTGTCATCCCCGCGGAGGCGGGGATCCATTTCTGATTTTTTGAACGGGGTCCCCGCCTACGCGGGGACGACGACTTAGGATCCGCTCGAGATGTTGAAATTCCTGCTGCAGCGCCTGGCGACGATCATCCCGACGCTGTTCTTCGTCTCGGTGCTGATCTTCGGGCTGCAGCAGCTCCTTCCCGGCGACCCGGCGATCGCGCTCGCGGGAGAAGAGCGGGATCCGGAAGCGATCCGGTATTTAAGAGAAAAGTTTCATCTGGATGAGCCGTTGCCGATGCGCTACTGGTACTGGGCATCGGGCGTGCTCAAAGGCGACCTCGGCGCCTCGATGCGCATCCAGAAGCCGGTCACCGAGCTGATCCTGGAGAAGCTGCCGGTGACGATCCAGCTCGCCTGCATGGCGATCGTCATCGCGCTGGTGATCGGCATCACCGCCGGCGTGATCTCGGCGGTGAAGAAGGACACCTGGTGGGACTACGGCGCCAACGTATTCGCGCTCTGGGGACTTTCCACGCCCAACTTCTGGCTCGGCATCCTGCTGATCCTGGTGTTCGCGGTGCAGCTCGGCTGGCTGCCGGCGTCGGGCTACGTCAGCCCGTTCGAGGACCTGAAGGGCAACCTGTCGGCGATGATCATGCCGGCCTTCGTCCTCGGCAACGCGTTCGCCGCGGTGCTGATGCGGCATACGCGCAGCGCGATGCTGCAAGTGCTTTCGTCCGACTATGTGAGAACGGCCCGTGCCAAGGGCCTGGACGAGCGCGTGGTGGTGCTCAAGCACGCGTTGCGCAATGCGCTCATCCCGGTCATCACGCTGGGCGCGCTCGGGCTGGGCGAGCTGCTCGGCGGCGCCGTGCTCACCGAGCAGGTATTTACCATCCCGGGCTTCGGCAAGCTGATCGTCGACGCGGTGTTCAACCGGGACTATTCCGTGGTGCAGGGCGTGGTGCTGTTCACCGCCACGGTGTACATCACGCTCAACCTGCTCGCCGACCTCGCCTACTTCCTCGTCAACCCGAGGCTCAGGGTCTGATGGCCGCCGTCGTTTTTGAACACATAGAAACAACACCAGGTCGAAAAACCTGGAAACGTCTACTGCGCCGCGGCGGCGCGCTGTTCGGCCTTTCAGTGGTGCTGTTCTTCATCGCGCTCGCCCTGCTCGCCCCGTGGCTCGCGCCGTACGACCCGCTGGCGACGAGCTGGAGCGCGGTGCGCGCCGCGCCCGAAGCTGCGCACCCGTTCGGCTCCGACGAGCTCGGGCGCGACGTGCTGTCGCGCATCATCTGGGGCGCGCGCGCCTCGCTCCTCGCCGGCGTGGTATCGGTGTCGATCTCGCTCGCGCTCGGCGTGCCGATCGGCATGGCCGCCGGCTACCTCGGCCGCTGGGTCGACGCGCTCATCTCGCGCATCACCGACGCGATGCTCGCGTGCCCGTTCCTGATCCTCGCCATCGCCCTCGCCGCCTTCCTCGGCCCGAGCCTGACCAACGCGATGATCGCCATCGGCATCTCGGCGACGCCCATCTTCATCCGTCTCACGCGCGCGCAGGTGATCTCGGCAAAGGCCGAGGATTACGTCGAAGCAGCGCGCGCGCTCGGCAATCCGCACCTGCGCATCGCGCTGCGCCACATCTTCCCGAACATCGTCGCGCCGCTCATCGTGCAGGCCACGCTCGCCATCGCCGCGGCCGTAATCGCCGAGGCCAGTTTGTCTTTTCTGGGTTTGGGACAACAACCCCCGGCCCCGAGCTGGGGCAGCATGCTCAACACTGCGCGCAACTACGTCGACCAGGCGCCGTGGATGGCGATCTGGCCGGGCGTGTCGATCTTCCTGCTGGTGCTGTCCTTTAACCTGCTGGGCGACGGATTACGCGATGCACTCGATCCACGGCACAAATAGGCTCCTGCTTGCTTGCGCACTGGCGCTGGCGGTCCTGGTGCCGGGATGCAAACCGAAAGCCAAGCCGCCCGCACCCCAGGCAAAGGCCGAGCCGCAGATCCAGCCCTCGCAGCTGCATGGCCGCTGGCTGATCAGCTCCATGGACGGCGGCTCGGTCGACGCCAGCATGGTCCAGACCCATGAGCTGGAATTCTCCGCCGACCAGGTGCGCTCGGTGTTCATCGACAGCAAGGGATCGGGCCAGGGCGGCATTTTTGCGTGGCGCGTCTCGGGATCGACGCTCACGCTCATCGTGGATCCCTTCAGCAAAGCGACGCGCTCCACCAGGATCTCGATCGACGGCGGCTACCTCGTGCTCGAGCCGGGCAATCCGTTCCCGGTGTCCGAGGACTTCCGCTCCAGGACCGCGGGCTACAGGAAGGAATAAAGGCACCCCACCCGGTGTCCTTACATCGATGCGCTTCGTGACGCTTCTGCTCCTCGCCGTGCCGGTCGCCGCTCACGCCGAGTGGAACGCCGATCTCTACGGTGGCGTCGTGTATACGCCGCGCAGCGACATCACGCAGTCCATCGGCTCGCCCTCGGGCCCGGCGGATCACACCTACCACGACGTGAGGTGGGACAACTCGGCGGTGCTCGGTGCGCGTGCGGGCTACTGGTTCCCGGCCGCGCCGTGGTATGGCATCGGGTTCGACGTCTTTCGCTACTACGCCGATGTGCCGATCCAGACGGTGGACATCACGATCTCGGGCGCGACGACGCCGGTCCAGTTGCAGGCGATCGATTTCCGCGTAACCACGATCGCCTTGGATATCGTGCGCGTCCGCTATCAGGCAGGAAAGCTCGAGCCC
>Ga0207648_10000996_pt1 | contig 31986 bp, 27 predicted proteins | sample KBSMisM32_FD_184310 | JGI IMG/M metagenome (GOLD analysis project Ga0207648, IMG submission 184310) | Miscanthus rhizosphere microbial communities from Kellogg Biological Station, Michigan, USA - KBS Miscanthus M3-2 (SPAdes) (version 2) | ecosystem: Host-associated > Plants > Roots >... | reverse complement strand
CGCCCCCTCCAGGGGCACGCCGCCCATGATCAGACCCGCTCCGACCCCGACCAGGCCGGAGAGGTAGACGAGGTTGTCCACTCCGACTCCCGCGCCCCGCAGGTGCTCGGCGAGCGCACCGAGGTTTCCGTCGTTTCCCAGTGACACCGGGAGCTCGGGTCCCAGCCGGCCGGTGATCATGTCGCCGAACGGGACGTCGTGCCAACCCAGGTTGGGAGCGGAGCGGACCACGCCGTCCGTGCGCCTGATCACGCCCGGAAGGCTGATTCCCATGGCGACCAGCGGTGCGACCCGCGGGGCTCCGGCGACCAGCTCGGAGACTAGCCGGACCACCGTGCGCGCAACCTGCTCCGGGTCGGGCTTGCCGGGAAGCGGTGCCGTCGCCCGGCCCTGGACCACACCGCCGAGCCCCACCCGGGCGACCATCAGCCGTCCCACGGCGACGTCGACAGCCATCACGTAGGGACCGGTCGTCTTGATCCGGACCTCGGTCGACGGTCGACCCGCACCGTGGCGCACCGGCGACGGGTCTGCCTGCTCCGTGGCACCGAGCGACTCCAGTTCGGCGACCAGACCAGCGATGGTGCTGCGGTTCAGCGCCATCAGGGAGGTCAGCTCGGCACGAGAGATCTGCCGCACCCGGTGCACGTGCCGCAGGAGGGTGCCGAGGTTGTGCCGCCGAACACCCTCCTGGTTGGTCCCGCTTCCCGGACGGCCGTCCGGATTCTTGCTCAACTCGTGCCCGTCGCGGACCGCCTTCGCCGCGAGATGGCGTCCACGCTGGCCGCGAGCAGCAGCACGCCACCGGTGACGAGGAAGTTGATGTACGAGGCCTGGTTGAGCAGGCCGAGACCGTTGGCGATCGTCGCGATCACCAGGCCGCCGATGACGGCGTCCCGGGCCTTGCCCTTGCCGCCGAACAGGCTGGTGCCGCCGATGACCGCTGCGCCGACCGCGTAGAGCAGCACGTTGCCGCCGCCGGACGAGGTCGACACCTTGCCGCCGTAGGACGCAGCGACGATGCCACTGACCGCGGCCATGGTGGAGCAGCAGATGAACACCAGAATCCGGATCCGGTCCACCCCGATGCCGGCACGGCGTGCCGCCTCGGAGTTGCCGCCGACCGCGTAGACGTGCCGGCCGAAGGTCGTGCGCCCGAGGATGAAGGTCCACAGGATCAGCAGCACCGCGACCACCGGCAGGACGTAGGGGATGCCCTCGATCGGGAAGTTCGGGTTGACGCTGCGGTTCTGGTTGAGCAGGTAGGTGACGGCGAGCAGGATCACGGCGAGCGCGATGTTCTGGGCCACCACGACCGCCAGCGGCTGATGCTGGAGGTTCTGGGCTACCTTGCGGTGGTGGCCCCACAGCGTGATGGTCGCGTAGCCCGCGATGACCGCGACGGTGAGGATCCAGCCCCAGAAGGGGGTGAGGTTGTCGTTGGCGATGCCGCTGATGACCGGGTCGTCGATCCGCACCGAGCCGCCGTCGCCGATCAGCTTCAGGGTGACCCCCTGGAGTCCGAGGAAGAATGCCAGCGTCACCACGAAGGACGGGATGCCGAGCTTGGCGACGAGCACGCCGATGATCAGGCCGATCAGGGCGCCCGTGGCCAGGCCGGCGAGCACCGCGAGGTACCAGGGCTGCTCGTGCTTGACCAGCTCCAGGCCCATCACGCACGCCGCCACGCCGCCCGCGACCCCGGCGGACAGGTCGATGTCGCCGAGGAGCAGCACGGGCACCAGTCCCATCGCCAGGATGATGATCGATCCGGACTGGGAGATCAGGTTGGCCATGTTCAGGTCGGACAGGAAGCGGTCGTTTGCGATGCCGAAGACGACGAACAGGACGACCAGCCCGAGCACGGAAGGCAGGGCGCCCATGTCGCCGCCTCGCACCCGGGTGAAGTACGCCCGGACGGACTCACCTAGCGTCGTGGACTGGGTGAGGTCAGAGGCGAAGCCGACGTCCTCGGCCTCGGTGGACTCCGGCTCGGTGGTGGTGGTGTCGGTCATGGCGATCCTTCGCAGTCAGACCGTCGACGGCGCCGGGGCGCCCTCGATCTCGGATGAGTGGCCGGTGGTGATCAGCTCGACGACCTGACGTGAGGTGACGTCCTTGGTCGCGACGTCCGCAGCGACCCGGCCGAGGTAGAGCGCGGTGATCCGGTCGGCGACCTCGAACACGTCGGTGAGGTTGTGCGAGATCAGCAGCACCCCGACACCGGAGTCGGCGAGACGCCGGACCAGGTCCAGCACCTGTCGGGTCTGGGCCACACCGAGGGCTGCGGTCGGCTCGTCGAGGAGCACGACCTTGGAGTTCCACAGCACCGACTTGGCGATCGCGACGGTCTGGCGCTGGCCACCGGAGAGGCTCGCGACACTCTGGCGCACCGACTTCACGGTGCGGACCGAGAGCGAGGTCAGCGCCTCGCGTGCCCTGGTCTCCATCGTGGTCTCGTCGAGCAGCAGGCCGTTCCTGGTCTGCTCGCGCCCGAGGAACATGTTCTCGACGATGTCGAGGTTCTCGCACAGTGCGAGGTCCTGGTAAACGACCTCGATGCCGAGTGCGGCGGCGTCCTTGGGGCTGTGCACCGAGACGGGGCGGCCGTCGAAGAGGTACTCGCCGTTGTCGGCGGGGTGGATACCGGCGAGGCACTTGACCAGCGTCGACTTCCCGGCGCCGTTGTCACCCACGAGAGCGGTGACCTGGCCGGAGTAGAGGGAGAGGTCGACGTCGTGCAGCACGTGGACCACGCCGAAGGTCTTGTTTATCCCTCGCAGGGAGAGAAGGGGGGTCTGGTCGCTCATCGCGGCCTCCAGGGGCAGGGTGCTGGTGGGGTGCTCGGCCGTGGCCGGAGTGGTGGCCCCCGGGATGATCCAGGGGCCACCACCTGTCGATCAGCTGATGCCAGCGTCGGTGCACAGCTGGGCGAACTTGCCCGTGCACAGGTCGGAGGCCTTCATGTCACCTGAGTCGATGACCGCCTTGACGTTCGCCTTGTCGATCGCCACCGGGTCGAGCAGGATCGCCGGGACATCACGGTTGCCCGTGTCGTCGTGGACCGTGCCGGTCGTGTTGGGCTTGTCGCCCTTGACCATCGCGATGGCGGCGTCGGCGAGAGCACCGGCCTGGCCCGTTGCCGACTTCTGGATCGTCATGCACTGCGTGCCGGCGAGGATGTTCTGCAGACCCTCGACCGTGGCGTCCTGACCGGTCACGGGGACCTTGCCGGCCTGGCCGTTCTTCTTCAGGATGGAGATCACGCCACCGGCGAGACCATCGTTGGCGGCGTAGACGCCGTCGACCTTGCCGTCCACCTTCGTGTACAGCTGCTCGAAGATTGTGACGGCCTTGTCGTTGTCCCAGTCGGGGACGGCCTGCTCGCCGACCTTCTTGTAGGAAGCCACCTTGTCGAGAACGCTGTGCGCCCCCTGTGAGAAGAGGGTGGCGTTGTTGTCCGTCGGCGAACCGTTCAGGTAGATGACGTTCGCAGGCTTCTTGCCGAGGCACTTCTCCAGGCCCGCGCCCTGCAGGGCGCCGACCTTGCTGTTGTCGTAGGAGATGTAGACGTCGGCGTCGCCACCCAGGGTGAGCCGGTCGTAGTCGATCGTCTTGACGCCCTGCTTGGCCGCCTTCTGCTCGATGGCCGCGCCCGAGTCGGAGTCCAGGTTCACGATCGCCAGAACGGTCACGCCGTCGGTGATCATGCTGTCCGCGATCGTCGCCATCTTGTCGGCGTCGCCTTCAGCGTTCTGGATGTCGTAGTCGACGCCAGCCTTCTTGAACGCCGCCTCAAGCGCCGGACGGTCCGCGCTCTCCCACCGGACCGAGGACTTCGTGTCAGGCAGGATCACACCGATCTTGCCCTTACTGTCGCTGCTACCCGAGTCGCCGTTGTTGTTGTCGCTTCCACAGGCACTGATCGCCATCGTCGAAGCCAAGAGTCCTGCCAGCACCAAGCTGTGCGTCCGCTTCACGCGCATCGCCTCCATTTGCGTTTCTTCTCGTGCACCCGGCCGGCACCCGGAGGCGGACGGAAGCATATTGTTGTTCGCAACAACATATAGAGTGACCGTCGTCACGTCCAGTAACGATTCGACAACACACCGAGGGTGAGGCCCATGACCAGCGCTCCGATCGCGGGTTCCCGACAGCTCAACTGGGCGGGCAACCACGAGTACGCGTTCGGTGAGCCGGTCGCGCCGGGCTCCCTCGACGAGCTGAGGAACGTCGTCGCGTCGCACCGTCGGTTACGGGTCATCGGCACGCGGCACTCCTTCAACGCGCTCGCCGACGGGGAGCGCGCTGTCTCCGTCGGCAGGCTCCCGACGGAGGTCGTGGTCGACCGGTCGGCCATGACCGTGACGTGCGGTGCCGGGCTCACCTACGGCGAGCTGGCCGGGCATCTGCGGCCGCACGGGGTGGCGTTGCACAACCTGGCCTCGCTCCCGCACATCTCGATCGCGGGTGCGGTCGCCACCGCGACGCACGGCTCGGGGGACGGCAACGGGAATCTCGCCACCGCGGTCGCCGCCGTGGAGCTGATCACCGCCTCGGGGGACGTCGTGACCGTGTGGCGTGGGATGCCGGAGTTCGACGGCTGCGTGGTGAGCCTGGGGGCCCTCGGAGTGGTCACCCGTCTCACGCTGGACGTGGAGCCTGCCTTCGAGATCGGACAGCTGGTCTACGAGGGTCTCGAGTGGGAGGCGCTGCTCGACGGCTTCGACGAGATCACCTCGACGGGCTACAGCGTGAGCGTCTTCACCGGGTGGGCCGAGCGCGCGGGCAGCGTGTGGGTCAAGCGGCGGATCGGGGTCGGGGAGTCGTGGCCGGCCACTCTGGCCGGGGCCGTCCCCGCCGATGGTCAGCGGCACCCCCTTCCCGGTCTCGACCCGGTGAACTGCACGCCGCAGCTCGGGTCGCCCGGTCCGTGGGAGGACCGGCTGCCGCACTTCCGGATGGGCTTCCGACCGAGCAACGGCGAGGAGATCCAGTCCGAGTACCACGTGCCGCGCGTGCACGTCCGCGAGGCCGCGCTGGCGTTGCTCGGCGTCTCTGCGCAGGTGCGTCCGGTCCTCCTGGTGGGGGAGATCCGGACGGTGGCCGCGGACACCCTCTGGCTCAGTCCCCAGTACGGACGCGACACGGCGTCCTTCCACTTCACCTGGGTGCGTGACCAGGCGCGGGTCGAACGGGCTCTCGCGGCCGTGGAGTCCGCGCTCGAACCCTTCGATCCTCGACCGCACTGGGGGAAGGTGTTCTGCTACGGACCGGACACCGGACGCCGGTTCGCCCGACTCCCCGAGTTCCTCGCCCTGCGCGAGCACTTCGACCCCTCGGGCAGGTTCGCCAACGACTGGCTCGACGAGCACCTGCTGACCTAGCTGGCCTTCGTGGTGGACCCGGAGGGCACCAGGTCAGGACTCGCTGTCGAGCTGGGCGAGCTGTGCCGGGGCGTAGCGGTCCCCGGCGTCCGCGCCGGCGGGCACCGGGTCGACGATCGCGGCCAGGCCGTCGGGGTCAAACGGTTGGCGCGCCCCGGACTTCACGCAGAGGCGACGTCCTCCCGGGCCCGGTCCCGCAGCGGCCGCGGCTGAGCGTGCTCCGGCCTACTAGCCGGTGAAGAGTGTCGCTGCTTTGCGGACGGTCTCGACCAGTCCGTAGAGCAGCGGCACCAGCACCAGCACCCAGGCGACGACGAGGCGTGCAGTCATGCCGAAACACCTTCCTTAGGCAGCGACGCGTCGTCGGGCTCGTGGAACCGCTCGGCGACGGGCTTGATCAGCAGGTTGGACACGAACCCGATGGCGAGCAGTACCACCATGGTCAGCAGCGCGAGCCGGTAGTCGGCGGCGGTGAGCTTGCCGGGCTCTCCCTCTGCGTCGAGGAACTTGTTCACGATCAGCGGTCCGGCGACGCCCGCGGCCGACCAGGCCGTCAGGAGCCGGCCGTGGATGGCGCCGACCTCGAACGTGCCGAACAGGTCGCGGAGGTACGCCGGGACCGTCGCGAACCCGCCGCCGTAGAACGACAGGATCACCGCCGCCAGCAGCACGAACAGCGCGGTCGAGGTGTGTCCGACCAGGGCGAGCAGGACGTAGAGCACCATGCCGCCCCCGAGGTAGAGCATGTAGATCGGCTTGCGCCCGATCACGTCGGAGGTCGAGGACCAGATGAAGCGGCCGCCCATGTTGGCGAGCGAGAGCAGGCCGACGAACCCGGCCGCCGCGGCGGCGCTCACCGTGGAGGTGTCGCCAACGCGGAAGAAGTCCTGGCTCATCGGTGCAGCCTGCTCGAGGATGCCGATGCCCGCGGTCACGTTGCAGAACAGGACGACCCAGAGCAGCCAGAACTGCGGGGTCTTGATCGCGTTGCTGGCGGAGACGCTCGCGGTGGTGACCATCTTCTTCTGCTTGACCTGCGAGGGGTCCCAGCCGTCCGGCTGCCAGTCGTCGGCCGGCACCCGGACGGTGAAGGCGCCGAACAGCATGTAGGCGAGGTAGACGATGCCGAGCGTGACGAACAGCGAGGCGACCGCTGCGCCGCTGGCGATCGACGCCGGGTCGCTGGCGTCGTACCCGCTGTCGTAGAGGGCCAGCAGCCGGGCGCTCAGCGGGCCGGCGATCAGCGCCCCGCCGCCGAAGCCCATGATCGCCAGGCCGGTGGCGAGCCCCGGGCGGTCGGGGAACCACTTGATCAGGGTCGAGACCGGGCTGATGTAGCCGATCCCGAGCCCGATCCCGCCGATCACGCCGTAGCCGAGGTAGACCAGCCAGAGCTGTTCGCTGCTGATCCCGAGCGCTGCGACCATGAAGCCGGTCGACCAGAACAGGGCCGCGGCGACCATCGCGGCCCGCGGACCGTTGTGGTCGACCCAGGTGCCGAGCACGGCGGCGGACAGACCGAGCATCACGATCGCGATCGAGAAGATCACGCCGATCGCGGTGAGGCTGGTGTCGAAGTGGGCGACCAGCGCGTTCTTGTAGACGCTGGTCGCGTAGACCTGGCCGATGCAGAGGTGGACGGCCAGCGCGGCCGGCGGGATCAGCCAGCGGTTGAAGCCCGGTGGCGCCACCGTGGCCTCGCGTCGCAGGAACGAGGGGAGCCAGCTGCTCGCGGCTGGGTGGGACGTCGACGTGGCCATGCGCACCTCCGAGTAGGTGTACTCCTCTCTACCCCGATCTCGTTGAACCCGCAACGTCCTGAGGGAGGTCTATCCGCGCGCCACGCGCGCCGTCCGGCCCACCACAGTCGACACCGCCGTGCAGGGCAGGTCGGGGAAGGCGGCCCGGGTCGTGGTCACGTCGACCGGGGCCATGGTGTCCATGGCCAGTGCGGTGCGGACCCGGCGGCCGAAGCCGGGCCGAGCGAGGCCCAGCGACCAGGCGGCCAGTTGTAGCGCACTCCGCGGCACGTGTCGGGGGGAGCCGGACCAGTGTTCGTGCGCCATCACGGCGCGGGCGAGGGCGTCCAGGCTCAGGCGCTCCGGCCCGGCGATCTCGAGCACGCGCCCGCGCAGCGCCGCGTCGAGGACGGTGCGCTCCACGAGTGCGGCCACGTCCTCGACGTCCACCCAGGCGATCGGGTTGGCCCCGGCGCCGAAGACGAGCGGGCGGCGGGACCGGCCCGCAGTCTGCCGCAGGATCTCGATCCAGGTCTGCGCGAATGCCTCCGGACGTACCACGGTCCAGGGACACGTGCTGGCCCGGAGTCGCTGCTCGGCGGCGTACTTCATCCGGGTCAGCTCCATCGGGCCGTCTGGCCCGGCGCGCAACACGGACACCAGCACCACGTCGCAACCTTCGCGCTCTGCCGCGTCGACCAGGTGGACGTTGCCGTCGCGGTCGACGTTCTCCGGCGTCACCCCGCCACGGCCGACGAACCCCTGGACCGCCGAGACCACCGTCGCTGCCCCGGAGACCGCGTCGCGGAGGGATGACGGGTCCCGTACGTCGCCGACTACCACCTCGACGTCGGGATCGAGCGCATCGGGTGTGACGGTTCCCCGACCCAGGGCCCGAACCTGCAGACCGCGGCGGCTCAGGCGGTTGGCGACGCTGGAACCGAGACGACCCGTACCGCCGGCGACCAGGATCATGGCCCGGCCAGGATCTCCCGGACCGCCGTGTCGGCGTCCAGCTGCTCGTGGTCGACCGGCTCGAGGAAGAAGCGGGCGGCCCTGGCCCGGTGCTCCTGCGTGTCGATCTCGAAGATGATCACGCCGCGCATCAGGTGGTCGGTCCCGTCGGGGCGTCGACCCGACATCTCCCACTCGGTCCAGATCCCGTCGGCGGCGGGTGCCGTAGCCAGCACGCGCGCGGCCAGGTCGGGCACCGACGCGAAGATCCGCGCCCAGTTGCGCCGTACCTGGTCACGGCCGGTGAAGCCCCGCGCCGGATGTGCCGGCGTGTGGTTGACATAGCCCTCGGTGAAGCAGTCCACGAGGCGCTCCAGGTCGTGGGCGTTGGTGGCATCGAGCAGCCGCGTGACCAGGTTCGCTCCGTCCGCCGCGGCTGTGGCCATCGGTCCACCTCTTTGGATACAGTTAACTGTCTCGAAATGAGTGTGCGCCCCATGGATGTCCCGGTCAAGCCCCGGCGGTACGACGCCTCGAGCCGGCGCGCCGCGGCCCGGGCGCGACGCGAGCACGTGCTCGTGGCGGCGGGGACGCTGTTCGCGAATCACGGCTACGCGAACACCACCGTGGCGGCGCTCGCGGAGGCAGCGGGCGTGTCGGCGGAGACCGTCTACAAGTCCTTCGGCGGAAAGTCCGGCCTGGTCCGGGCCCTCTGGCAGAAGGCACTCGAGGGCGCCGGGCCGGTGCCGGCGGAGCTGCGCTCGGACGCGCTCCGAAAGCAGAAGGATCCGCGGGTGCTGGTCCGCGGTTGGGCTCGGCTCGCCACCGAGGTGGCGCCTCGCGTGGTCCCGGTGCTTCTGCTGGTCCGGGACGCCGCGGTCGGCGACCCCGCCATGCGACGCCTGTACGACGACATGGAGCGTGCGCGCTTGGAGCGGATGACCGACAACGCTCGCCACCTCGCCGACGCGGGGCACCTGCGCCCCGGCGTCGGCCTCGCCGGTGCGTCGGACGTGCTCTTCGCGGTGTCCGCCCCGGAGATGTTCGAGCTGCTCGTCCTCCGGCGGGGCTGGCCGCTGGACCGTTATGCAGGCTTCGTGGCGGACACGATCGCGGCGGCGCTGCTCCCAGCGGCACCGGCCGAGCCGTAGGTGGTGGTGCGCTGCGCGACCGGGCGGCCGACGCCGGCACCGATCGCGACCAGCTCCTCGACGGTCTTCGCCGATCCGTGCTCGGAGCCGGCCATCCGCGAGATCGTCTCCTCCATCAGCGTGCCGCCGAGGTCGTTGGCGCCCGCCCGAAGCATCGCCTGGGTGCCCTCGACACCGAGCTTGACCCACGAGGTCTGGATGTTGTCGATGCGCCCGTGCAGCAGGATCCGCGCTACCGCATGCACCGCGACGTTGTCGCGCAGCGTGGGTCCAGGCCGGGCCACGCCGGCAAGGTAGATCGGCGCGCTGTGGTGCACGAACGGCAGCGGCACGAACTCGGTGAACCCGCCCGTCTCGTCCTGGATCCGGCTGAGCACGCGCAGGTGCTGCACCCAGTGCCGCGGGTTGTCGACGTGGCCGTACATCATCGTCGAGCTGCTCGGCAGACCCACCCGGTGCGCCGTGCTGACCACGTCGATCCAGGTACTTGTCGGCAGCTTGCCCTTGGTGAGCACCCACCGGACCTCGTCGTCGAGGATCTCCGCGGCGGTGCCCGGGATGGAGCCGAGCCCGGACTCGCGTGCCTTGATCAGGAAGTCCTCGAACGAGAGGCCGGTGCGGCTGGAGCCGTTGACGATCTCCATCGGGCTGAACGCGTGCACGTGCAGGTCGGGCACCCGCTTCTTCACCGCGCTCGCGAGGTCGAAGTACGCCGTACCGGGGAGCTCCGGGTCGATCCCGCCCTGCATGCACACCTCGGTCGCGCCGAGGTCCCACGCCTCCTGCGCCCGGTCGGCGACCTGGTCCAGCGAGAGCGAGTACGCGTCGGCGTCGTTGCGCCGCTGGGCGAACGCGCAGAACCGGCACCCGACGTAGCAGACGTTGGTGAAGTTGATGTTGCGGTTGACGACGTAGGTCACCTCCTCGCCGACCGTGTCCCGCCGCAGCTGGTCGGCCAGCTCTGCCACCCGGGTCAGCAGCTCCGCCTCGGCCGTGATCAGGGTCAGCGCGTGCTCGTCGCTCAGGTTGCCCGGGTCCTTCTCGGCGGCGCGCATGGCGGCGGCGAAGTCGGATAGTCCCGACCATATGGCTGGTGTTCGGGTGTCGGCAGCAGCCCATGTGGCCGGGACTACCCGCTCCGCGAGCTCAGACCAGTCGCCATAGACGGTGTCGAAGTCGGCGCGGCGGTCGGTGGTGCGGCCCTCGGTGTCGATCGAGGCGTGCAGGTCGGTGCGGCCGGCGCCGCCGCCGACGGTCGCGAAGCCGCCGTCGGGCTCCTGCCAGGGCAGGCCCTCGGGGCGTACGCCGGGGCGCGCGAGGCCGACGTCGGTGGCGAGGGCCGCAACGTGTCCGGAGACCCGCGGGTCGATCCAGGGCTCGCCGGTGCGGACGTACTCCGGATGCACGGTCAGCCGTGCCTGCAAGGACAAACCCGCCTGCGCAGTGACGTCGCGCAAGCGTTCGAGCGACGGCCAGGGGCGCTCGGGGTTGACGTGGTCAGGGGTCAACGGGGAGACGCCGCCCCAGTCGTCGACCCCGGCGCCGAGCAGTGCCGCGCACTCGGCCAAGTCGACCAGGTTCGGCGGTGCCTGGATGCGTGCCCGCGGTCCGAGCACGATCCGCGCGACCGCGATCGCGGCGACGTACTCATCGAGGCCGAGGTCGTCCTGGTGTCGCATCGCGGTGTCGGGCTTGGCCCGGAAGTTCTGGACGATCACCTCCTGCACGTGGCCGTACTGCCGGGCCACCCGCCGGATCGCGAAGATCGACTCGGCCCGCTCCGTCAGGGTCTCTCCGATCCCGACCAGGATGCCGGTGGTGAACGGCACCGACAGCCGGCCGGCGTCCTCGAGCACGCGCAGTCGTACGGCGGGGTCCTTGTCCGGCGAGCCGAAATGGGCCAGGCCCTTCTCGGTGAACAGCCGGGTTGCCGTGGTCTCGAGCATCATCCCCATCGAGGGAGCGACGGGCTTGAGCCGGTTCATCTCCTCCCAGGACATGACGCCGGGGTTGAGGTGCGGGAGCAGACCGGTCTCCTCCAGCACCCGGATCGCCATCGCGCGAACGTAGGCCAGCGTCGAGTCGTAGCCGTGCGCGTCGAGCCAGTCCGCGGCCGCCGGCCAGCGGTCCTCGGGACGGTCGCCGAGCGTGAACAGCGCCTCGGTGCAGCCGAGAGCCGCCCCTTTGCGGGCGATGTCGAGTACCTCGTCGGGGGAGAGGAACGCAGTGCTCTGTCCGTTCTCGGCCTCGCGCTCGAGGTGGCCGGGCGTGGTGACGAACGTGCAGTAGTGGCAGCGGTCGCGGCACAGCCGGGTCAGCGGGATGAAGACCTTGGGGGAGTACGTCACCACGCCCGGTCTGCCGGCGTCGACGAGTCCGGCGTCGCGCACCCGGGCCGCGATCGTGGACAACCGGGTCAGGTCGTCGCCGCGTGCGGTCAGCAGGGCGGTGGCCTCGCCGAGGTCGAGGCTGGCTCCGCGGTCGGCTCGCGCGAGCGCCCGCCGTACCTGCTGGGGGGTGATGTCCATCGGGATCAGGCTATGCGGGTCTCGACAGGCTCGACCATCGCGGGGGTCAGGACACCCACTCCTTGACCTTGCTGACCAGGGCCGGGGCGTCGTCGGCGACCGGGATCACCTGCAGGTTGGTCACGCCGGCCTCGCGGAAGGCGGCGATCCGCTCCTTGACGTAGGACTCCGGGCCGACCAGGTTGCCGAGCTCGAGCAGCTCCATCGGCACCTCCGCCTCCGCGTCGCGCTTGTTGCCGCCGAGGTACAGGTCCTGGATCTTGGTGGCCGCCTCCTCGAAGCCGTACTGACAGGCGAGGTCGAAGTAGAAGTTCTTGCCGCGGGCGCCCATGCCGCCGACGTACAGCGCCACCATCGGCCGGGCGAGGTCGAGGAGTCCCTTGACGTCCTCGCCGACCGCGACCATGCCGCCGGCGGAGATCTCGAGCGGCCCGAGGTCGCTGCTGCGCCTCGCGGCGCCGGCCCGCAGCGCATCGCCCCAGACCTTGTCGTGCAGCTCGGGCACGAACAGGAACGGCAGCCAGCCGTCGGCGATCGCCGCGGTGCTCTCGACGCTCTTGGCACCGAGCGCGGCGACGTAGATCGGGATCGACGAGCGCTCGGGCTTGGTCAGCATCTTCAGCGGCTTGCCGAGGCCGATGCCCTGGTCGGCGGGGAGCGGGAGCGTGACCGTCCGCCCGGCGTACTCGAGGCGCTCGCGGCGCAGGGCCATCCGGACGACTTCGATGACCTCCTGGGTGCGGGTCAGCGGCTTGGTGTACGGCAGGCCGTGCCAGCCCTCGATCACCTGTGGGCCGGAGGCGCCGAGGCCGAGGATCGCGCGACCGCTTGAGACGTTGTCGAGGCCGGCCGCGGTCTGGGCGAGTGCACCGGGCGTGCGCGAGTAGACGTTGAGGATCGCGGCGCCGATCTCGATGGTGTCGGTCTTCGCGGCCAGGTAGCCCATCAGCGTCGGGGAGTCGAAGCCGTACGCCTCGGCCACCCACACCGTGTCCAGCCCCGCCTTCTCCAGCGCCGCCACCTGGTCGGCGGCCTCGCGCGGGTTGCCGGAGTACATCAGCATCTGGGAGAGCTTCATCAGAGTCCTTCGAGCCGTCGAGGGCGGTGCGGGCCGGTTGTGGGGCCGGTGCGGGCCGGTGTGGGGCCGGTGTGGGGCCGGTGCAATACGCTGACAGTAATACTGTCACGGTCGCGCCGGACAGGCACGACCCGAAGGAGAGCCCCTGTGGGAGAGCAACGTCACACGATCGCCGTCGTCGGCGGCACCGGACCGCAGGGCAAGGGCCTGGCCTACCGGTTCGCGAAGCACGGGCACGACGTGGTGATCGGCTCGCGCTCCGCCGAGCGGGCCGCCGAGGCGGCCGCCGCCATCGCCGCACGCGGCGTCAGCGGCTCGGTGACCGGCGCCGCCAACGAGGAGACGCTTGCGCGTGCGGACGTCGTCCTCCTCGCGGTGCCGTACGACGGGCACGACGACCTGGTCGCCGCGCTGGCGGGCGGCCTGGCCGGCAAGGTCGTGGTCAGCTGCGTGAACCCGCTCGGCTTCGACAAGCAGGGCCCCTACGGCCTCGACATCGACCGCTCCGCTGCCGAGTCGGCCGCCGAGCTGGTGCCCGCCGCGCGCGTGACCGGCGCGTTCCACCACGTCTCGGCGGTGACCCTGTGGGGAGACGAGGAGTACCTCTCACACGAGGACGTGCTGGTCTGCGGCGACGACGCCGAGGCGGTCGACCTGGTCGTCGACCTCGCCTCGACCGTGACCGGACGCCCGGGCGTGAGGGCTGGCCGGCTGCGGATGGCGCGCCAGCTCGAGCCGCTGACGGCCGTGCTGATCTCGATCAACAAGGCGTACAAGACGCGCTCGGGGGTGGCGATCTCGGGGGTGCATGAGTGAGCGGCGTGTGGGGTGGGGGTGCAATTCCCAAGGTATCTAGGGACTTGTCGGGCATCGGGCACGCAAACGGACATTGCACTTCCCAATCTCTTCTGACTTCCCAATGGAACCTGACGCTTCCAGCGGCGTACATGCCCCTGGCAGCGCCAGAGAACCTAGATACCTTGGGAATTCTCCCGCCCCACACCTACCGATGCCACGACGCCCACAGGTCGGCGTAGGACCCGCCCGCCTCGACCAGCTCGTCGTGGGAGCCGAACTCGCTGATCCGGCCGTCCTCGACCACGGCTACCCGGTCGGCGTCGTGCGCGGAGAAGAGCCGGTGCGCGATCGCGATCACGGTGCGGCCGTGCAGCACGCCGGCCAGGGAGCGTTCGAGGTGCCGGGCGGCGCGGGGGTCGATCAGCGACGTCGCCTCGTCGAGCACCAGCGTGTGCGGGTCGGCGAGCACCAGTCGGGCCAGCGCCACCTGCTGGGCCCGCGCCGGCGTGAGCTCGCGGCCGCCGGCGCCGACCACGGTGTCGAGACCGTCGGGCAGCGCCAGCACCCAGTCGCGGGCGTCGACCGACTCGAGCGCCTCGAGCAGGTCCCGGTCGGTCACCGGCTCGTCCGTCGCCAGGGCTAGGTTGTCGCGCAGCGTGCCCACGAACACGTGGTGCTCCTGGGTGACCAGCGCGACATGGCCACGCAGGTCGGTCAGCAGCAGCTCGGTGAGACCCACCCCGCCGACGGTCACCGAGCCGGTGCGCGGCGGGTGGATGCCCGCCAGCAGGCGCCCCAGCGTCGACTTGCCGGCTCCGGACGGCCCGACGACGGCGATCCGCTCACCGACCCCGACGTCGAGGTCGACGCCGTGCAGCACGTCGCGTCCCTCGACGTACGCGAACCGCACGTCCTCGGCCTGAAGCCGCTCGTCCAGCGGCTGCGCGCCGGTCACGGCGCGGTCATCCGGTACGTAGGCCACCCCGAGCAGCCGCGCCAGCGACGCGCCGCCGACCTGGAGCTCGTCGAGGATCGAGACCACCCGGTCGAGCGGGTCGACCAGCATCTGCACGTAGAGCGTCGCAGCGGTCACGTCGCCCAGCGAGACCTCCCCGCGCAGGTAGAGCCAGCCGCCGAACAGCAGCGTCGCCACGGTCGGGATCAGGTAGGCGACCTCGACGGTCGGGAAGAAGCGGGTGCGCAGGCCGAGTGTGTAGCGCTCCGCCGCGAAGGAGCTGGCGATGTCGCCGTCGATTCGGGCGACGCGCTCCTGCCCGAGCCCGAGCGCCTCCACCGTGCGGGCGCCCTCGACGGTCTCGGTGAGCGTGGCGTTGATGACCGAGTACGACGCGCTCTCGCGGAGGTAGCCGGCCTTGGCCCGCGCGAGGTACCAGCGCAGCCCGATCACCAGCAGCGGCACCCCGAGCGCGCACGGCAGCAGCACCCACCAGCCGACCAGGGCCGCCCCGACGAGCGTCACCACCGTGGTGATCAGCGCGATCACCCACTCGGGCAGCGCCCAGCGCACCGACCAGCCGAGCTGCTCGACGTCGCGCGAGGTGCGGGTGAGCAGGTCGCCGGAGCCGGCGCTCTCGACCACGCCGACCGGGAGCGCGAGCGAGTTGTCGACGAAGTCCTCGCGCAGCTCGGCCAGCACCTGCTCGCCCAGGCTGGAGGAGAGGAACCGCGCGTGCCGGGTGAACAGGGTCTGCAGCACCAGGAAGCCCACCAGGACCAGGATCACCTTGTCCACGTGGCCGGTCGTGGTGCCCGTGTCGACCGCCTGCACGAGCTCGCCGAGCAGCCGGGGCCCGGCCAGCCCGGCGACCGCGGCCAGCAGGTGCAGGGTCAGCATCGTGGCCATCGCCCGCGGGTGCCGGCGGAACAGGTTGCGCACGTAGCCCAGCACCTGCTTGCCGTCGGCGACCGGGAGCATCGTGCTCATTCGGGATCCCCGCGGAATCGTGGAGGGTCAGCGGAGCGATCGCGTGGCGTGGTCATCTCAGCGCTCCCTCGGACAGGGACTCGACCTCGCGGGTGACGACGGCGCGGTACGCCGCCGACTCGTCCAGCAGGTCCTCGTGCGAGCCCTCGGCGACCAGCCGCCCGTCGAGCACGAAGCAGACCAGGTCGACCCGGTCGAGCATGAGCGGGCTCGAGGTGGTGACCACGGTGGTGCGCCCCGCACGGGCGTCCCTCAGCCGCTCGGCGATCCGGGCCTCGGTGTGCGCGTCGACGGCCGAGGTCGGGTCGACCAGCACCAGCACCTCGGGGTCGGCGGCGAGGGCGCGCGCGAGGACCAGCCGCTGCCGCTGACCGCCCGAGAACGTGCGGCCCTTCTCTGCCACCTCGGTCTCGAACCCCTCCGGCAGCGCCTCGAGCACGTCGTACGCCGACGCGGTGTGCATCGCCCCGGCGACCCGGTCGGCACCACGACCGCGGATGTCGAGCTGCGTGCCCAGCCGACCGGAGAACATCATCGCGGCGGTGTCGGAGACCACGATCCGCTCGCGGACCAGCAGCCGCGGCAGGTCCGCGAGGGCGACGTGTCCCCACCGCACGTCGCCGTCGCGGAACCTGCCGAGCCGGTCGGCGATCTCGGCCGCCTGCTCGGGCGGCTCGGTCACGATCGCGGTGGTGAGCCCGGGCCGGATCCGGACGCCGGTCGCGACGTCGTGCAGGACGGCTTCCGGTCCGGGCGGGGCCACCTCGGTCGCGGGGTCCTCGATCTCCGGCTCCAGCGCCAGCACGTGGATCACGCGTCGCGCCGAGACGACCGCACGGATCGCCTTGTTGGCGAACTCGGTCGACGTGCGCAGCGGCATCATCAGGAACGCCGCGTATCCGTAGAACGCGACCAGCTCGCCGGGCGTGATCAGGCCCTGCACCGCGAACCGGGCGCCGATCCAGACCACGGTCACCACGAAGATGCCGGGCAGCAGCACCTGGAGCGCGTCGAGCAGGGACTGGAGCCGGGCCACCCCGACCCCGGCCCAACGGACTCGCTGCGACTCTGCGGCGTAGCGCTCGTGGAAGACCCGCTCGCCGCCGATCCCGCGCAGCACGCGCAGACCCCCGACGATGTCGGAGGCGAGGTTGGACAGCTGTCCCATCATCTCGCGCTGCTGCATGTTGCGCCGCTGCAGCGGTCGCAGGATCGGCCCGATGGCGAGCAGAAGCAGGGGAACGCCGATCAGGACGACCAGCCCGAGCGTGGCCGAGGTCTGCATCAGGATCACCGCGACGACGACGAACGAGACGATCGCGCCCGCCGCCCGCGCGCTCACGTCCATCAGGTTGCCCATGTGCGCGAGGTCGTTGGTGCCGATCGCGACGACCTCGCCGGTGGCCACCTTCTTCGACAGCGTCGCGCCCAGGTGGGTGGCGTGGCGGGCCACCAGCTGGACGGTGCGGTACGCCGCCGTCAGCCAGTTCGTGACCGCGAACCGGTGCCGGATGATGCCGGACACCGCACCGACCAGGCCGATGCCGAGCAGCACGGCCGACCACTCGACCAGGCGAGCGGGGTCACGTGCGGCGATGCCCTGGTCGATCGCCTTTCCGATCACGGCCGGCATCACGGCCGAGGAGCACATCCAGATGATGCCGAACGTCATCCCGCCCAGCAGCGTGCGCGCCTGGCCCTTCGCCATCCACCACAGGAACCGCACCGCCGACCGGTGGTCGGCGGTGCCCGGGTCTTCGAGGGGGAGCGTGCGCACCCGCCCACGGTAGGGATCGGGGCGGGTGCGCAGCCACCGAGTTTCGGTGGCTGTCGCGCCTCAGTGCGCCGGCTCGAGCTCGACGTCCTTCGTCGGCTCGGTGGGGGCACCGCTGTCGATGTGGCTCGGCCACCAGATCTTCGGACCGAGGTCGAGGTTGATCGCCGTGACCAGGATCGAGCGCACGATGATCGTGTCGAGCAGCACACCCAGCGCCACCGCGACTCCCAGCTCGGTGAGGAACACCAGCGGCAGCGATCCGAGCACCGCGAACGTGGCGGCCAGGACCAGGCCCGCGGACGTGATCACGCCACCGGTGGCGGACAGCGCGATCAGGGACGCCTTGCGGGTGCCGTGCTTCGGTGTCTCCTCCCGCACGCGGGTCATCAAGAAGATGTTGTAGTCGATGCCCAGCGCGACCAGGAACACGAACACGAACAACGGGAACGACGCGTCGGCGCCCGCGAACCCGAACACGTACTTGAACAGCAGCGAGCTGATGCCCAGGGCAGCCCCGAAGGACAGCACGACGGTCGCGACCAGGATCAGCGGTGCCGTCACCGCCCGCAGCAGAACCATCAGGACCAGCAGCACGACCAGCAGCACGATCGGGATGATCACCAGGTTGTCGCGATGGGACGCCTTCTCCACGTCGAGCAGGAACGCCGTCGCTCCACCCACCAGCGCGTCGGAGCCGGGCACGGCGTGCACCGCGCTGCGCGCCTGCTTCACCGCCGTGAACGAGGCCGGCGAGGAGGCGTCGCTGTCGAGCGGTGCCGCGATGAACGCGACGCCGTCCTTGATCGCAGGCTGGCTGGGCTCGCCGAGGCCCGGGACCCCGGACAGGGCCTGCGCCACGTCGGCGGCCTTGTCGCTGTTGGCGACGATCATGAGGGGGGCGGACTGGTCGGACAGCCCGTGTGCGGTGAGCACCTTCTGTCCGACGATCGAGTCGAACTCCTTGGTGTAGGAGTCCTCGCTCGAGAGTCCGTTGGCGTTCAGCGTGAGGATGCCCAGGCAGGCGACCGCGAGGGCCGCGGCCGTGCCCACCCAGACCGAGCGCGGGCGCCGCGACACCCGGGTGCCGACACGGGCCCAGAAGCCGGTGGCCGTGGGCTCGGGAGAGCCGAACCCGGGACGCTTCGGCCAGAACACCCAGCGTCCGCAGATCACCAGCAGCGCGGGCAGCAGCGTCGTCATCACCGCGAGCGCCGCGAGGATGCCGACGGCGAGGACCGGACCGAGGCCGGCCGTCGAGTTCATCTCGGCGAGCAGCAGGCACAGCATGCCGAGGACCACGGTCATGCCACTGGCGAAGATCGCCGGGCTGGCGCGGTGCAGCGCGAACGCCATCGCCTCGTGCCGATCCTCGTGGCGGCGGAGCTCTTCCCGGTAGCGCGCGACGAGCAGGAGCGCGTAGTCGGTGCCGGCGCCGATCACGAGCACCGTCAGGATCCCCTGACTCTGCCCGTTGACCGTCAGATCGGCGTACTTCGCGAGGAGGTAGACCACGGCCTGCGCGGTGAACAGCCCGATCACGGCGGAGAAGATCGGCAGGATCCAGAGGACCGGGCTGCGATAGGTCACGAGCAGGATCAGGATCACCACGAGCAGGGTGGACACCAGCAGGATGCCGTCGATACCACCGAACGCCTCGGCCGAGTCGGCGGCCTGTCCGCCCTGGCCCGCGATGTGGACGGACACGCCCGACTGATCGGCGATCTTGCGCAGCTCGTCTGCGGCGTCGGGCATCTTGTTCCACCCGTCCTTGCCGAAGTTGAACGTGACCAGCGTCTGCGCGGCCTGGCCGTCCTGGGACGGGATCGGGCCGATCACCTTGCCGGTGACGCCCTCGACGTCGGCGAACTCCTGCGCGTCGGCCTTGGCCGCGGCGAGGTCCGCGGCGCTGAGGCCGTCGGCGCGCTCGTAGACGACCGTGGTGGGGATGGCGTTCTGGCTCTGGAACGCCTCGAGCTTGGCGAGCGCCTTGGTGGACTCGGCGTTGCCGGGCAGCCAGGAGGAGGCCTGGTTGTCCTGCACGTCGATGAGCTTGGAGCCGAGCACGCTGGAGCCGATCCCGAGGACCAGCCACACGGCGAGCACGAACCACTTGATGACGGGACCGGTCAGCTTGCCGGCGATCTGACGATGCATGGGAAGACTCCATCAGAAGAGGGCGGTCGGCGCCTCGGGTTATTTCCCTGAGATGTCCCTGAGGAGCTTGTCCATTCTGACGGGGGCCACCGACAGGACTCATCGCTGGTCCAGACAAGTAGCTACCGCGCGAGCCCCTCGACCACCTCCGCACCCGGGATCCGGCCCAGGTCGGCTCCCGGGAGCAGCAGCTTCGACCGACGGACGCCGCTGCCGATCAGGGCCACGTCGATGTCGACGCAGCGGGCGTCGACCAGCAGCCGCCAGCCCTCCGGCAGCCCGATCGGGGTGATCCCGCCGTACTCCATGCCGGTCTCCTCCACAGCACGCTCGTGGGCGTGGAACGACGCCTTCCGCACGTCCAGCAGCCGGCGGACGGTGGTGTTCACGTCGGCGCGGGTGTCCGCGCGGACCACGCACGCCGCGATCCGCTCCTCCCCGCCGCGCCTGCCCATCACCACCACGCAGTTGGCGCTGGCCTCCGGCGGCAGGTCGTACGTCGCGTTGAGGGTGGCCGTGTCCGCGAGCTCGGGGTCGATCTCGACCACCGCCACCCGGTCGCCCTGCTCCCAGCACGCCAGTGCCGCCGCCACCGTCGGCCCGAGCAGGTCGGGCCGCTCGCGGGCGGGGTGGGACTCCATGCTGCCGATCGTCGGGAGGCTCATGTCGCCGATTCTGCACGCCGGGTTGGTCTCCCCGTCACCGTGGTGTCACCACTGCCGTGCACCCTGAACACGTGACCGAACCGCTCGTGATCGCGCACCGCGGAGCCTCTGGGCACCGTCCCGAGCACACCGCCGGCGCGTACCGGCTCGCGTTCCGGCTCGGTGCCGACTCCGTCGAGCTCGACCTCCACGCCACACGTGACGGCGAGCTGGTCTGCCTGCACGACCTCGAGCTCTCGCGCACCACCGATGTCGCGGCGCGTCCGGAGCTCGCCCACCTCCGGCGCAGCGTCGAGGTCGGAGGGAGAGTGCTCAGCGGGTGGTTCGTGCACGACCTCACGTTCGCCCAGGTGCAGACGCTACGGTGCCGCGAGCGGTGGCCTCGCAAGCGCGCGGCCAGCGCGACGTACGACGGTCGCTGGCCGGTGCCCACCCTGAAGGACGCGCTCGACCTCGTCGACGGCGAGTCGGCCCGGCGAGGGATCCCGCTGCGGGTGCACGCGGAGCTCAAGCACCCGGCGTTCCTGGAGTCGGTCGGGCTGTCCCTGCCCGACCTTGTCGCGCCGTACCAGCGTCCCCGGCTGACCTGGATGAGCTTCGACCCGGTCGTCCTGCGCCGCCTCGCGCTGCGCGGTCAGCGCGACCTCGTGCAGCTCCACGCTCATCCGCCCAGCGGGCGCGAGGTCGCCGTCGGCGCGTCGTACGCCTCGGGGATCGGGGTGCGGCGCGACGCGGTGATCGGCACCGACCTTGTCGCCCGGGCCCACCGGCGTGGGCTCGACGTCCTGGTGTGGACGCACCGCGCGGAGAACCAGCACCTGCCAACGGACCTGAGGGTGGGCGACGCCTACCACGCACATGGGCTGGCGCAGCGAGCCGCCGAACAGCTGTACGACGTCGGCGTGGACGCCGTGATCTCTGACTTCCCGGAGACCGTGGTCGCCGCCCGCGGCTCGATGCGTCGCCGGTTGTCCGTCGCCCGGTGAGCCTCAGCGCGGGGACTGCGCCCGGCGCCAGGTGCCGGGCGCGGAACCGCAGACCCGCTTGAAGGCCCGGCTGAACGCCTCCTCGGCGTCGTAGCCGACCCGCCGTGCCACCGCCGCCACTGCGAGGTCGGTGCTCGCGAGCAGGTCCTGCGCCACGTGCATCCGCCACTCGGTGAGGTAGCGGATCGGTGAGCGGCCCAGTACCTCCCGGAAGCGGCTGTCGAGCTGCGAGCGCGAGACCGCGGTCGCGGCCGCCAGCTCGGTGACCGTCCACTTGTGGGCCGGTGACCGGTGCAGCAGCGCGAGCGCCGGTCGCACGACCGGGTCGCTGAGGGCGGCCGCCCAGCCGTGGTCGAGGACCGGCGCCGTCGCGAGGTGCAGCCGCAGCACCTCAACCAGCAGCAGCTCCGGCAGGCGGGTGGCACCAGGGTCGGGTGCCGGCGGGGAGGCGCTGGTCTGCTGCAGTGCGAACGCGATGTTGGCGCGCACCCAGTCGGCCGCGGTGCCGTCGGGCGGGCGGACCACGAAGACCGCGGGGAAGACCCGCAGGTCCGGGTCGAACAAGGGGTCGTGGCTCTGCAGGTAGCCGCACACGACGTCGGTCAGGCTGCCGTCGGCGCCGCCGTGGCGCAGCACCGGCATCGTGGTCCACGGCGGGTTGTCCAGGAACGTGGTGATCGACACCGGCTCGGCCTCGCTGACGCCGCCCATCCGGTGCTGGTCGCCGTACGGCAGCACGATCACGTCGCCGGCGCTCGCCCAGTGCCGGGGACCGTCGCCCACGGCGACCCAGCACCGACCCGAGGCGACCACGTGGAAGAGGATCACGCGGTCGCTGCCCGGGTGCAGGATCGCCGCGGTCGCCGGCCCGGTCAGCGAGTCGTAGGCCCAGGGCTCCCGGTACTCGGCCCGGAGGAAGAGCGCACCTTGCAGTCGCAGCCGGGCGACCGCCCGGGCAAGGGCCTCGGAGCGGGTGCGAACGCCCGTGGTCGTGCGGTCAGGTGCGCGGGTCGTGCGGTCATGGTCCGCCGACCTGGGCTCCATGAGACTCGATGGTGTCACAGCCCATCACCAGTCTCGGGCCGAGAAAAGGAACCAGCAATGCCTCTCTTCATGGACATCCACACCATGGACGGCTCGGTCGCCGTCGATGACGTCGCCCAGGCCCACCAGGCCGACCTGCGGGTGCAGGGCACCCGCGACGTGAGCTACCTGCAGTACTGGGTGGACGAGCCGCAGGGCAAGATCTTCTGCCTCGTCGACGCACCCAGCGCGGAGGCCGCGGCCGAGGTCCACCGCGAGGCCCACGGGCTGGTCGCGGACGAGATCTACCAGGTCGCCGAGGGCGTCTAGTCGCCTCGAGTGCTGGAGTGGTCGCCCGGGGTGGCAACCACTCCAGCACTCGGCCGCGTCAGGCCGCGACCGTCGCGGCCGGTGCCGCCTCGAGCGCCTTCGCGACCACCTCGCGCACGTCGGAGACCAGGTGCACCGTGAGCGCCTCGAGCACGTCGGCCGGGACGTCGTCCAGGTCGGGCTCGTTGCGCTGTGGCAGAAACACCTCTGTCAGCCCGGCTCGCTGGGCCGCGAGCAGCTTCTGCTTCACGCCGCCGATCGGCAGCACGCGCCCGGTGAGGGAGACCTCGCCGGTCATGCCGACCTCGCCGCGCACCGGCCGCCCGGTCGCGAGCGACACCAGCGCGGTGGTCATGGTGACCCCGGCCGACGGCCCGTCCTTGGGTACGGCGCCCGCGGGCACGTGCACGTGCACCGGCTTGTCGAGCGTGGCCGGGTCGACGCCGAGCTCGGCCGCGTGCGAGCGGACGAACGACAGCGCGATCTGCGCCGACTCCTTCATCACGTCGCCGAGCTGGCCGGTGAGGCTGAGGGCCGCCGTGCCTTCCGGCAGCGACGACGCCTCGATGTAGAGGACGTCGCCCCCGAGTCCGGTGACCGCGAGCCCGGTCGCGACTCCCGGTGCGGACGTGCGCTCGTGAGCGTCCGGCGTGAACCGGGGCCGGCCGATCAGCTCACGGAGCCCGGGCAGGTCGACCGTGATCGGGGCGGGCGTACCGGCGGCGAGCTTCGTCGCCGCCTTGCGGAACGCCTTCGCGATGATCCGCTCGAGCTGGCGTACGCCGGCCTCGCGGGTGTGGTTGGCGGCGACCTCCCGCAGCGCCTCGTCGGTCACGATGACCTCCTCGGGGTCGAGCGCGGCCCGCTCGAGCTGCCTGGGCACCAGGAAGTCGCGAGCGATCGCCACCTTGTCGTCCTCGGTGTAGCCGTCGAGCGTGACCAGCTCCATCCGGTCGAGCAGTGCCGGCGGGATGGTCTCCACCACGTTGGCGGTGGCGATGAACAGCACGTCGGACAGGTCCAGGTCGAGCTCGAGGTAGTGGTCGCGGAACGTGTGGTTCTGCGCCGGGTCGAGCACCTCGAGCAGCGCCGCCGCCGGGTCGCCCCGGTAGTCCGAGCCGACCTTGTCGACCTCGTCCAGCAGCACGACCGGGTTCATCGAGCCGGCCTCCTTGATCGCGCGGACGATGCGGCCCGGCAGCGCACCGACGTACGTGCGCCGGTGGCCGCGGATCTCCGCCTCGTCGCGCACGCCGCCGAGGGCGACGCGCACGAACTTCCGGCCCAGCGTGCGCGCGACGGACTCGCCGAGTGACGTCTTGCCGACGCCGGGAGGGCCCGCCAGCAGGATCACGGCACCGCTGCCCCGCCCGCCGACGACGTCGAGGCCACGCGAAGCCCGTCGGGCGCGGACGGCGAGGTACTCCACGATCCGGTCCTTCACGTCGTCCAGCCCGTGGTGGTCGGCGTCGAGCACGGCGCGCGCGGCGTCGACGTCGGTGGAGTCGACGGTCGTAGTGCTCCAGGGGAGCTCGAGCACGGTGTCGAGCCAGGTGCGGATCCACGCCACCTCAGGGCTCTGGTCGCTGGAGCGCTCGAGCTTGTCGACCTCGCGCAGCAGCGCCGCCCGGACCTCGTCCGGCACCTCGGCCGCCTCGACCCGCGCCCGGTAGTCCTCCGCGCCGTCGGGCTCGCCCTCGCCGAGCTCCTTGCGGATCGCGTTGAGCTGCTGGCGCAGCAGGAACTCCCGCTGCGACTTCTCCATGCCCTCGCGGACGTCGGTGCCGATCTTGTCGTTGATCTCGACCTCGGCGAGGTGCTCGCGGGTCCACTCGGTGAGGAGCTCCAGGCGCCGCTCGACGTCCGGCGTCTCCAGCAGGTCGCGCTTGCGCTCGTTGCTGAGGTACGGCGCCCAGCCGGCCGTGTCGGCGATCTGCTCGGGGTCGGTCAGCGACCCGAACTGGTCGATGATCTGCCAGGCCTCGCGCCGCTGGAGCACCGCGACGACGAGCTTCTGGTACTCGCTCGCGAGCTCCCGGGTGTGCTCGGTCGGCTCCGACGGCTCGACCGGGTTCGCCTCAACCCAGAGCGCGGCACCGGGACCGGTGACGCCGCTGCCGATCTCGGCGCGAACCCCGGCGCGGAGCACCGCGGCCGGGCCACCGCGGCTGAACCGGCCGACCTTCTCGATCGTGGCGACGACGCCGTACGACGCGTAACGGTCGTCGAGGCGGGGCGCCACGAGCAGCTCGTGGCTCTCGGTCGCCCGCGCGGCGTCGACCGCGGCCTGGGCGGCCTCGTCGAGCTCGATCGGGACCACCATGCCGGGAAGGATCACGACGTCGGGCAGGAACAGCAGGGGCAGCTGGGTCATCGGGTCACCCTCGTTCTGAAGACTTGACAGATGACCACTCAACTCTGCGGTGGGGGTGCTTGTTCCGGGGGCGGGGCGTGTTCACCCCAGGCGAACAGCGGGGTGGGCGACCCGGGCTGGCGGCGGGTTCACCACGGTATGCAGGCGGACCTGCGCTTCCCACGACGAGCATCTCGTGGGGAGCGCGGGTCCGTCGTGGGGAGCGGGGCGGCCCGCCCGATATGCCGCTGTTATCCCTGCATACCGTGGTGAACCCGCAGCGCCCGGCCCCCGGACGACGACGCCCGCTACCCGTACAGCGCGTCGATCTCGTCGGCGTACATCCCGTGCACCACCCGGCGCCTCAGCTTGAGCGTCGGGGTGAGCTCGGCGGACTCGGCGGTCCACTCCGTCGGCAGCAGCGCCCAGCGCTTGACCTGCTCCGGGTGGGACAGGCGGGCGTTGGCGGCGTCGACGGCCTGCTGCACGGCGGCCCGGATCTCGGGGGCCCGCGCGAGCGAGGCCAGGTCGGGGTCGGTGATCCCGTGCTGCGCGGCCACGATCGACGCGATCTCGGGATCGAGCGTCAGGATCGCGACGACGTACGGGCGGTTGTCGCCGAAGGCGAGCGCGTGCCCGACGAGCGGGCTCTCCTTGAGGTGGTTCTCGATGTTCGCCGGGGCGATGTTCTTCCCCGAGGAGGTGATGATCAGCTCCTTCTTGCGGTCGATCACCGAGACGAAGCCGTCCTCGTCGATGGTGCCGATGTCGCCGGTGTGCACCCACCCCTCGTCGTCGAGCAGCTGCCGGGTGACGTCGGGCCGCTTGTGGTAGCCGCCCGTGTTGATCGGGCCGCGGATCAGGATCTCGCCGTCGTCGGCCAACGCCACCTCGATCCCCGGCTGGGCGCGGCCGACCGTACCGAGCCGGAACTGCTCCGGCCCGCAGGCCGTGGCCGAGCCGCAGGTCTCGGTCATCCCGTAGACGTCGTAGATCGGCAGGCCCAGGCCGGCGAAGAACCGAGCGGTCTCCAGCGGCATCGGCGCCGAAGCGCTGCCGGCCCAGGTCACCCGGTCGAGGCCGAGCAGCGCCCGGATCGGCGCGAGCACCGCGGCGTCGGCCGCTTCGTACGCCGCCTGCACCTCGGGCGTGGTCTCGTGACCGGTCTGCAGGGACTCGACGTAGGCCAGCCCGGCCGCCATCGCGTCGGCCGTCGCCTTCTTCTTGGCGTGGTCGGTCTCCATCGCGAGCAGTCCGCCGATGCCGGTCTGGATCTTCTCCCACACGCGCGGCACGCCGAAGAAGCGTGTCGGGTGCACCTCGCCGAGCGCTCCGAGGAGCAGGGCGGGGTCGCCGATCAGGTGCACCTGCGCGCCGATCGTCTGCGGGATGTAGAGCCCGAGCATCCGTTCGGCGATGTGCGCGTAGGGCAGGTAGGAGACGCCGATGCTCTCGCCCTCGTTGCCGGACGTGTGCAGCCCGGCACCGGCGCCGTACATCACGTTGCGGTGCGTGAGCACCACGCCTTTCGGGTCTCCCGTGGTGCCCGACGTGTACAGGATCGTGGCCGGGCTGTCGGGCCCGACCTGGCGCCACCGCTGCTCGCACTCGTCGGCGTGCGCGGCCCGGAACTGCTTGCCCTGCTGCAGAAACTGCCCCCACGAGAGGTACGACGGCCCTGCGGGCACCGCGTCGGCGTCGAGCACCACGACCGTACGCAAGGTCGCCGACTCCTCGATCGCGCGCCCCCAACGCGCGAGCTGGTCGGCGCCCTCGAGGAACGCGACCGACGGCTCCGCGTGACCGGCCACGAACGCGACCTGCTCGGGGGAGAGGGTGTTGTAGATCGACATCGGGATCGCGGCCGCATGCACGCCTGCGATGTCGGCGAGCAGGTGCTCGTTGCGGTTGGTCGCCATGATCGCGACCGTGTCGCCGGGCTGGACGCCCAGCGCGACCAGGCCGGCAGCGCCGTCGAGCGCGGTATCGCGCACCTGCGCCCAGGTGAGTGTGCGCCAGCCGGGGCCGTCGACCCCGATCTTGTCGGAGTAGGCCGGGGTGTCGGCGAACCGTTCGGCGGTGTCGGCGAGGGCGTCGACGAGGGTGCGTCCCTCGACCTCGGCCTCGATCTCCTTGCGGGCAACGAGAACGTCGGTCATGGGGTTCCCTTTCACAGTCCGAGCGACCTGCCGATGATCTCCTTCTGGATCTCGGTGGTGCCGCCGTAGATGGTCTGTACCCGGCTGTTCACGAAGGCGCGCGCGATCGGGTACTCCATCATGTAGCCGTATCCGCCGAAGAGCTGGACGCCCTGGTCGACGATGCGCTTCTGGAGCTCGGTGCTCCACCACTTCGCCATGGACGCGGTGCTCGCGTCGAGGTCGCCGGCCACGTGGCGCCTGATGCAGTCGTCGATGAAGACCCGCGCGATATGGGTCTCGGTCGCCATCTCCGCGATGGTGAACCGGGTGTGCTGGAACTTCCCGATCGGCCTGCCGAACGCGGTGCGCTCCTTGACGTAGGACAGGCACTCCTGGAGCACGCGCTCGCAGGCGGACGCCGCCGAGACCGCGATCGAGAGCCGCTCCTGCGACAGGTTGGTCATCAGGTAGCGGAACCCGGCCCCCTCCTCGCCGAGCAGGTTCTCCTTGGGGACGGCCACGTTGTCGAAGAACAGCTCTGCGGTGTCCTGGGCGTGCTGGCCGATCTTGTCGAGGTTGCGGCCGCGCTCGAACCCGTCCATGCCACGCTCGACGACGAGCAGGCTGATCCCCTTGTGCCCGGCCTCGGGATCGGTCCTCGCGACCACGATCACGAGGTCGGCGAGGATGCCGTTGGAGATGAACGTCTTCTGCCCGTTGAGCACGTAGTGGTCGCCCTTGTCGACGGCCGTGGTGCGGATGCCCTGCAGGTCGGAGCCGGCTTCAGGCTCGGACATCGCGATCGCCGCGATCAGCTCGCCCGAGGCCAGCCGGGGGAACCAGCGCCGCCTCTGCTCGTCGTTCGCGCTGGCCACCAGGTACGGGACGATCATGTCGTTGAGGAGCGGGAAGGCGGCGCCGTACACCCCGCGGGTGGTCATCTCCTCGCCGATCACGACGTTGTAGCGGAAGTCGTCGGTACCGCCACCGCCGTACTCCTCGGGGAGCTGGAGGCCGAGCAGGCCCTGGCCGCCGGCCTTGCGCCAGACCTCGCGGTCGACGACGCCGTCCTTCTCCCACTGGTCGTGGAACGGCACCACTTCCTTGTCGAGGAAGGTGCCCACCGCCGACCGGAACGCCACGTGCTCGTCGTCGAAGATGTCACGCGCCACGGGTGCTCCTGTACGTCGCCGGATCTGCTGTTGCCCTCATACTGTGACAGTAATACTGTCAACGTCAACGGAGTCAGTCGGGCACCCGGTCTGGAAGGTGGCGTCGCGATGACCGCGCGGGCGGACGAGCGCGACGGCGAGCAGGAGCTGCTCACCGTCGACGAGCTCGCGGCGGTCACCGGCATGACGGTGCGGACGACGCGGTACTACGCCGGCCTCGGGCTGCTGCCGCCGCCGGAGCGGCGCGGGCGGATGGCCTACTACTCGGCGCAGCACCGGGCGCGGCTCGAGCTGATCCGCGCCCTGCAGGACCACGGGTTCACGCTGTCCGCGATCGAGAGGTACCTGGCCCGGCTACCGATGGACGCATCCGTCGAGGACCTCGCGATCCAGCGGGTGATGCTGACCTCGTGGCGGGCGACGCCGCAGGAGGTCGTGAACCGCCGGCAGCTCGAGGTGCGCGCGCGCCGCCCCGTCGACGACGACATGCTGGCCCGGCTGGAGGCGACCTCGGCGGTCCGGCGCGAGGGCGACCAGTTCGTGCTGCTGCCGGGCTTCGAGGTCTCGATCAAGCTGCTCGAGCTCGACCTGCCGATGGAGTCCCTGGTGGAGGCGGACGCCGCGATCACCCGGCACATGGACGCGCTCGCCGACGAGCTGACCGAGATCCTGCGCACCAGGGTGCTGGCGCCGTACCGCAAGCAGCCGCGCAGCGAGGCAGAGAAGGCCCGGTTCGAGCAGACCATGGCCCGGCTGCGCCAGCTCACGATGGAGGCGGTTGTCTCCGGCTTCCAGCGGGCGGCCAACCAGGTGATCGGGCGGTCGCTTGCGCGGCGGGCGGACTAGCCGAGGGGCGGGGCTGGATACCACGGTCCCGTGGTATCCACCCACTTCCCTATCGCTACAGCAGTCGGGAAGCGGCAGGACACCACGGTCCCGTGGTATCCAACCCCAACCCCCGGACCCCCCTCAGCCGCCCTTCCCAGTCGCCACGTCCGCCAGCGAAAGGTCGACCAGCCACTCGACCGGTGCCCGGTCGTCGGTGTAGACGGGACCGCCGCGAAGCGCAGGGCGCAGCCGGTCGGCGGCCTCGTCGAGGGTCGACCCGAGCTCGGACGGCACCGTGACCGCCGCGGCGTGGAGGGACGAGGCCGGGTCGGCGTCGGTGGTGGTCGCCAGCAGCATCGTGTTGGTGGGCTCGCTGTCGTCGCGGAACACCCGGTCGCTGCCGAACGCCGCGCGCATCGTCGCGGCGAGGGCCTTGTGCAGCTTCGTCGAGCCTTCGGGGTGGCCGACGTTGACCACCGCCACGCCACCGGGCGCGAGGCGGTCGCGCACCATCCGGAAGAACTCGATCGTGGTCAGGTAGAACGGGATGTACGGCTGCCGGTAGGCGTCGATCACGATCGCGTCCTGTCGGCGCGGGTGCGTGCGCAGCCACGGCCGCGCGTCCGCGTCGTACGTGTGCAGCCCCGGCGCCTTCATGTCGAACAGCTCTCGTCCGACCTCGGTCACCTCCGGGTCGATCTCGACCGCGTCGATCCGGGTCGTGGGGGAGTAGTGGCCCACCGCGCGCGCCGTCGTGCCGGCCGCATTGCCGAGGATCGCCACCGACCGCAGCCGCTGGCGACCGGCCCAGAGCAGCGCGAGCTGGGCGTCCCAGTAGCCGTTGGTGAGATACTCACCGGGACGGTAGATGGAGTGGATCGCCTGCCCCTCGTTGAGCTCGAGGATGCGCCGGCCGGAGGGGTCCTCGAGCACCCGGGCGTACTGGTACTCGGTCTCCTTCTCCCAGATCACCCGTTCGCCCTGCGGTCCGGACTTGAGGGTGCCGTCGGGGAGCGCGATCAGTGCGATCACCACGGCCGGCACCACGAGCGCGGGCACCCTGAACCGCGCCAGCCCGGGCAGGGCCGCGAGCGCGAGCAGCACCGCGAACACCAGGAACGTACGACGCGTGCCAGCGAACGGGATCAGCAGCAGCGCGGCCGCGAACGTGCCGACGAGCGAACCGAAGGTCGACAGCGCGTAGAGGCGCCCGGTGACGCGGCCGGCGTCGGAGACCCGTTCCACCTTCAGGCGGACGGCGTACGGCGAGACCATGCCGAGCAGCAGCAGCGGCACGGCGATCAGGACGCTGACCCCGAGCAGCGACCCCACGAACGTGCCGATGCTCAGGTTGTCGAACGCGCTCACCGACGCCCGCAGGAACGGGCCGGAGACGAACGGCACGATCGCGATCAGCACCGCCGCGGCCAGCACCACACGCGAGAGACCGGAGAGGGTGGGGTCGCGGTCGGCCAGCCGGCCGCCGATCGCGTAGCCAACGGAGAGCGCCACCAGCACGATCGCGATCGTGTTCGCCCAGACGATGGTGGACGCTCCGAACCACGGGGCGAGGAGACGGGCGGCCGCGATCTCGGCACCGAGGCTGGACGCGCCGACGACGAAGACCAGGATCTCCAGCGGCATCTCCCGGCGTCGCTCCGTCACCCGCACAACCTAGCCGGGCACCGCCAACGCCTCAGCCACACCTGGGCGGCTGGACTCCGTGTTGCTCAGTCCTCCTCGGGGATCAGCGCCCAGGCGATCAGGTAGGCGAGGCCCGGGGCACAGAACCCGACTACGAGGGCCACCACCATCAGCACCCGGATCAGCGTGGCGTCGACGTTGAGGTAGCGGGCGAGGCCTCCGCAGACGCCGGAGATCATCCGGTCGTCGCGGCTGCGGGTTAGCCGCTTCGGCCCGGCACCTGGCTGCTGGTACGACTCGGGGTTGCTCATCGGCCTTCCTCCTGGTGGATGACGAGTGTGTCGTCGGTGGTCTGGTGGCTTTCGGGGCTCTCGCCCGGGCGTCGGCCGCGTCGGAGCGGGCCGGCGAACATGACCAGTAGCCCGATCAAGCCGGCGGCGACCAGGATGGCGGGCATCATCCAGCCGACCCCGACGTCGCCGATCACGCCGGCCTGGTGGAGCGCCCAGGTGCCGGCCAGGCCCAGGAAGACCAGGCCGGTCACGAGGTGACCCACCTTGACCCGGGTGTCGTTGGGCACGGTCTGTCGGTTGGTGCTCATCGCTGCCTCACATCGATCTCGCCGACCCGCAGGTCGAGGTCCAGGTGCACGGTCGGGTCACCGGGGGACCCGCCGAAGGTGACGGACGGGGACTGCTGGAAGCCGCCTCCGTCGCTGTCGCCGATGCTGTAGCCGCCGACGACCTTGATGTCCGCGTCCACGTCGACGATCACGGTGCGGGGCAGGATCACCTCGATCCGGCCGGCTCCGCCCTTGACACGGATGGTGTCCAGGGACTCGGGGTCGGAGATCCGGGAGAGGTCCAGGGACAGCTCGGCGTTCTGGAACGTGTAGAGAGCCCGCACCTCGCTGGTCGAGGCCGGCGAGTAGTTCAGCCGCTTCGCGTCCTCGAAGCCTCCGGTCGCGCTGGCGATGCCCATCGCGATGGCGGACACGATCCCGATCAGGATCAGCCCGCCGGGGCGACCGACGAAGGCGCCGACGACCAGCATCACGCCGGTCACGGTCAGTGCGAGCGCCGGGTAGGCCGCGTCCACCACGTTGTTGCCCGCGTACTCGTACAGGCCCAGGAGGCCGAGCGCGATCGCGACCAGGGCGAGAGTCGGCCAGAACAGCACCAGGCCCTGCCGCCGCGGGCGCGGCGGCGGTGCCACGTAGGGCGGCGGGCTCCAGCTCTGGCGCGGAGGCGCCGGTGGCATGGCACCGATGGGCGGCTCGGAGCCGGCGCCGGTTTGCGGAGCCGGCGCGGTGACCGTGCCGCCGGGGGGGCCG
>Ga0207648_10000992_pt1 | contig 32023 bp, 26 predicted proteins | sample KBSMisM32_FD_184310 | JGI IMG/M metagenome (GOLD analysis project Ga0207648, IMG submission 184310) | Miscanthus rhizosphere microbial communities from Kellogg Biological Station, Michigan, USA - KBS Miscanthus M3-2 (SPAdes) (version 2) | ecosystem: Host-associated > Plants > Roots >... | reverse complement strand
ACTCGGCCGAGGCCATCGTCGCGCCGTGGATGCCGTCGCGGCCGGTCTTGGCGCCGACGTAGTAGACCGGGTTGCCGACGCCCTCGGCGCGGCCCTTGATGATGTCGTCGATGCGCGCGATGCCGAGGCACAGCGCGTTGACCAGCGGGTTCAGCGCGTAGCTCTCGTCGAAGAAGACCTCGCCGCCGATGGTCGGGATGCCGATGGCGTTGCCGTAGCCGCCGATCCCCGAGACGATGCCGGCGACGATCCGCTTCGTCTGCGGGTTGTCGATCGGCCCGAAGCGCAGCGCGTTGAGCAGCGCGATCGGCCGCGCGCCCATCGTGAAGATGTCGCGGATGATGCCGCCGACGCCGGTCGCCGCGCCCTGATACGGCTCGATGAACGACGGATGATTGTGCGATTCGATCTTGAAGACGGCGGCGAGCCCGTCGCCGATATCGACCGCGCCGGCGTTTTCGCCCGGTCCCTGCAGTACCTGCGGACCGGTGGTCGGCAGAGTTCGGAGATGGACGCGCGAACTCTTGTAGCTGCAGTGCTCGGACCACATCACTGAAAAAATGCCGAGTTCGGTCAGCGTCGGTTCACGCTTCAGTGCATCGACGATTCGCTGATACTCCTCGCGCGTAAGCCCGTGGCGCTGCAGGATGTCGTCGCTGATCGTCATCGGGCTGCAGCGACGACGCCTTCGGTTACGGCCTTGATGACGGATTCGAACAAGATCAGGCCGTCCGCACTTCCCAGCGCCATCTCACACGCGCGCTCGGGATGCGGCATCAAGCCGACAACGTTGCGCTGTTCACTGCACAGCCCGGCGATGTTGGCGACCGATCCATTGGGATTCGCGTCGTCTGTCGCAACACCCTCGGCGTTTGTATAACGGAACACAACCTGGCGGTTTCGCTCGAGGCGAGCAATAACCTCGGGCTCTGCGTAGTAATTGCCCTCGCCATGAGCAATCGGGATACGCAAGACCTGCCCCGCGGCGCAGCTCGCGGTGAACGGTGTATCCGTCTGCTCGACTTTGATCAACACGTGCTCGCACTGATACTTCAAGCTTCGGTTACGAAGCATGGCACCTGGAAGCAGGCCTGCTTCGAGCAACACCTGGAAACCGTTGCAAATCCCAAGCACGGGACCGCCCGCGGCCGCGAACTTCTGCACCTCCGCCATGATGGGCGAGAAGCGCGCGATCGCCCCGGTGCGCAAGTAGTCCCCGTGCGCAAAGCCACCCGGAAGAATGACGGCGTCAGCGCCTTTGAGAGTGGTTTCCTTGTGCCAGATGTACTCCGCCTGCTGGCCGAGGACGTGCTGCGCCGCGTAATGCGCGTCGTGGTCGCAATTCGATCCCGGAAAGACGACGACGGCGAACTTCATACGGCGGCTCCGTCGGCGAGCTCGATGCGAAAGCTTTCAATCACCGGATTGGACAACAGCTTCTCTGCCGCCTCTTCGGCGAGGGAACGGGCCTCGTCGGGACAGGTTGCGTCGATGTCGAGTTCGAAATATTTGCCCTGGCGGACATCCTTCACGGCGGAATATCCCAGAGTGTGAAGAGCATCGGTAACGGTCTTTCCCTGGGGATCGAAGACCGACGGCTTGAGAGTGACAAACACTCGCGCTCGCATTTTTGCTCTTACCTCCCGACCGTACGGGTTACACCAGCTCCGACGACTTCCGAATGCTCCTGGAAAACACGCTGAAAGATGTGATCGACGTATTTCAACTGCTCACCGAGGTCGAATGCCCGCTCGATGTCGCCACGAGGAAGCACACGTTGTATGTCCTCGTCCGCGAGCAGCAGATCTTTGAAGTCTCGCTTGTCATGAAAAGCACGCATCGCATTGCGCTGCACCCATTCGTACGACTGTTCGCGCGACACACCGCGGCGCGCCAGTTCCAGCAGCACGGTTCCTGAAAACACGACCCCGCGCGAGCGCTCGAGGTTTTCCTTCATGCGATCCGGATAGACAACCATCCCGCTGACGATCCGCGTGAAGCGCCGGATCATGTGGTCGAGGACGATGAAGCTGTCGGGAACAATGACGCGCTCGACTGAAGAATGCGAGATGTCGCGCTCGTGCCAGAGCGCGTTGTCTTCGAATGCCGCGCCCGCGTTCGCTCGCAGTAATCGTGCGAGACCCACGATCTGTTCGCAGCCAATCGGGTTCCGTTTGTGCGGCATCGCAGAGGAACCCTTCTGGCCCTTCGCAAAGGGTTCTTCGACCTCGCCAATCTCGGTTTTCTGCAGGCCACGAATCTCGAGCGCGCATTTTTCGAGCGTGGAACCGGTAATCGCCAACGCCGCCAACAGCTCGGCATGCCGATCACGTTGAATGACCTGCGATGCCACCAGTGCCGGCTGGAGACCCAGCGATCGACAAACGTCCCCTTCAACTGATGGTGGTAGGTGGGCGAATGTGCCGACAGCGCCGGACAGCTTGCCGACGCAAATTACCTCCCGGGCACGTTCGACGCGCACGAGATCGCGAGCGAGTTCCGCATGCCAGAGCGCCAGCTTCAGGCCGAAGGTCATCGGCTCGGCATGCACGCCGTGCGTACGACCGATCATCGGCGTCCGCCGATGCTCTTCGGCGCGCATTCGAACGGCCTCCATCAGGCCGTTCAGACCCTTCAGGATGACATCACACGCCTCGCGCATCTGGAGCGCCTGCGCGGTGTCAATGACGTCGGATGACGTGAGCCCGAAATGAAGCCATCGCGCCGAAGGACCAACACGCTCGGCGACGGCGGTCGTGAATGCGATGACGTCGTGCTGGGTAACCTGCTCGATCTCTTCGATACGTTCGATGCTGAACGCGGCGCGGGAGCGAATCTCGCGCGCCGCCTCCTCAGCCACGATCCCGGCACGGGCCATCGCTTCGACCGCAGCCAACTCGACCTGCAACCAAGTCTCGTATTTCCGCTGGTCGCTCCAGATGCGACCCATTTCCGGGTTCGTGTACCTCGATATCATCCCAGCGACAGTCGCTCCGGTGGAATGCTGAGCCCGTTCACGGCACCGAGGACGGTCGCGGCGAGCGCCCCGTCCTTCAGCAGGTCGCGGGCGACGCGTTGCACGTCTTCCAGCGTGACCCGTTCGACGCCTTCCAGTGTTTCGTCAAGACCAAATTGCCGATCGAAGTAGATCTCCTGCCGCGCCAAATGCGACATCCGGCTTGACGTGCTCTCAAGATTGAGCATGAGGCTGCCTTTGAGGTGATCCTTCGCTCGTCGCAACTCCGCCTCAGGGAGCATCTCTCCCTTGATCCGCTTCAACTCAACGACGACGACGTCGATGAGCTCGCCAATCGCGCTGTTCGCGCAACCGGCATAAATCGTCATGGAACCAGCGTCGCGATACGCGCTGAGGCCACTGAATACCGCATAGGCCAGACCGCGCTTCTCACGAATGTTCTGAAAAAGGCGGGAGCTCATCGACCCGCCAAGCACGGTATTGAGCACGTAGCTCGAATAGCGGTCCGCGTGGTCCTGTTGATAGCTGCTCGTTCCGAGGCAGACGTGACTCTGTTCCAGCTCTTTGTTGCGAATGACGATGCGCGGCTCGACCCGTGGCCGCGCCTGCGACAGCTCCGTGCTGTTGTTTGAGAGGGTCCCGAAGGCGGCCTCGACTAGGCCGCGAACCTGCTGATGTTCCACGTTGCCGACGGCGGCAATAATCATGTTCGGCGCCGCGTAGACCGTCTCGAAATAATTACGCAGGCCCTTCTTGGTCAACGCCTCGACAGTTTCCGGCGTGCCAAGAATCGGGCGGCCGAGCGGGTGATCCACCCAGAAGTTTTCAGTGAAGAGCTCGTGCACGAGATCGTCGGGCGTATCCTCGACCATCTTGATTTCTTCGAGAACGACCTTCTTTTCTCGCTCGATGTCCTCGTCGGTAAAGGCGGGACGACGGACGATATCCGACAGCACATCGACCGCCAGTGGAAGATGCTCGTCGAGCACCTTGATGTAATAGCTGGCGTACTCCTTGGCGGTGAAAGCGTCCATCTGGCCGCCAATTGAATCGATCGTCTGAGCGATGTCCTCGGCGCTCCGCGTGGCCGTGCCCTTGAAGAGCATGTGCTCGACAAAGTGGGCGATACCGCTTTGCGCCTGGGGCTCGTGACGCGACCCGCGGGCAAGCCAGACCCCAATACTGACCGACCGCACGTGCGGCATCCGTTCCGTGAGAAGCCGGAGGCCATTGGGAAGCACGTCGCGGACAATAAGTGGTTGTGTCACGGTTGCGTGGGAGTCGGGGTCAGCGTCCGTCAGCGCTTGCGTCCATGCCGCAAATCATTGACTGACAGGGAATTAGAAGAACACGCGCATGATAACACGCGCGTGAATTGCGCCGCAAGAAAAGTCGGTCGCTCTTCGACGACTTGCTAAAATCGATCGCTTGCATCTTGCAGGAAATGCAGCACATAGCATGACCGTTTCACGTGTGAATCTGGCCGAGCTTGATCTTCAGGAGCTCGAGAGCGCGCTCGAAGCGCGCGGCCGCGAGCGCTTCCACGCCCGGCAGCTCTACAGGTGGGTTTACAAACGTGGGGTCGTTGAGTTCGAGGCGATGACCGACCTCTCGAAGGAACTGCGAGCCAGCTTGGCGGCGGGGTTTGAGGTCATCACACCACGTGTGGTGACCGAGAGCCAATCAGTCGACGGCACGCGCAAGTTCGTCCTCGAGCTCCGCGACGAGCGCCGCATCGAAGCGGTGTTCATTCCCGACACGCCGGCCATGACGTTCTGTATCTCAACGCAGGTCGGCTGCGCGATGGGATGCGGTTTCTGCCTGACAGGCAAGATGGGCCTGGTGCGCAATCTGACGGCGGGAGAAATTGCCGGGCAGGTGCGCGTTCTTGCCGCGGCGACGGGAATGCTCGACCACCCGTTCAACATCGTCCTGATGGGGATGGGTGAGCCGCTGCACAATTACGACAACACGATGAAGGCACTCCGGATGCTGCACTCGGAGCATGGCCTCGCCGTATCACCGCGGCGCGTGACGCTCTCGACGGTTGGTATCGTTCCAGCCATGAAACGGCTGGCTCGAGAAGCGCTGATGCCAAATCTCGCGATCTCGCTGCACGCGACGACCGAGGACCAGCGGAGCGAACTCGTCCCGCCGAATCGAAAGTATCCGTTGGCAGAGATTCTCGAAACGTGCAGACGCTTTCCGCTGAAGAAGCGCAGTCGCATCACGTTCGAATACGTGATGCTGAAGGGTATCAACGACACGGCCGAGGACGCACGGCGGCTCGCAAAACTGCTGGCGGGAATCAAAGCCAAGGTGAACCTGATTCCGCTCAATCCCGCCCCCGGCATTCCGTATGAACGGCCTTCCGATGCGACCGTCGATCGCTTCGCGCAGATCCTCGCTGACCGGCACCTGACGGTCTCGGTAAGGAAGAGCCGCGGACAGGACATCCGCGCCGCGTGCGGTCAACTGATTGTCGAGGGGGGCTCTAAAAAATCGGCTGCCCAGCAGATGGCGTTGCTAATGCGCTAGCGTTTCTGTGGTAACGAATCCTTCCAACGGATCGGCATTGAGAATCCGGAGCTCTACCCACGAATTTCTCGGCTGCGGATTACTGATTCGCACCTTCAGATAGTTTCCCGTCACAACGGAGGCGCCATCGTCGACCGTCAGCGCCTTCATCGCATGGCCCACCTGACCTCGACGGAATTCCCGCGACCTAGCCGCTGCGATATCCCGCAGAATACGGGAGCGGTCACGGATCACATTGCCGTCGACTTTCGAGTCGAGGGCCGCGGCGGCTGTACCCGGTCGATCCGAGTACGGGAATACATGCGCGTAGGCGATCGGCATCGACTCGAGCACCCGCGCGGTCGCCGCGAATTGTTCGTCGGTTTCGCCCGGAAACCCGACGATGACGTCCGTTCCGATCGCCGCGTGCGGCAGCTGGGCGTGAATCGTTTCGACGACGCGCCGAAAGTCGGCAGAGCTGTATGGCCGCCTCATCGCACGAAGCACGACGTCGGACCCGTGCTGCAGCGGCAGATGAAAATGCGGCGCGATGCGCGGCGAATGGGTCGCGGCATCGATGATCCCGGACGTACAGTCCATCGGCTCCAATGAGCTGATTCGAAACAGCACATCAACCGGCCACTGACCCAGCGCCGTTACGAGTCGTGTCAGATCGGTCCCGTCGCCGATGTCCCGTCCATAGGAACCGAGGTGAACGCCGGTCACGGCAATCTCGCGATACCCTGCGTCGACGGCCCGGCTCACCTCTTGAAACACCTCCGCAATCGGCCGCGAGCGTCCAGTCCCACGCGTCGTCGGAATGATGCAGTAGCTGCACTGTTGGTCGCATCCCGTCTGCACGCGCAGCGTCAGCGCGGTGCGTCCTGCGACGCCGGGTTCGAGCGCGAGGCCACACGGGCCGTCGCCGCCGCCGAACCGCGCCGCGGTGGTCAGGTCGCCTTCTGCCTCGAGCAGCGTCACGAGCGAGTCTTTCCGACTATTAACAACCACGCGCACGACATTTGGAAGCTGACCAACTTCCTCGGGCCGTCTGGTCGCGTAGCAACCCGTGACAACGACTCTCACATCAGGATTGGTCCGGGCAATTCTCCTGACGGTTTGCCGCGCTCCCTGATCGGCGGACGCAGTTACTGAGCAGGTGTTGACTACAACCAGGTCGGCATCTTCGGGCGCGGTTGCCACGTCGCCGCGTCGGCGCAACTCCTCTTCGATCGCGAATGAATCGGCCTGGTTCACGCGGCAGCCGAACGTCACGATTGCGTACTTCACAGCGTCATCCCTGAGGGGTCGCGATCAACGCCTTGCGGCCGATATCGTGGCGATATTGCATGCCTTCGAAGCTGATCTTGGATGCTGCGTCATAGGCCGTGTCGATCCCCTCCCGATATGTGGCGCCGCGGCCAACGACGGTGAGCACCCGGCCCCCCGCGGTAACCAAGTCTTCATTCTCTCTGGCAGTACCCGCGTGGAAGATAACGGCATTCGGCACGGCACGCGCCGCGTCGATTCCAGAGATGATCTTCCCCGTTTCGACGTTCTCCGGATACCCGCCTGCCGCGAGCACGACACCGACGTGAACGTCGCTGCTGAACCGGGCGCGCCGCGAGGGGAGCGTTCCGTTCGCCGCACACATCAGTAATGAGGCGAGGTCCTCGTCGAGCATTGGCAAAATCACCTGGGCTTCCGGGTCACCGAAGCGGACGTTGAACTCGACCACCTTCGGTCCTTCGTCGGTCAGCATCAACCCCACGTAGAGGAATCCGCGATACGGATGTCCTTCGCGAACCATTCCGTCGAGTACCGGTTCGACGATTGTCTCGATCACGCGGCGCTCGACGTCGGCCGTGATCAAAGGACTTGGCGCAAAGGCGCCCATACCACCGGTGTTGGGCCCGCGATCGTCGTCAAAAATCCGCTTGTGATCCTGCGCGGAGGACAGCGGCATGTACGATGCGCCGTCGGCGAGGACGAAGTACGACGCTTCCTGTCCGGACAGAAATTCCTCCAGCACGACACGTTCACCAGAGGTGCCGAATTTGCGGCCTACCATCACGTCGCCAATCACCGCTTCCGCCGCCGCACGATCGTCGACGATCAAAACCCCTTTGCCTGCTGCCAGACCGTCGGCCTTGATCACCAGCGGATAACCGAATTCGCCGCGTGCGATCTCGCGTCGTGCAACATCGGCCGAATCACAAATCCGAAATCTTGCAGTGGGAACGCCCTGACGCGCCATGAAATCCTTCGCAAACGCCTTGCTCGATTCGAGTGCCGCTGCTGCTGCAGTTGGTCCGACGATCGCCTGGCGTTCTGCGGTAAACAGATCGACAACACCACGACTCAACGGAAGTTCGGGACCAACAACAGTGAGATCGATCTGCTCACGTTTCGCAATCGCGAGCAGCGTGTCGGGCTTGGCTGGATCCGCACGAAAACAGCGTGCGAGCTCCGCGATTCCGGGGTTGCCCGGTGCACAAAGAATCGTGTGGACACCATGCTCGCGTGACAACTTCCACACAAACGCATGCTCTCTGGCGCCGCCTCCGACGACGAGAATTCTCATGGATGCTGGCGCTAACTACCGCAATGACAACAATTTAAAACGAAAACCCTGCACGGAATGAGTAATGGAAGCACGAGGAAAGGAAAGCCGGACTATTTCGTTGACGCGGCGAGGTAATGCGCCCTAGAATCCGCGCCTGCCCGTGATAGCGTAGCATGTTCGGTCTTTTCCAAAGGCCGTCACCGTCTTTGCGATAGTCGCGTCGGCGGGCAACTCATAACAGGAGCGCGTGGCGCTCCTTGAAACGAACCCGAGTAAGGGGGGTGTGGTACCGGGTGGCTGAAGTCAAGATTCAGGAGGGCGAATCCATCGAGAGCGCTCTCCGACGGTTCAAGCGGAAGGTGCAGCAGGAAGACATCATCAAGGATATCAAGAAGCACTCCTTCTACTTGAAGCCGGGCGACAAACGCCGCGCGAAGCAGGCGCTGGCGAGAAAGCGTAATCGCAAGAAGCTTCGACGCGAATCTGAGTAAGGCGGCGGCGGAGCGGGACCGACGACGAGTAAAGGTGGCGACCGATGGAGTTCCAGGACAAGGCCCTGAGGTGTGTGGACTGCGGGTCAGAGTTTATCTGGACGGCCGGTGAACAGCTCTTCTTCGCCGACAAGCAGTTCAAAAACGAGCCGAAACGCTGTAAGGCGTGCAAGGCCAAACGGGCGAACCGCGTGACTGCGGGCACCTCGATGCGTGATCGGATCGAGACGCAGACCACGTGCTCCGCGTGCGGAAAGGAGACGACCGTGCCTTTCCGTCCGACACAGGGACGCCCGGTGTTCTGCAAGGAGTGCTTCCAGCAGCGGAAGTTCGCAGGCGTCGGCGGTTAGCCGCTCAACGCTCTCCGATCACCGCCACCGCTATAACAACCGGGGGCCAGGCCGACGTCTGGCCCTTTCACCACTTATAATCTTCAACCATGCAGATCGAAGAACGATCCGCGGGCGACGTTACTGTCCTGGATCTCAAGGGAAAGATGACGCTCGGCGAAGGCGACGAGTTGTTGAAGGACAAGATCAACAGTCTCGTGCAGCAAGGGCGTCGGAAAGTCGTGCTGAACCTCGAGGGAGTGCCGTACATCGATAGCGCCGGTCTTGGTGAGATCGTTCGCACCTACACGACGATCAGCCGGCAGGGCGGCAGTCTCAAGCTGCTCAACCTGACCAAACGGATCACCGACCTGCTGTCGATCACGAAACTGCTGACGGTTTTCGAGACGTACGACAGCGAAGCGGACGCCGTCCGCAGTTTCTCCGCCTCAGCGAGGGTGTAACGGCGCAGTTCGACGTCGCACCGGAACGGGTCGTCCGGGCCCAATCAACTCCCGGACTGCTGGTCGCGTCCATCCGGCCCGAACAGTGGACCAAGAACCTGCTCGTGCTCGCGGGCGTCGTGTTCGGCGGGCGCCTGCTGGAGCTCACCGCCGTTGCGAGTGCGCTGGCCGCGTTTGGCGTCTTCTGCGGGCTCTCAGGCGCGGTTTACTTGTTCAACGACGTCGCGGATCGCGAAGCCGATCAGAAGCACCCGCTGAAACGTGAACGGCCGATTGCGTCGGGCGAGCTTGCGGTCTCAACGGCTGTAGTCGTCGGTGTGATTCTCGGCGCCGCCGGAATCGCGGCCGGGTTCGCGATCAACATGCGGTTCGGCCTGATCGCGGCTACATATATCTGTGCGCTCCTCCTCTATTCGGTAGCGCTCAAGCACGTCGTCATTGTCGACGTGCTCATGATCGCGGCCGGCTTTGTCCTGCGGGCCGTCGGCGGCGCCGTCGCGGTGGATGTGCCCATCGGTCACTGGCTACTCGTCTGCACGACGCTGCTGGCCCTGTTTCTCGCCCTCAGCAAGCGCCGTCACGAGCTGCTATTGCTCGCCGAAGGCGCCATGGACCATCGGCGCATCCTGGAGGAATATTCGCCGTATTTGCTCGACCAGATGATCGGCGTGGTCACCTCGTCAACGCTGATCGCTTACACCGTATACGCGACGAGCGCCGACACCGCCGAAAGGCTCGGCACGGGAAAGCTCGGCCTGACGATTCCTTTTGTTCTCTATGGGATATTCCGATATCTCTATCTGGTGCACCAGAAGCGGGGCGGCGGGAGTCCCGCCGCCATGCTGTTGACGGATCGGCCGCTTCTGGGCTGTGTGGGGCTGTGGGCGGCCAGCGTCATCGTGCTGCTCTATACGCCGCTGGGTAAATGAATGTCTCCAGTTACAACGATTGACGCGCCCTCGACGCCAGATGCGTCGCCGCGCACGAGGACCGCGAGGGTGGCTGTCGTGCGGACGCGGCCAGAAACCGTTCTCGCGGATTACGCGCGGGTAATGGACCTGGCAGGCTACCGCAACACGCTGTCCCGCGACCGTGACACGCTCATCAAGCTGAATCTCTCGTGGACAAAGTACTTTCCGTCGTGCTCGTCGCAGCCCTGGCAAGTCGACGGCGTGATTGGAAAGATGCTGGCAGACGGTTTTTTACGCGACCGGCTGATCCCAATCGAAAACAAGACGGTCGTCACCAATCCCCGTGAAGGATGCCGCAACAATCGATGGGAACCCGTGCTGCAGAAGCATGGACTCACGTTCCAGCCCTTGACGGAGGTCGACTGGCAGGTGTACCGCTTCAAGAGCCCGCTGCTGAAGCTGAACGAGATTTTTCCCGAAGGCATCCAGATTCCAGCGATCTATCCGGGCCGGCAGATCCTGCATCTGCCGACGGTGAAAACCCACGGTCATGCCGTGATGACCGGGGCAGTCAAGAACTCCTTCGGCGGCTTGCTTCGCGAAGTGCGGCATTACGCGCATAAGTACATGCACGAAGTGCTCGTCGATCTGCTTTACATGCAGCGTGAGCTGCATCCGGCGGTCTTCACGGTGATGGACGGCACCGTCGCGGGCGACGGCGCCGGACCACGTACGATGATTCCGCGGGTGAAAAACCTGCTCCTCGCAGCGGCCGATTCGGTCGCAATCGATGCCATCGCCGCGCGTCTGATGGGCTTCGACCCGCTGTCGATTCCGTTCCTCCGCATGGCGCACGAGAGAGGGCTGGGGATAGCCGACCCCAGTCAGATCGAAATCGTGGGCGACGATGTGTCGACGGAAAATTTCGGATTCCAGACCAGGAAATCTCTCGTCATCTGGGGCGACCAGATGATCCGGAAAGGTTTTCTCCGCCCCCTCGAGCGCATCCTCCTGCACTCGCCACTGATGGTGTGGGCGCCGTTTGCGTCGAATGTGTATCACGACGCAGTGTGGTACCCGACCGTCGGCCGCGCCCGCATTCGAGAGTTCATGCGAACCGAGTGGGGTCAGCTATTTAGAAAGTACTGACGCCATGCCGATGGATCACAACCAGGGACGCCGCGGTCATTTCCATCGTGGCCGCCGCGGTCCCGATCGGCGCGGACCCGAGCGCCGCCAAGGGCCACCGCCCGATCAGGGCAACCGGCCAGAACGAACCGACCGCCTTGACGTTGAACAGGTGATGCGAGAGATCCGCACGCGGATCGCTCAGCGAAGCGGCATCGACCTCTCGAATCAGCAGATTCAGGAGCTTGCCGCGCGGCGACTCGAAGCGATTCTCGATCCGCGCGGCCTCAAGCCAGAGTTGCTCGATCAACTCCGGCGCAGCGCTGGAGAACGTTCCGTATCAATCGATGCAGTGGCTGCTGGCGGCGCGCCATCGTACCCGTTCGACGAATCAACCCTGTACGATTCACCGAACGCGCTGCTCCGATTCATCCGCAAGCTACTGCAGCCACTGCTGCGGATGATGTTCAATCCAACGCCGATCGCCCACGCGCTGGCCCTGCAGTCGCGTCTAAACACCGAAATCGCCGCGCGGGAAGCGGAACGCGACCGGCGTCAAGCCGAATGGAACGCGCTTCACTACGAGATCCTTCAGCGGCTCGCGCTCGAGGTCTCGCGCGGCAGCATCGACGCCCACAACCTGTTGCTGCGTGTCGAATCTCTGGCGGCCAAAGTCGACTTCAACGAGCGGCGCGTGCGCTCCATGGAAGGCGCACAAGTCCGGGTGCGCCCACAGGAAGCAGTTCAACCAGCGCAGCCGCCCGCGATTAGCGCTTCCGAGAGCGCCGCCGCATCACCGCAGGTTGTTTCCGCCGTTCAGCCCGGCGAACCATCTCGCCGCCGTCGTCGTCGTCGCCGCGGGCGGCGCGGACCCGGGACGGGTGTGCCTGCCGAGGCGAGCGCCACCGCTCCTCTCGCACCCGGCGCGGCGACGGAACAAGACGATGGGGAGATCGACGAGGGATACGAGGAGGAGTCCGCCTCTGAGCCGATCAATACGATGGAACCACTCGCGGCATCCGAGCCAATCGCGGTGTCTCCGGCGGTTGCGCCCTCTGAACCGATCACGCCGCTTGCGCCGATCCCTTCGTCTGAGCCGACCACCTTCGAGCCGCCGACCGCATCCTTTGAGCCCCACCCATCTGAGCCGATGATTTCGTCCGAGCCCGCCGCGGTCGAACCGATTGACAGCCAGTCCGGAGCGCGCCACGAGGAACCGGCCCCACCTGGGGAGCCCGATCACCGCGACGAATGAAGATTGCGATCGTCGTGCAGCGTTACGGAGCCGACATCAACGGCGGCGCCGAGCTGCATGCACGATACATCGCCGAACGACTGGCTCGTTACGCCGATGTGCGTGTTCTGACCACGTGTGCGCGCGATTACCTCACGTGGCGCAACGAATTCACTGCGGGAGTCGATCACGTCAACGGCATCGCGGTCGAACGGTTCCGTGTGTCGCGCGAGCGCAACGAGGCGGAGTTTGGCCTGCGTTCCGACCATGTGTTCAGCAGGCGACATTCGCTCCAGGACGAACTCGACTGGCTGACCAGCGAGGGGCCCACGAGTCCTGAGCTACTCGCGCGGCTCTCCCGCGGCCGCGACGAGTTCGACTTCGTGGTCCTGTTCTGCGCCCGCTACTTTCATGCGTACCACGGCGCGCGCATTGTTCCTGAACGTGCCGTGCTCGTTCCGACGGCCGAGCGCGACCCAGCGATCGGACTGGCGATGTTCCGACCGATCTTCCGTGGCGTTCGCGCAATCATGTTCAACTCGCCGGAAGAACAGGCGTTGATCCGTGCGGCGGCTGCCAACGATCACGTACCAGGCGTCGTCGTCGGCATCGGCTCAGAGATTCCGGCCTCCGTCGACCCTGCGCGCGCACGGGCGAAGTTTCGTTTGACCGGTCCGTACGTCGTGTACGTCGGCCGCATCGACGCGAACAAAGGATGTGCGGAGCTCTTTGATTTCTTCACACGATACGCCGCCACCCGTCGTGATGCTGCCACCCTCGTCCTGATTGGACGGGCCGTTCTGGAGATCCCCACGCATCCATCGATCAGGCACGTCGGCTTCGTCGACGATTCTGATAAGTTCGACATTATTGCGGGCGCGACGGCGCTCATCATGCCTTCGTACTATGAAAGCCTGTCGATGGTCGCGCTGGAAGCCTGGGCGATTGGCAGACCTGTTATCGCGAACGCGCACTGCGACGTGCTGCTCGGGCAGTGCCTTCGCAGCAACGCCGGGTTGTATTACGCCGACGCCGACGAATTCGGGGCTGTGCTCGAGCGGGTACTTACCGACGACCCGCTCGTCGATCGGTTGGGGCGAAACGGCCGCAAGTTCTACGACGAGCATTACAGCTGGCCGGTGATCGAACGAAAATACCTGGACATGTTTGCCTTCCTGTCATCGAACGCGTCAACGTACCGGATGGAACGGGTGCCTGGATGGTTCGCACGGAAGCTGCGGTCTCTTCGTCCTGCGGCGCAGGTGCTGGACGAGTTGCCGACGGGCCCCGCCCTTGATGTTGATGACCGTGGACCTGGAAGGTCCGCGCCTCAGAGGCAGGGAGCGATTGCATGAAGCTTGCGCTTGTCACACCGCGATACGGAGGCGAGATCGCCACCGGCGCGGAGTACGCCTGTCGCCTGCTCGCGGAGCAGCTGAGTCTCCGTCACGATGTCGAGGTGCTGACGACCACCGCGCGTGACAAGCGAACGTGGAAAAACGAGTACACGGAGGGAGCGGATCGCATCCGGGGCGTACTGGTACGCCGGTTCGCAGTCAATCAGCCGCACGAAGCCAATGCGTTCCGACACTTCTCAGAGCGCATTCTCAACGCCCCCCGTTCGCGGACCGAAGAGATGGAGTGGGTGCGTCGGCTGGGGCCATCCGCCCCGGGACTGGTCGAACACCTCAAGCGGCAGCAACGTTCGTACGATGCGCTCATCTTCTTTTCGCTCATTCATTGGACGACGGTGCACGGAATCGCCGTCGCACCAGAACGCAGTGTCCTCTTTCCGTGTCTTCGACTTGGCCCGGTCCTGCGCTTCGGCCTGTGGCGGGAACTGATCGCGTCGGCGAGGGCGATTGGCCTCGTATCGGGCGCCGAACGCAAGCTTCTTCACTCCTACATCGGCTTCTCGGCGCCACGCGAAGAGCTTGTCGGGGTCGGCATCGATCCGTCGCACCGCCAGGCATATCCGAGGCATCAGCAGGATCCGGCGGATGAGCCCGTCGGCGACGAGGACGGTGCCGACGGTGCCGACGAGAACGCCGACCCGGATGACGACCGCGCTGATCGGGGCCTTCCTTTCCGTCGTCGACACAGACTCTACGGATCGATGGTGCTGTACGGCGGCCGCATCGAACCCGACAACGGCTGCGAAGAGATGCTCGAATACTTCGACGCCTATGCGGCAAACGATGGCGAGACCTCGCTCGTGCTGATGGGCGTGAAGATGATGAAGGTGCCGGACGAGCCGTATGTTCGGCAGGCGGGCGTGCTTCCGGATCGCGAGCGCATGGTCGCCTACGAAGCAGCGGACGTCACGATTGCGCCGGGCTCCGACGATCCTCTGGCGCTGTCCGTTCTCGAGAGCTTCGCCGTCGGCACGCCGGTCCTCGCGTGCGCGCGGAATGCGGCGGCTGTTGAACATTGCCGGCGTGCCGGCGCTGGTCTCTATTACGCCAACAGGCAGGAGTTCGTCGAGGCCTTGCGTACGCTGATGACCCGCAACAAGCTGCGCGAACAGCTCGGTGAAAGCGGGCGTCAGTATGTGCGGCAGTACTACCGGTGGGACGCGGTGCTAGGACGTTTTGAACGACTCGTCACCCTGGTACGAGCCCGAGGCTGAGACGCTCTCTTCGTCCTCGGATGCACTCCCGGTTTTCCGCGCTCGACGCACGCCGATTTCATACCGCTTGATCATCTCGTTGAGCGTCGTCGGCTTGATGCCAAGGAGCTCAGCCGCGCGTTTCTGGACGCCTCCGGCGGCCTCGAGCGTCGATTCAATCAGCCGCTTCTCGACGCTGGTGATGACGTCTTTGAAGGAAATGCCTTCAGGCGGCACGACGAATTTCGGAATCTGGAACGCCGGCGCGGTACGGACGTGATCCGGAATGAGTTCCGGCCCGATGCGGGGCGTCGTCGCGAGCACCACCGCCCGCTCCATCACGTTTTCAAGCTCGCGGACGTTCCCCGGCCAGTGATATTCCATCAGCAGGTCGAGCGCGTCCGGCGCGAGCTCGAGATTCAGTTTGTTGTTCTCCTCGCCGTATTTCGCTAGGAAGTGCTGGGCGAGCACCGGGATGTCTTCTTTCCGCTGACGCAGCGGCGGGAGGTAGATATTGATGACGTGGAGGCGGTAATACAGATCCTCGCGGAAACGCCCTGCCTCCAGCAGCTGCTTCAGATCGCAATTGGTGGCCGCGATGATTCGAACGTCGACTTTGATCGTCTCCATGCCACCGAGGCGCATGAACTCGCGTTCCTGAATCACGCGCAGCAGCTTCGCCTGCGTTTCGAGCGGAATGTTGCCGATTTCGTCGAAGAAGATCGTCCCTTTGTCGGCGAGGTCGAGCAGACCTTTCTTCGGATACACGGCACCCGTAAACGCGCCCTTCACATGGCCGAAGAGCGTCGACTCGAGGAGCTCAGGGGGGAGGTTGCCGGAGTTGACCGGCACGAACGCACGATCGGGACGCGAGGAGTGCGTGTGAATCGCGCGGGCGACCAGCTCCTTGCCCGTGCCGCTTTCGCCGGTGATGAGCATCGTCGAGCGGCTGGGCGCCGCCTGGATGATCAGGTCGAAGACCTGCTTCATCTTCGGACTGCGGCCGATGATTCCTGCGAAATTCTGCGCTTGCGCCTGAAGGTTGCGTTTGAGCGCGGTGTTTTCGGCGATCAGCTGGCGGCGTTCGACGGCGTTGCGGACGACTACCAGGACTTCATCGTTCTTGAACGGCTTGGTGATGTAGTCAAAGGCGCCGCGCTTCATGGCGGCGATCGCGTTCTCGACCGACGCGAAGGCCGTGATCATGATGACGGGGAGGTCGTCGTCGAACTTTCGCAGCTCCTCGAGAACCGCCATGCCGTCCATTCCCGGCATCATCACGTCGACGATCACCGCGTCGAACGGTACGGACTTGGCCAGCTCAACACCGTCGGATCCCGCCGACGCCACGCGCACGGAGTACCCTTCGCGCGACAGCAGCGCCTCGAGGATCTCGCGCATGATCTCTTCGTCGTCGATGATGAGAACGGATCCGTTACGCGCCATGGTCAGTTCTTTATCGCATTACTGCGCCGCGCGCGCCAGACGTTCGGCGGGCGCGGACGGAAACCTCAGCGAAAATCGTGTGCCGTGGCCGACGCTGCTCTCGCAGTCAATGGTGCCCTGGTGCTCGCGTACGATCCCGTACGTAATTGACAGGCCGAGTCCGGTGCCGCGTCCGATCGCCTTGGTCGTGAAGAACGGATCGTAGATCCGCCCCAAATATTCGCTGGGAATTCCGGACCCGGTGTCCGCAATCTCGATGACCACGTGCCCATCTTCCGCACGCGTCGCAATCGACAGCCACCCGCCTTTCGGCATCGCGTCTTTCGCGTTCAGGAAGAGATTCAGAAAGACCTGCTGAAGTTTCTGTTCGGCGCCGGCCACTGCAAGTGGCTGTTCGCTCAATTCACGCCGGACTGTAACGCGTTGCACCTGGAACTGATGTTCCAGCAATGAGAGCACGTCCGAGATAACCGTATTGAGGTCGACGACCATCACATCAGCCGCCGCGACGGCGCCGGGTCGCGCCAGGTTGAGGAGTCCGTTGACGATCTTCGCGGCGCGGAACGTCTGACGCTCGATTTTTTCGAGCACCTTGGTGCGCGGATCATCCGGATCGGCGCCATCCAGCAACATCTGCGTGAAGCTCGAAATACCGGTGAGCGGCGTGTTCACTTCGTGCGCGACGCCTGCGGCAAGCAATCCGATCGACGCCATCTTTTCGGAAATCTGCAGCTGCTCTTCGAGCTGCACGCGTCGTGTGACGTCCTCGATGATCACGATCGTGCCGACGGTCGTGATGCCGCTGCCATCGGCCGCGCGCAGTGGCACCATCGCGGCATTCACGATCAGCGGCGAACCGACGTCCGTGCGACGCCCGAATTGCAGGCGCGACAGCGTCGTTCCCGCCGGCGAATCGCGCCTGGCCGCGCGTAATGTCTCAACAAACGGAAAATCGAAGACCTCGTCCAGCCGCCGCCCCGTGGCATCACCCTTCGCGACCCCGGACAGCGCCTCCATCGCGCGATTCCAGCGGACAATCCGATCGTTCAAGTCGAGAACGAGCAGGCCGTCGTCGAGCGACTCGAGGATGTTTTCATTGAACGCCCGCATCCGATCGAGCTCGAACGCCTTGATGTGCAGCTGCCGATAGAGGCGCGCGTTTTCGATCGCAGTCGCAATCTGTCCCGCGACTGCGGAGAGCAGCGCCATGTCCTCGCTGTTGAGCGGCTCGCCGGTCTCCTTGCGACCGACCGCAAGCACCGCGACGGCGCCTTCCTTGGCTAGGCACGGCACGAAGTAATACAGACTGGCATCACGCCAGAATTCGACTTCCTCGGCGGCGAACCGGGCCGATGCAATCGGGTCGTCGAGCGCGACAATGTCGCCTGAGGCAAGGCGATCACCGATACCGGAGCCCTTCGGCAGCACCGGCGGCGCAATGTCGCCGAAACCGGAGGCGCGCACTGATTCATAGTGCGACGCCGACTCGTCTTCGAGCATCAGCGCCATGCGATCAACGACCAGGGTTTCGACAACCCGAGAGACGAGGCGCTCGGCAAGTCGGTGCAGATCGAGGTCGCTGTTGAGATCCCGTGCGAAACCGACGAGCGCACGACGGTAGTCGTACCGGTCCCGGTAGAACGCACGGTCAAGGACGTTCTGGACGGCATTCTTCACTGGGGGGGCGAGCAACAGCGCAACGAGAGTCGCGAGGAACGCAATCACCCAGTTGTGTTCCCGGTCGCCCTTCAACCAGACACGCTCGACACCCTGCAGCATCAGCGCATAGATCGCCACGATCGCCGCGAGCGCGGCGGCGTACACGAGCGCGCGCTTGACGATCACCTCGATGTCCATCAGGCGGTACCGCACGATGGCCGAGGCATAGGCGAGCGGAATCAGGCCGAGAGGAATGGCCGACAACTGCATCGGCAGCGAAGCGTCCATTCCGAGCGCGAATGGAACAGCGTAGCCGAGTGCGAACGGCGCGCCGCCGAGCGCCGTCCCCCAGGCGATCCATCGCAGTTGCCGGCGGCCCGTGATGGAGCGGACCTCCGCCAGCGCGCGGGCGAGGGCCGCGAGGGCCGCAATGAAACAGCCGGCGAGGTACAGCGAATCGAGTCGATCGAGCAACCCGAGGAGCTGGACGACTCGTGTCGCGTCAGTCCCACTCTGCACGAGCGCGTTCACGTGCGCGATCCCAAGCGCCACGGCCGGCACGTACGCCAGTGGGATCATCGCGTGGCCGACCCGGCCTGCTGTCCACCTGCGCGATCGCTCCGGGAAGACAAGGGTGAAGTGCAGGAAGAGCGGCGGAAGCACCAGCACCGAGACCGCATCCGCCCAGTAGAAGACCCAGTCGAGACGATCGAGGCGGCCGCTGAAGGAGAACGTGAATACGCCGAAGAATGCGACGCAGAGCCAGAAGAAATGCAGCGTCGCGGGATCGCGCGGCCGCTGCAGACGGACCGCCGCGCCGATGAGCAGCGTGAAAATGCCGACTGCGGCGAGGACGTAATACAGAACACGCGGGCCGCTCGGAATCGGTGCGATCCGCAGATCCACCACCTCACGAGTGCCGAGCCGAAGAATTGTGTAGCGCGCGGACTGCCCCACTTCGGCGCCCTGCAGCACCGCCTCGACGTCCGCAACCTGCTGCACCGGACGGCCGTCGATGGCAATCAGGACATCGCCGCGTCTGATGCCCGCGGCCGATGCGCCCGTCCCCGGTGCGACATCAGCGGCGATGACCCCTTCCGGCTGTCCTTTCCACAACACGCCGTCCTCGACGACGTGCAATGTGGCGCGGGCGGAAATGTTCGCAATCCCGAGACAGAGGAGCGCTGCGGCGACGACCACCGGCAGCGCGGGGCCCCGCCATGGCGTCCAGGTGCGGGACGCGTCCGAACTTCGTCGAAGCGTTCTCATCCTGCGTAGGGCCGGACCGGAGGCACGCCGCCCTGTGCCGTGCTTGGAGCGACCCTGACCGTCTCGAAGCGTCCAAGGGCGGGCGGTGCGCAGGAGGGCAGCAAACGATATACCACCGACGAGAGGATCGTTCGGGTCGTAACTCAATTTAAATCAGCTATTTACCGGAGATCAGAATATCAGACCGCGCCGCCGATCCAACCACGGTGCCCGCACCATCCAACCAGATGGACGTTTCCTGCGGTGCTGAACGCCACGAGGCATCCGACCGAATGTCGGAAATGCGTCAAAAACGGACGGTCACACCGCCCACAACGTGCTTCGGCGGACGGACAACCTGCAGCTCGTCGTAGACGGAGGTCTCGAGCAGGTCTTCCTGAAACAGGTTGCGAACCGCCACGATCATCTGCCACTGCGCCGAGGCGAAATTGAGAAACGGCAGCGCCTGGCTCACCTCGACGTTGAACCGCGATCCAAACCGTGGTCGAAGTCTGGTGGCATCGTGACTAGTGAAACCCGAATTCAGCTTGTAGACGACGAACACGTGTGTATCGAACCGTCGCACCTCGCTGTCGATCGAGGTGGTCACGTCGTGCAGTTGCTCGAACTGCCGGCGCACGACCGCAGGCATCACAAGCGCCACGCCCGCCGATGCGGCCGACGGCCGGAGCCATTCCGTATCGGTCTGCGTGTAATCGATGGACGCGTGGATGCCGTCGGTGACCGTACGACTCACGCTGACACCCCATCCACGTGCGTCCACATCGCCGGTGTTCCCGACGTAGTAGTGCCCAATCGCGCCAGGCGACGCACCAGGAATCGAAAGCCCGAACAAGGTGACCAGCTGATCGTTCACCTGCTGGCGGAACGCTCGCACCCCGAGCACGACATCGTCGGCGAACGGTTGCTCGGCGGCAACCTCGTAGTGATTGATTTGCTCGGGGTGGAACCCCGCGCGCATCGACGCCGGTGAGAAAGTACGCCCGGGTGGCGCCCACATTCCGGTGGACGGAACGAGGAACTCCTCGGCTCCTGGAGCACTCTCACGGCGCGAAACCATGCCGCGTAGTCGCATGGAACCGTGAGGAAGCGGCCGGACCGTAATGCTGGCTTTCGGGCTGAAAAGCGTCTCATTAGCGAGATAGTCATAGCGCGCGTATCGAGCGCCATAACTCACATCGAAACGGGGCGTGAGCGTCCAGCGATCGAAGGCGTACATCTCGCCCGCCTTCCGCCGTCCGTCCGCCATGGCGGCAAGCGCATCAACGTTGCCACCCAGATAGCGCTGCATCGCGTAGGACATGCCCGCGCGATAACTGTGAGAAGAGCCGGCAGGCTGCCACGCATACGATCCCGCCACGATCCACGACGACAGGTCACCTTGCGTGGTGCCTCCCCGCACGTTCCAGCTCCCGGTCATCGTCGGGGCGCTCAGCGACACGAACGCGACACCGGTCGCCAATCCGTTCTGAAGCGAAAACAGATTCTGCGGGCGTTCGAACGACGTGCTCGTCAAGAGATTGATTTGACCGTTCACCGGCAGATCGGCGATGAAATCAGACGCAAAGCGAACGGGACTGCCCACGGCCTTACTGAGGGCTGAAAGCGAGTCTTCCATGAACGACGGTTCGGTCAGCGGCAGAATTGGCGTGCGATCGAGATCTTTCAACACGCTCCGTTTCAAATGCCGCAGCCGCCACACCAGGTCGCTCGGGTGATCGATGTCGTCGTCGGCTTCCGGAGACGAGTCGTCCACACCACCGACTCCGGCTTGCAGCACCGGTGGCTGATCGTCTTTGCTTGCGACCCGCGTCAGCGAAATGGAAATGTCGCGCGTCGCTGTCGACACCTGCACGATGCGATCGCGCGCCGATGCATAGCCCTGCAGGTGAGCACGAACGAGGTAGGGACCGGCCGGCAGGTCACGCAGGGTGAACCGCCCGCTCCTATCGGTGATGCCAAATGCGCTGGCGCCGCCCAGGGCTGAGATGACCGCGCCGGCAAGGGGCTGCGCACGCTCGTCGACGACGATACCGCGTAATTCAGCTGGGGTGACGGAGGCGAGCTGGCGGACGGCAGGAGTTCCCGAGGCAGGCGCGCCCTGTGCGAAGGACGTGGCGGGACTGCTCAGTCCCGCCACGATCACCAGCACCGCGAGTGGGCGCACCGTCACATCTTACGCCTTAAGACGACATCACCGTGAAATTGACATTCTGGGTGACGGTCTTGCCCGACGGCTTGTCGGTAATCTTGATTTCGAGCCGGTAATCGCCGGGCGCGAAACTGACGAGCGGCACCTCTAGGAAATTCGGGACGCCGGTCGAGACGGTGTAGGGGCTCTGGCTATTCACCGCCTGCGGCTGCGTCTTGTTGAAGAATTTCTCGCCCTCGGCCGTCTTCTGGTTGAAGCTGTTCTCGATCGTCAGATCGGGCTTGCCCGTGGCGTCACCGGTGGCACCATAGACCCAGTAAACAACGCTGAGCGTGTCCGTTTTCTTATACTTGCCGTCCTTCGACGGCACGATCTGCATCTGGCCGAAGATGTACGGATCGTCGTCGGCGGTCTGACCGCCCGCCGCGGGCTGAATCGCCGTGGAGAGAAGCATGCTGCTCGTCCCCAGTTCGGCTTTGGTGTAATCGGGAACGGTGAGGTCCTTCTTCAGGACGCCGACTTTCGGTACGTAGTTTTTGTCCGCCTTCTCGACGGTCCCTTTATCCTTGACCGCGACGAACAGATCGTAATCGCCCGGCTTCACCTGGATGTACCGCGATACCTTGCCGTCGGCAGCGACCGTGGCGAAATCGAACTTCTCCCACGGGTGGACCGGGGCGTTCTTGTTGTCCTTCCCTTTCGCAGGCGGGGCAGCCGCTCCCTTGTTGGCCACGCGAACGTAGAGCGCCGCGGTCGGCGTGGCGACCTTGCTCTTGTCGACGACGACTGAGAACGGCACGTACGTCGAGCCATCCGGGGCTCGGAAGAAGTGGCTGTTGTCCCACGTCACGGCGATGTCCGACGGGGCAGCCTGACCAGCGGCAACCGAATCGACGACGGTGACCAGAGTGTCGATGTCAACCTGCTCGGCTTTCGTGCGCTTGACTTCCTTCTTGGCGTCGGTGGCCTTCTGCGCCATTACCGCGGACGATCCAAGGCCGATGGTCAGCGCAGCGCCGAGAGCAACGATGCCTCTCATCTTCTTCTTCATGCCTCCGATCTCCTTCTTCTTCATGCCTCTCTCCCGAATGCGGACGAACGGCTGACGTAGGTGTCAGCAAACTTCGAGAATTCGAATCCGCTGATCATAGGGATCCGATCGCAAATAAGTCAAACAACCAGCGTGCTATTATCGCTGCCCTCGCAGGGGTCTCCCGCGCGTCTAGGCACTTATCAATAACCCAATGGAACTGGACGATATCCTGGTCATCCTGCTCGCCGGTGGAGTGGGAGAACGCCTCTATCCCCTGACGAAAGATCGCGCCAAACCGGCGGTGTACTTCGGGGGCCCGTACCGAATCATCGATTTCACACTCAGCAACTGCATCAACTCCGGGCTCCGCCATATCTACATCGCGACACAGTACAAGTCGTTGTCGCTCAACCGGCACATCCGGACGGGCTGGAACGTTGTCTCGGAAGAGCTCGGTGAGTTCATCGAGATTCTCCCGCCGCAGAAGCGAGTCGGCGAGCATTGGTATCTGGGGACCGCCGACGCCGTTTATCAGAACCTCTATTCGATCACCCGCGAATCATCGAGCCACATCATCGTGCTCTCTGGCGACCACGTGTACAAGATGGATTACGCCAAGATGCTGCGGTTCCATGTCGAGAAAAGCGCTGACGCCACGATCGCGACCATCGAGGTGCCGATCAACGATTCCTCCCGGTTCGGAATCGTCAGCATCGATTCGTCAGATCGTGTGATCGGATTCGACGAGAAGCCACAGTACCCGACGCCGGCGCCCGGTTCACCGGACACCGCGCTCGCGTCGATGGGGATTTACATCTTTCGCGCGGATGTGCTGGAGCGCGCGCTCGAAGAAGACGCCTCACGCGCCGACAGCCAGCACGACTTCGGCAGGAACATCATCCCGTCGTTGATTCGATCCTCGCCGGTGTACTCGTACAGGTTCTACGACGAGAACAAGAAGGCCGCGAAATACTGGCGCGACATCGGAACGCTCGACGCGTACTTCGAGGCCAGCATGGACCTGTGCCAGGTGAACCCTGAGTTCAACCTGTACGATCCCGAGTGGCCCCTGCGCACGTATCAGCCGCAGGCGCCGCCGGCAAAATTCGTCTTCGCTGCCGAGGGAAAACGCTGCGGGCAGGCGCTCGACTCGATCATTTCCAACGGCTGCATCATCTCGGGAAGCCGGGTAATGGGAAGCATCCTCTGCCCGAACGTGCGCGTGCACAGCTTCTGCGAAATCGAGCAATCGATTCTGATGCCCGGCGTACGCGTGGGGCGTCATGCACGGGTGCGCCGCGCGATCGTCGATCGCGACGTCCTCATTCCACGCGGTGCGCTCATCGGATATAACGTCGAAGAGGACCGGCGTCGCCATACCGTCACTGAAGGAGGCGTCGTCGTGGTCACTGCCGAGGACGAACCATTGATAGGACCGATCACGGAAGAGGCGCTCCGTGCGGAAGCTGAGGCGGACCGCGGCGGACCGGCGCACGCGTAACGAACACCAATGAAAATTCTCGCTATACACGCGCGTGAAATTCTCGACTCGCGCGGCAATCCAACCGTTGAAGTTGACGTTAGCGTAGAGGGCGGGTTTGGCCGCGCCGCAGTGCCGTCGGGTGCGTCGACGGGTGAACGCGAAGCGCTGGAACTGCGTGACGGCGACAAGTCACGGTACCAAGGCAAAGGTGTTCGCACCGCCGTCGCAAATGTCAATGGCGAAATCGCAAGCGCGCTGATTGGCGCAGACCTCGATCAGCGGGCGCTCGACGAGAAGATGATTGCGCTCGACCGTACCGCCGCAAAGAGTCGGCTCGGTGCAAACGCTCTGCTTGGCGTCTCGATGGCGGCGGTGAAAGCGGCCGCCTCGGCGTTGGAACGACCGTTATACGCGCATATCGCACAACTCGCCGGTCGCAGCGCGAGCGAGTACACGCTGCCCGTTCCGATGATGAACATTCTCAACGGCGGCGCCCATGCCGACAGCAGCGTCGATCTCCAGGAGTTCATGGTGATGCCGGTCGGCATGCCGACCTTCGCGGAGGCGTTGCGGGCCGGTGCCGAGATATTTCACACGCTGCGCGGGATTCTGAAAAGGGCGGGACTCTCTACGGGGGTTGGCGACGAAGGTGGCTTTGCGCCGAACTTGCGGTCCAATCGTGAGGCGCTCGATGTCGTGCTCGAGGCGATCGCGAAGGCTGGGTACTCCGCAGGAGAGAATGTCTTTCTCGCCCTCGATGTCGCGTCGAGCGAACTCTGGGAGAACGGGAAATACGTCTTCAGGAAGTCGGGTGAGCCGACCCGGACATCGGCGCAGATGATCGACCTCTGGACCGACTGGGTGCGGCAGTACCCCATCATCTCGATCGAAGATGGGTTGGCTGAAGGCGACTGGGAAGGCTGGAAGGCGCTGACGGCCGCGCTCGGCGAGCGCGTACAACTGGTCGGCGACGATGTCTTTGTGACGAACCCGGACATCTTGAAGCGAGGCATCGCCGATCACGTCGGCAATGCGCTGCTGGTCAAGCTCAATCAGATCGGCACCGTTACCGAAACGCTGGACGCGATCGTCATCGCGCGCAGCGCGGGGTACGGAACAATCATTTCCCACCGTTCTGGAGAGACCGAGGACAGCACGATCGCCGATCTCGCTGTCGGGACGTCGGCCGGACAGATCAAGACCGGTTCGGCGAGTCGCAGCGATCGTGTGGCCAAGTACAACCAACTGCTGCGGGTGGAAGAGGAGCTTGGCGGGGCGGCGAAGTATGCCGGCCGGGCGGCAATTCGCCAGCTGGCAATCCGGTCCGCCTGACGGCGGACCCACCCGCTTACCCAAGAGGCCCGCTTCGGCGGCACCAAAGGAACTCTATGTATCGACTCGTACTCGTTCGCCACGGCGAAAGCGTCTGGAACCAGGAAAACAGGTTCACCGGCTGGACGGATGTCGACCTGAACGACCGCGGACGCCAGGAAGCGCGCGAAGCGGGCCGCCTGATGACCGGGGAAAAATTCGAGTTTGACGTGGCGCACACGTCAGTGCTGAAGCGCGCGATCCGTACGCTCTGGACTGCCCTCGACGAAATGGACCTGATGTGGATTCCGGTCTACCGGTCGTGGCGTCTCAACGAGCGGCACTATGGCGCGCTGCAGGGGCTGAACAAGGCGGAAACGGCCGCCAAACACGGGGAAGAACAGGTGAAGATCTGGCGTCGGAGCTACGACATCCCGCCTCCGCCGCTCACACCGGACGATCCGCGGCATCCGTCGCGCGACCGGCGATACGCAGGGCTGTCTCGCTCGGAACTTCCGGTCACCGAATCCCTGAAGGATACGGTCGCGCGTTTCCTGCCGTACTGGCACGATGCAATCGCCCCGGACATTCGTATGGGCAAGCGGGTCCTTATCGCGGCGCACGGCAACAGTCTTCGGGCGCTCGTGAAGTACCTCGACAACGTGTCCGACCCGGACATCATCGAAGTGAACATTCCGACCGGTATTCCGCTTGTGTACCTGCTGAACGAGGATCTAAAACCGCTTCAGAAGTACTACCTGGGAAATCAGGAGGCAGTACAGGCCAAGATGGTCGCCGTCGCGAACCAGGGAAAAGCACGTACGTAAGAAGGGCCGAAGCGCGTCGCGCTTCGGCCCTCTGATACCTGAAGCCTGATACCGAAACCTTTTAATTCCCTTCGACGGTCGGCTCTTTGGCTTCGTCCGCGCCGATTCGCAGCGAACGGAGGAATCGTTTGTCGTTCGCCGTCAGCTCGAACGCGCGGCGCGCCGGCAGCAGGCGTGCGGGGGTCGTGATCTTCGTCACCGCCGCCCCGTTTTTGCGGTTCACAAATCCAACCACCGCTTCAAGCGTCACCTTCATGTCGAAGCCGGCTTCGCGGGCTTTCGCCCGACACGCCTCGACCTGCGGATTGTCAGCAACGGCAGCGGCGATCGCGTCGGCCAGCTCTTTTGCGAACCGGTTGACGACGTCATCCATACCTGCTTCCTCCTCAAACCGCCGCCGGGCCGGGATCCGGGGCGTCTCCCGATCCGAACCTGCACAAGCCGGGGAGACGTGGCAGGGATCGGGCGCCAAAAACGTTCATCTGTATGGGTTTAGCCTTATGGGAAGGCTATCGGCATTGTAGAGACACTACTGCAGAGTGTCAACGGGGCCACACAAGGGGTTGGAGTAGAATCGCCGAGCACCACCATGACGAGCGGTCCGCCCGACCGGTTCTACCGCACGCCTGCCGACATCTCAGACCTCAATCCAGAAACCGACCTTGGCGCTCCGGGCAGCTTTCCCTTCACGAGAGGGGTCCAGCCCTCGATGTATCGCGGGCGCCCCTGGACGATGCGGCAATATGCCGGGTTTGCGGATGCGACGGAATCCAACCGGCGATATCGGTATCTGCTGTCGCAAGGGGTCAGTGGCCTCAGCATCGCGTTCGATCTCCCGACACAAATCGGTTACGACTCTGACCACCCGCTGGCGGCGGGCGAGGTCGGTCGGGTCGGCGTCGCCATCGATTCGATAGAGGACATGGCAGCACTGTTCGACGGAATTCCACTCGAGCGCGTCTCGACGTCGATGACGATTAACGCGACCGCTATCATCCTGCTGGCGTTGTACATCGCCGTCGCGAGACGTCAGGGAGTGCCGACGCGTTCGCTGTCCGGCACGGTCCAGAACGACATCCTGAAGGAGTACGTCGCGCGCGGCACCTATATTTATCCGCCGCGTCCGTCGCTTCGCATCGTCACCGACATCATTGCCTACTGCGAGCGCGAGATACCGCAGTGGAACTCGATTTCAATCAGTGGCTATCACATCCGGGAAGCGGGATCGACGGCCGTCCAGGAGCTCGCCTTCACGCTCGCGCATGCGACGGCATATGTCCAGTCGGCGATTGACGCGGGACTCGACGTCGACTCCTTCGGACAGCGGATCTCGTTTTTCTTCAACGCGCACAACAACTTTCTGGAAGAGATCGCGAAGTTTCGGGCTGCAAGGCGCCTCTGGGCGAGGCGAATGGCCGGGCGGTTCGGCGCGACAAACCCGCGCGCCCAACAGCTGCGCTTTCATACGCAGACGGCGGGCAGCACGCTGACCGCCCAGCAGGCCGACAACAACATCGTCCGTGTAGCGCTGCAGGCGTTATCCGCCGTGCTCGGCGGCACCCAATCGCTGCACTGCAACGGCAAGGACGAAGCCCTGGCGCTCCCGACCGAGGAGAGCGCGATAGTCGCGCTCCGCACCCAGCAGATCATCCTTCGTGAAAGCGGCGCCGCGAATACCGTCGATCCCGTTGGAGGCTCCTACGCGATCGAGGAGATGACGTCCCGAATCGAACGGGAGGCGTCGACCCTGCTCGATCAGATAGACCGAATCGGCGGGACGCTGGTGGCTATCGAGGCCGGGTTCATCCAACAGCAGATTCAAGACGCGGCGTATGTCGCGCAACAGGCAATCGATTCCGGAGAGACAATCGTCGTAGGCGTGAACCGGTTTGCAGATCGCTCGCCTGCGGCGACAGACGTTTTCCAACTCGATGCCGAAATCGAGCCGCGGCAGGTGGAGCGGGTGCGCGCCCTTCGCGCATCACGCAGCCAGACCGAGTGGCGGATGGCGCTGGACGCGATTGAGTCCGCAGCACGTGGGGCGACGAACCTCGTCCCGCCGATAATCACAGCGGTGGAAGCGCGCGCGACCCTCGGCGAGATCGCCGACGTGATGCGGAAGGTGTTTGGCGAACACCAGGACGTCTCACCTGTCGCCACGGCCGCTGTCCGCCCCTGATGAACGAAGCCCTCGACCACGCTCCGAGCAAAGCCCTCCTGGATGTCCAGCATCTGTCGGTCACCTTCGACGGTTCAACGCCAGCAGTCGACGACGTCTGTTTTTCAATTGGACGAGGGGAAACGCTCGGTCTGGTTGGCGAGTCAGGCAGCGGAAAGTCAGTCACGGCATTTTCGATTTTGCGCTTGTTGCAGCCACCAGGCCGGATCACGGAAGGCCGCGTGGTGTTCGAGGGACGCGACCTTCTCACCCTCACTGAACGCGAAATGCGGGAAGTCCGTGGGGCCGGCATCTCGCTGATTTTTCAGGAACCGATGACGGCGCTCAATCCTGTGATGCAAGTCGGCGATCAGATTGCCGAGGCGCTTCTCGTGCACGGCAAGGCTTCACGCGCCGAGGCGCGGGCGCGGGTGGTGGAACTGCTCGAGGCGGTCAAGATCCCTGACGCGGCCCGGCGGGTGCGTGATTACCCTCACCAGCTCTCCGGTGGCATGCGCCAGCGCGTCATGATTGCCATTGCGCTCGCGTGCCGCCCGCCGCTTGTCATCGCCGATGAGCCGACGACCGCGCTCGACGTCACCATTCAAGCCCAGGTGCTGGAGCTGCTGCGGGAATTGAAAGCGCGATACAACCTCGCGCTGCTCCTCATCACGCACGACTTCGGCGTCATTGCCGAAATGGCCGACCACGTCGCCGTGATGTACAAGGGCAGGCTGGTCGAACGCGGCAGCGTACGCGAGGTTCTTCGCCGTCCATCCCACGACTACACGCGCAGCCTTCTTGCGGCGGTCCCCGGCGCGCGGTGATGGGCACGCCTCTCGTCGAAGTCCGACGTCTCGTCAAGCATTTCGTCCGCAAACAGGGATTGCTCCGCGCGCCCTCTGTCGTCAAAGCCGTCGACAACGTCACGTTCGCGATCGATGAAGGGGAGATGTTCGGTCTGGTCGGAGAATCGGGGAGCGGAAAGAGTACGACCGGCCGGTGCATCCTGCGCCTGATTGAACCCACATCTGGCGAGGTGTTCTTCCGGGGCGAGAACGTCCTGGAATTTTCAACCGAACGGATGCGCATGACGCGTCGCGACATGCAGATCGTCTTTCAGGATCCCTACTCATCACTCAACCCGCGGATGCGCGTCGGTGACATCGTCGAGGAGCCGCTCGTCATCCATCGCCTCGGCACAAAACCCGAGCGCCGTGCCCGCGTCGCCGAACTCTTCGAGCTGGTCGGCCTCGAGCCGGCACACGTTCTCAGGTTCCCGCACGAGTTCAGCGGGGGACAACGTCAGCGCATCGGCATCGCCCGCGCGCTCGCGCTCAATCCAGCTCTGGTCATCGCCGACGAGGCGGTCTCGGCACTCGACGTGTCGATCCAGGCGCAGGTAGTCAAATTGCTCCTGGATCTGAAGGAGCGCCTGACGCTGACGTATCTCTTCATCGCTCACGACCTGCGCCTTGTCGAACACATCTGCACCCGGGTCGCGGTCATGTACATGGGCAAGATTGTGGAGCTGGGTGAAACCCGCGCATTGTTTGCCAGCCCGACACACCCGTACACACAAGCGCTGCTCAGCGCGATTCCGGTGCTCGATCCTGACGCGCCGCGTCAGCGCATCGAGCTGGATCCGACGTCCTTCGAAAGGGAGGCGCCGCTAAGAGAAATCGGGGCGCAGCACTGGGCTGCTGTGTAGGGAGGCGGGCCTAAAGACCCGCCTCTACGTCGTGTAGAGGCTCTACGTCGTGTAGAGGCGGACCTTCAGGTCCGCCCACCTAATGCTCTTCCTGATACTGGTCTTTCAACCTCGCGACCACGTTGGGATCGGCGAGGGTCGTCGTATCGCCCAACGCCTTACCTTCGGCGATATCTCTCAACAGCCGCCGCATGATTTTCCCCGAACGCGTTTTCGGCAAATCGGCTGTGAAGATCACGTCGTCCGGCTTGGCAATCGCACCGATCTTCTTCGCAACGTGGTCCTTCAGCTCGAGCATCAACACCTCGTCCGCCTGCACGCCTTCCTTTACGGTGACGAACGCGGCGACTGCTTGACCTTTGATCTCGTGGTGACGCCCGACCACTGCGGCCTCGGCGACGTTCGGATGATCGACTAGCGCGCTTTCAACCTCCATGGTGCCAATCCGGTGACCGGCCACATTCAGTACGTCGTCAACACGTCCGAGCAGCCAGAAGAACCCATCGACATCGAGCTTCGCGCCGTCGCCCGCGAGATACACGTCAGGCGTCCACTTGCTCCAGTACTGCTTCACGTAGCGATCCGGGTCGCCATAAATGCCTCGCAGCATCGACGGCCACGGACGCGTCAGCGTTAATAGGCCGCCGCCGACTGGAATCGTCTCGCCTTTCTCGTTTTTGATTTCCGCCCTGACGCCGGGGAACGGCCTCGTCGCGGAACCGGGCTTCGTCGTCGTCAGGCCTGGCAGCGGCGTGATCAGGATGGCGCCGGTTTCAGTCTGCCACCATGTGTCGACGATCGGGCATTTCTCGCCGCCGATGTAGCGGTGATACCAGACCCACGCTTCCGGGTTGATGGGTTCGCCAACCGAGCCAAGCAGACGCAGGCTCGATAGATCGCGTTTCTTCGGCCAGGCAGTGCCCCAGCGCATGAAGGCGCGGATCGCGGTCGGCGCCGTGTAGAAGATCGTGACGCCGTAGCGCTCGACGATTTGCCAGAACCGATCCTTCTCGGGCCAGTCCGGCGCCCCTTCGTACATCACGACCGTCGCGCCGTTGGCGAGTGGGCCGTAGACGACGTAGCTATGGCCCGTCACCCAACCGATATCGGCGGTGCACCAGTAGACGTCGTCTTCCTTGATGTCGAAGACCCACTTCGTGGTCGCGTACGTGCCGACCAGATAACCCGCCGTCGTGTGCATGATGCCCTTCGGCTTGCCGGTGGTACCCGACGTATAGAGGATGTAGAGCAAATCCTCTGCGTCCATCTTCTCGGGTTCGCACATGTACGGCGCGTCCTGCATCAACGCGTGGTACCAATGGTCTCGCCCTTCCTTCATATGGAAAGGCGCCTGGCCTTCGCCGAGCCGTTTGACGACGACGACGTTCTTGATCGACGGCGTTCCTTTCAACGCTTCGTCTGCCATCTGCTTGAGCGGGACGATTGATCCGCGTCGCCAGCCGCCGTCGGCGGTAATCAGCAGATTGCATTCCGCGTCATTGATGCGATCGCGAAGCGAGTCGGAGCTGAAACCGCCGAACACGACTGAGTGCGCGGCGCCCACGCGGGCGCACGCGAGCATCGCAATCGCCAGTTCGGGAATAAGCGGCAGATAGATCGCGACGCGGTCGCCGCGCGTGACGCCCAGCGACTTGAGCACGTTTGCGAACTGATTCACCTGGCGATAGAGATCGAAATAGGTGAGCGTGCGACGGTCGCCCGGCTCGCCTTCCCAAATCAGCGCAGCCT
>Ga0207648_10000991_pt1 | contig 32049 bp, 25 predicted proteins | sample KBSMisM32_FD_184310 | JGI IMG/M metagenome (GOLD analysis project Ga0207648, IMG submission 184310) | Miscanthus rhizosphere microbial communities from Kellogg Biological Station, Michigan, USA - KBS Miscanthus M3-2 (SPAdes) (version 2) | ecosystem: Host-associated > Plants > Roots >... | reverse complement strand
GCCGAACGGTGCCTCGGTGTGGACCGAGCTGTTCGAGTTGACGCTGATCACGCCGGACTGGAGGGCCCGTGCGGCTCGCATAGCCTTGCCGATATCACGGCTCCAGATCGAGCCGGACAGGCCGTACGGCGTCGCGTTCGCGAGGCGAAGCGCCTCCTCCTCGGTATCGAAGGGGATGATCGACACGACCGGTCCGAAGATCTCCTCGCGTGCGATGCGCATGTCGTTGTCGACGCCGTCGAACACCGTCGGGAGGAGATACGCGCCGTCGGCGAGACTCGGATCGTCGGGTGCCGCGCCACCCACGACGACCGACGCTCCCTCGCCCAGACCGATCTCGATGTAGTCCTTCACGCGATCGCGCTGCTTCGTCGAGACGAGCGGTCCGACCTCGGTCGCCTCATCGGAAGGGTCACCGACCTTGACATTCCGCGTCGCGTCCGCGAACAGCTCGACGACCTGCTCGTGGACCGGGCGCTCGACCAGGATCCGGCTGCGAGCGCAGCAGTCCTGGCCACAGTTGTCGAAGACGCTATACGGCGACTCCTTGGCGAACCGCTCGATATCGGCGTCGGCGAAGACGATGTTGGGGCTCTTCCCGCCGAGCTCGAGGGAGATCTTCTTCACATTGCTCGAGGCGAGCCGCATGATCTCCTGGCCCGTCGTCGTCTCACCCGTGAAGGCGACCTTGCCGATGCCCGGATGCGCGGCGATCGATGCGCCGACCGTGCCGCCGGGCCCGGTCACGACGTTCAGGACGCCGGCCGGGATGCCGGCCTCGAGCGCTAGCTCGCCCAGCCGGATCGCGGTCAACGGCGTGTACGAGGCCGGCTTCAGGATCGCGGTGTTGCCCGCGGCCAGCGCCGGCGCGACCTTCCACGAGGCCATCAACAGCGGGAAGTTCCAGGGAACGATCAGACCGACGACGCCGATCGGCTCACGGAGCGTCAGGTCGATGCCGGGCTTCGAGACCGGGATGGTCTGCCCGAAGACCTTGTTGGCCGCCCCGGCGTAATAGTCGAAGACGAGGCTCGCGCCGATGACCTCGCCACGGGCGGAGGTGATCGGCTTACCGCCGTTACGGCTCTCGAGCCAGGCGAGCTCGTCGCTGTTCTTCTTGATCAGGTCGGCGAGCTTCGCGAGCGACCGGCCGCGCTTGCCCGCGGCCCAGTTGGCCCAGCCTTTGCGCTCCTCGAACGCCGCCTGTGCGGCTTCGACCGCCGTGTCGACCTCGGTGCGGCCACCGAGCGGTGCGGTCGCGATGGTCTTCCCGTTGGCCGGGTCGACGATGTCGAACGTCTGACCGTCGGCAGCATCGACGGACTGGCCGCCGATGACCATCCGGGTGGTCGTGGGCGTCTCCGACGCGGTCGCCGGAGTCGTGGATTCGGTCGTCATCGGAAGACCTCGGGTGGTGCCGTGTGGGCAGGGGATGAGCGTCGATGATACGCCGCGACCCCTCGGGGTCCGTCGGCGAGTGGCGCCTCAGCCGGGCTCGGCCGGTGCCTCTCCCGGCGGCAGGTCGTCCCACGTCGTACCCGCGTCGCGCAGGCCCTCGATCGCGACGACGGCCGCACCGATGATCCCAGCGTCGTTGCGCAGCTGGGCAGCGACCACCGGCGTCCGCGTCGTGAGCCGTGGGATGAACTTGTCCCCGTTCTTGCTCACCCCGCCGCCGAGGATGAAGAGGTTCGGCCACATCAGGTCCTCGATCCGCTGGAGATGCTCGTCGAGGTCCTGGGCCCACGCCTTCCACGAGAGACCGCGGCGGGTGCGTGCCACGGATGCGGAACGCCGCTCGGCGGGGCGCCCGCGGATCTCCATCTGACCGAACTCGGTATTGGGGACAAGCTTGCCGTCGACGAACACCCCCGAGCCGACACCGGTCCCGAGTGTCAGGAAGATGACGGTCCCGGGGCGCCCGGCGGCGACGCCGAATCGCAGCTCGGCGATGCCCGCGGCGTCCGCGTCGTTCACGATCTCGACCCGACGCTTGAGCAGATATGACAGGCGCTCGGCGATCGGATAGCCGATCCACGCGGGATCGATGTTCGCAGCGGTCATCAGCACGCCGCCGATGGCCACGCCCGGGAGCCCGATCCCGACCGGCGTGTCCTTCCCCAACTCGTCGGCCTTGGCCAGACGCCGGACCAGCCGTCCGATCGAGGCGCTGACGCGATCAGGGGTCGATGGGGTCGGCGTCGGGACCCGCAGGCGCTCGGACACCAGCTGTCCGGTCGTCGTATCGACCACCGCTGCCTTGATGCCGCTCCCGCCGACATCGACACCGACCGCCAGCGTTCCGCGCGAGGCCGTGTCGCGGCCTGTGTCGACGAGGGGGTCGGTCGATGCGCCCTCAGGCGCCTCGTCGGTCATGCGTCCCTCAGAAGTAGTTGATCGTGATGCCGCCGTCGACGACGAGTGATGCCCCGTTGGTCCAGCGCGACTCGTCCGAGGCGAGGTAGACGGCCATGTTGACGATCTCCTCCGGCTTCCCGAACCGACCGCTCGGGTTGCGTGCCAACCGGATCCGCTTGGCCTCCTCGTCCTTGACCAGCCAGTCCATCAGTAGCGGCGTCTCGACCGGGCCGGGGCAGATGGCGTTCGTCCGGATGCCCTTGGGTCCGAATTGGACGGCGAGGCTCCTCGTCAGGCTGAGCACTGCGCCCTTGGAGGCCGTGTAGGCATCCTGCGGCACGGAGCAGCCGATCAGCGCAACGAAGCTCGCGATGTTGATGATCGACCCGCCACCGCCGGCCTCCATCGCGGGGACCGCGTACTTGCAGCCCAGGAAGACGCCGCGGACGTTGACGGCCATGACCTGGTCCCAGACATCGACCGATGTGTCGGTCACCGAGTGGTCGGCTTCCGGCATGACGCCGGCGTTGTTGTAGAGGACATCCAGCCGGCCGTACGTCGCGACCGCGTGGTCGATCATGGCTTTCGCGTCGGCCTCCTTCGACACGTCCGCCTGGACGAATGTCGCCTGCCCGCCGGCGGCCGTGATCTGGTCGACGGTCTCGCGGCCTGCCGCTTCGCCGTACTCGGCCACGACGACCTTGGCGCCGTGTTCAGCGAACATCCGCGCCGCGACGCGGCCCATCCCACCGCCGCCTCCGGTGATGATCGAGACCTTGTCGGCGAGTCGCATCCTGGCTGGTCCTCCCTCTCGCGCGCATCGTACTCGTGGGCGGGCGCTGGAGTAGGCTCCGGGGATGGCCAGCGCCTCGGACATGATGGCGGCGGTGGCCGCGGGTGACAGCGAGGGCGTAAGCGCCCTGCTCGCGGAGGATCCTTCGCTCGTCAACTCCCGCGGCGAGGACGGGGTGTCGGCGGTGCTGCTGGCCCGCTACCGATTCGACCGCGCGACGATGGACGCGCTCTTGGCCGCGGACCCGGACCTCGACATCTTCGAAGGCGCCGCGCTCGGTCGCATCGATCGGGTCCGTGCTGCGCTCGACGATGACCCGCTCGCGGTCCGCGCGTTCTCGCCGGACGGGTTCACGGCCCTCCACCTCGCCGCGTTCTTCGGCAAGCCCGAGATCGCCCGCGCCCTGCTCGACGCCGGCGCGCCGGTCGACACGTACACCACGAACGATCTGGCGAACCAGCCCTTGCACGCGGCCGCCGCCGGCCGCCATCTCGAGGTCTGCCGCCTCCTGCTGGCGGCCGGCGCAGACGTCAACGCGACGCAGCACGGTGGGTATACGCCGCTGCACGAAGCGGCCCAACACGGCGACATCGAGATGGTCGAGCTGTTCCTCTCAGCGGGTGCCGACCCGACCGCGCACGTGCCCGAGGGCACGCCGGCCGACATGGCCGACGCGGCGGGGCACCAGGATGTCGCCCGGCGCCTGCGTGAGGTCGAAGCGGCTCGGGTAGGACCACCGGCGGCGCCTCGATAGGACTTTCGTCCTACTCGCCTTCGGCCGGCCCGGCATCGAACATAGCCCCACCAGGGGGAAGAGCGAGAGGGGGAACCGCCGCCGCGGCCGACTCAGCGCGCGGCGCGCTCCGCGAGCAGGCCATCCCGGACCGCAGCGAACTCCGTCTCGACGCTCGCCACTCGAGCCACCGCGTCCGGGACGTCACCGGTCCTGCCGTCCCCTTCCAGGTCACGGGCGAGGTCTTCCAATGCCGTGGCTCCGACGTTCGCGGCGTTTGACTTCAGCGAATGAGCCGGCCGGATGATCGCCTCCGCGTCCCCAGCCGAGGCCGCCGAGCGAAGCCCGTCGATCTGGGCCGTGGCGTCCTCGATGAACGTATCGATGAGCTCGTCGACGAACCCCTGGTCGCCGCCGGTGATATCGAGCAAGCGAGTCATCGCTGCGGGGTCGAGCGTCATGGCGCCGCGCCCTCGGCGGCAGCCGGCGCATCGGCTGGCTCACCGCGACGGCCCGTGATCAGGTAGGTGGGGATCGCGCGGCTGAACCCCTTCAGTGTCCGGTCGCCACCGGTCTCGGCGATGAGATCCGCTCCATCCACCTCCTCGGCCTCAGCGAACGTGCGCGCGGCGACGAGGATCTCGCCCGCAGCGGCGTCGCCGCTGAGTCGCGAGGCGAGGATGATCGCGTTGCCGATCGCCCCGTAGTCGTAGCGACCCTCGAACCCGATCCGACCCAACGTGGCATACCCGGTCGCGATGCCGATCCCGATCTCGAGCACATAGCCACGACGACGCCAGTCGGCGGAGAGCGAAGCGAAATGCTCGCGCATCGCGACTGCCAGTCGGATCGCGCGCGCCGCGTGGTCGGGCTGCAGGACCGGATCGTTGAAGAAGGTCATGAAGCCGTCGCCGGCGAAGTGCTCGAGGGTTCCCTCGTGCTCGACGATCAGGGCACCCATCACCCCGTGATACGCGCGGAGGAAACCGAGGACCTCCTCTGGTTCGGCGGTCTCCGAGAAGCTCGTGAAGTTGCGGAGGTCGGTGAACATCGCGGTGATCTCGCGCCGGTGACCCGCCAGCAGTGCTTCGCCGTCGGCGCTCGACACGAGGGCGGCGACCTGGGGCGACAGGAACCGCGCGAGTTGCGATCGCTGGCGTTCGATCGTCGCGGTGAGCTCGCGTTCGTTGTCCCGCATCTGCTTCTGGCTCAGGGAGGCCTCGACCCGCGCCCGGAGGATCTCCGGGTCGACGCTCTTGGGCAGGTAGTCGGCGGCGCCCGTCCGGATGCAGCGCACGACGCTCTCGAGTTCGTCGACACTCGACACGACGATGACCGGGATGTCCCGCAGCGCCTCGTCGGCCTTCAGCGCGGCCAGCGTCGCGTGGCCGTCCATCTCGGGCATCTCGATGTCGAGCAGGATGAGGTCGATCGGCTCCGTGTCGGCCGCGCGAAGGACATCGAGGGCCAGCCGGCCGTTCTCGGCCTCGACCGTTCGATGGCCGAGGTCTTCGAGCAGACGCACGAGCAGGCGTCGATTGAACGGGGTGTCGTCGACGACCAGGATGCGGCCGCTCATGCGGATGCTCCGTCGCCGGAGGGCGTCGCCATCAGCGACGCCTGCAGGGCCTCGGGCGCGATGGGCTTGGCGATGTAGTCGTCCATGCCGGCAGCGAGGCACGCCTCGCGGTCGCCGTCCATCGCATTGGCGGTCATCGCGACGATCCTCGGCCGGTCACCGGGCCAGCGCCGACGGATCCGACGGGTCGCCTCGAGGCCATCGAGCTCCGGCATCTGCACGTCCATGAGGATGACGTCGTAGGTGCTGCCCTCGACCGCGGAGATCGCGGCGAGCCCGTTATCGGCGACATCGGCGCGATACCCCATCCGTTCGAGCAGGCGAAGTGCCAGCTTCTGGTTCACCGCATTGTCCTCGGCGAGCAGGATGCGCAAGGGATGACGGGCACCGAGGTCATGGTCGATCCCGGCGCCGACCGGTCGCATCGGGACGGTCGCCGCCTGACCCGCGAGGACCGTCGCGATGGCGTCGTGCAGTGCCGACGGCTTCACCGGCTTGACGAGCGACGCCGCGACGACGTCGCTCTCGCGCTCGTGCACGCCGATCGACGATAGGACGATCACCGGCGTCCCCGCACCGGACTCCGACGCGCGGACGGCCGTCGCGAGCGCGATCCCATCCAACTCCGGCATGTGGAGGTCGGCGATCAGGAGGTCGAACCGTTCCCCGCCCGTGATCCAGCGGAGCGCCTCGCGTGGCGAGCCGGTATCGCGAGCCGTCATGCCCCAGCGCTCGATGAGCGTCCGGAGGATCCGCCGGTTCGTCGCGTTGTCGTCGACGACGAGGATGTGGCGCCCGGCCAGATCCACGAGACGCACAGGGGCGTTGGCGACCTGGTCGGTAGCGGCGTCCGCCTCGAAGGTGAGTTCGAAGACGCTGCCACGTCCCGCGACACCATCGCTGGTCGCGACGAGCGACCCGCCCATCAGCTCGGCGAGTCGTCGACTGATCGCCAGCCCGAGGCCCGTGCCGCCGTACCGTCGCGAGATCGAGGCGTCGGCCTGGCTGAAGGACTGGAACAGCCGCGGCATGCGGTCAGGCGCGATGCCGACCCCCGTATCGCGGACACGGATCGTGAACCGCCAACGGGACATCGCGGCGGCGCGAGTCTCGATCGGCACGCCAGATGCGCTCAGCTCGACCTCGCCGGAGTCGGTGAACTTGACCGCGTTCGACAGCAGATTGATGACGATCTGCCGGAGCCGGCCCTGATCACCAAGGATCGTACGCGGCAGGTCATCGTCGATGGCGAAGAGGAGCTCGAGGTGGTTCGCGGCGGCGGACGGCGCCAGGACGTCGATCGCGCGTTCGATGGCCCCGCGCAGGTCGAACGGTTCGTGGTCGAGCTCGACCCGGCCCGCCTCGATCTTCGAGAAATCGAGGATGTCGTTGATGATCGTCAGGAGGGCATCGCCCGACGTCCGGATCGTCTCGGCGTAATCGCGCTGCTCATCGTTGAGCTCGGTGTCGAGCATCAGGCCGCTCATGCCGATGATCGCATTCATCGGTGTCCGGATCTCGTGGCTCATCGCTGCGAGGAACGTGCTCTTGGCACGGTCCGCGTCTTGCGCGGCGTCGCGAGCCTCCTGGGACTCGCGATAGAGCCGGGCGTTGTCGATCGCGATCGTCGCCTGCTGGGACAGCCCGATGAGCAGGTTCAGATCGCTGTCGGTGTAGACGTCGCTCGGGATGGGTCGCCAGACGGCCATCCCGCCGATGACCTCGTCGTGCGATATGAGCGGCGCGACCATGAGACGGTCCATGTCATCCGGGTCGGTCCCGGGCAGGACGCGCATGCGTGGGTCGTTGACCGCGTCATTGATGTACTCCGCCGTGCGCGCCTCGAGGACGCTGCCGATCATCCCCTGGCCGAACGTGAGTGTGTCGGCCTTCAGCTCTTCTGCGATCGGTCCACGCCCGACGATCGCCTTGAACGTGCGGCCATCGGGTTGGATCAGATAGACGGCGCTCGATTGGCCGGCCAGCAGGTTGATCGCGTGCTCTGCGATCTGCTCGAGCACGGCGGTCGGGTCGAGCGTCGCCGAGATCTCGCGACCGACGTCGGCGAGCGCCGCCATCTCCGTCGCGTGTCGGTGGCTCTCGCGGTACAGGCGGGCGTTCTGGATCGCGGTCCCGACGCTCGCGGCGATCGTCGTCAGCAAACGGACGTCCTCGGGTCCGAACCTGCCTTCCTGCCGGGTGCTTTGGACACTGATCACGCCGATCGCGTCATCGCCCACGAGGATCGGGACGCCCAGGTACGACTTTGGCGGCGTCCCGATCCCGCGAGTCCCGATCTCCTCGAACTGCGCGTCGCGATTCAATAGCAAAGGCTCGCGCGACACGAGGATCTTCGACGTCAGCCCGCTGCCGAGCTGGATCGGCTCGGTATCGGCGCGCTGCCCTCCTTCGGCGTGGTACGGGAACGTGATCTCGAGACTGACCGGATCGAAGAGCGCGACGTACACGATGTCGGCATCGAACGTCGTGCGCATCTGTTCGCCGACCAGATCGATCAGCGCCGAAAGGTCGAGCTGTGACGAGATGGCCTGGCCGACGCGGTTGACGGTGTCGAGCTCGGCGACGCGCTGGCGTGTCTCTGAGATGAGCCGCGCGTTCTCGAGCGAGACGCTGAGGCTGGCGGCGAGCGTGGTCAGCAGGCGGACGTCGCTGTCGGTGAAGGCGTGGTCGCGGTCGACGTTCTGGAGCGAGATGACACCGTGGACCTCGTTCCCGACCATCATCGGCGCGAGCACGATCGATCTCGCCGGTTCTCCCTGGGCCACGACCGGGCTCTGACCCATCTCGACGATTCGTTCGTACGCATTCGCCTCGAGGTGAAGTGCTTGTCTCGTTTCGATCACGTGGCGGCGGGGTCCGACGATCGGCATGGGTTCGTCCGGGAAGCGAACACCGCGTTCGATCGAGTACGGGAAGTGGATCTCGCCCGCCGCCGGATCGACGATGCCGATGTCCACGACCTGTGCGTCGAAGATCTCCTGGAGCTTGTCCCCGACGACCTCGTACATCGCCTGCATGTCCAGGCGCTCTGCAAGCCCGCGTTGGACCTCGTTGATGATCGCCAGCTCCGCGGCCCGCTCGTCGGCCTCCGTGAGAAGCCGCTGACTCTCGTCGAAGAGACGGGCGTTCTCGAGCGACACGCTCAGGCTCGACGCGAGCGTTGACAGGAGCCCGACATGCGCGTCCGTAAAGGCGTCCTCCCGGTCGAGGTTCTGGAGGGAGATGACGCCACTCGCTTTGTCGCCCGCGACGAGTGGCACGAAGATCGCTGACTGCGGAGCTGCCGTGCCAGGCTGGATGTACCACTCGAACCCTTGGGACTCCGCCCAGCTGCGGATATCCCGGTCGAGTTTGAGCGGTTGGCGCGACTCCATGACCAGGGTTCGGTGGTTGTTCACGTTGGGGCGCGGGTCATCGGGGAAGCGCTCGCCGCTCTCCATGACGTACGGGAAATGGATGAGCCCGTCGCTCGGGTCGACGACGGCGATATCGACCACCTGCGCGTCGAAGATCGACTGGATCCGATCGCCGACGAGGTCGTACATCGCCTGCATATCGAGCTTCGCAGCGAGGCCCTGTTGGACGTCGTTGATGAGCGCGAGCTCAGCGGCACGTTCGTCGGTCTCGGTGAGCAGACGCTTCGTCTCGTCGAAGAGCCGGGCATTCTCGAGCGCGACACCCATGCTCGCCGCGATCGTCGTGAGGAGGCGCTCATCGGCCTCGTCGAAGACCGCCGGCTCGGTCGACTCCAGGATGATCACGCCGGTGACCCGCTCGCCGGTCAGGATCGGGACGCCCAGCCACGATGCGGTCACGCTGACACCGCCGGGGATCGCCCCGAGCGCCATCAGCTCCTCGCTGCTCGCACCGCGTAGGGGTGCGCGGGACATGATCAGACGGCTCGTCAGGCCCGGGCCAAGGGCCATCACGTCGCTGTGGATGCGGACTCCCTCGTCGAGCTCGTATGGCCACGAGATGACGCTGGCGGTCTCGTCGTACAAACCGATCGATACCGATGGGGCGCGGAAGATGCCGCGAACCCGCTCACCTACGAGCTCGCAGATGTCATGGAAGTCGAGCTGCTTGGCAAGCGCCGTACCGATCTCGTTGATGACCGCGAGCTCGGCGGCGCGCTGGTCGGCCTCTGCGAGTAGGCGCTTCGTTTCTCCGAACAGCCGCGCGTTCTCCAGCGCGACGCCCATGCTCGAGGCGAGCGTCGACAACACGCGTTCATCCGCATCGCTGTAGGCGTAGGCCTCGATGCTTTCGAGCCCGACGACGCCGATGACTTGCTCGCCTGCTTTGATCGGCACGCCCAGCCATGACTGGGTTTCGGTCCCGCCGACCGAGATGGCGCCTGCCGCGTCCTGCTCCTCGATGGTCGATAACCGCAGTGGCCGAGCGGTCTTGATGACCTGGGACGTGATCCCCGGGCCGAAGGGCCTGACGCCGCGCTGGAACGGCTCGCCTTCATCGCGGTCGTACGGATACGTGAGGGTCGCGGTCTCCGGGTGGTACAGCGCGATGAAGATGCCTTTCGCAGAGAAGATCTCGCGAACCCGTTCTCCGACCAGCTGGACGATGGCGTCGAAATCGAGTTGCCTGGCGAGCGCCTCGCCGATCTCGTTGATGACCGCCAGTTCCGCGTTGCGTTCGCGCGTTTCCTCGATCGCCGTGGCACGACTCAGCGCGGAACCGATGTGTTGGCCCACGAAGGCCAGCAGTCCGAGGTCACGGCTGTCATACCGGTGCTCGTCCGTGTACGACTGGACGACGATCACGCCGAGGGTCTGCCCGTCGGCGATCAGCGGTGCGCCGATCCAATCACCCTGTTCCTGGATCGTGCCGACAGCATCGACCTCGCCGGCCCGCTCCAGTTCGCGGAACGTATCGATGTCGAATCGGAATGGCTTCCCCGTCCGAAGGACGAACGCCGTCGTACCACGGCCGAGCCGGGTCGACCCGAGCTGATGCCATACCTTCGGGTCGAGGACCTCGGGGTCGACCGTGTCGACGTTGTACGCGTATCGCAGTGCGTCGCGCTCAGGGTCGAATAGCGCGATGTAGAAGTTCTCCGCGTACATCAGCTCGCCGACGATCGCGTGCATGTCGGCGTAGAACGACTCGAGGTCCCGGGCGGCGCTCGCGGCTTCCGCGATCCGATAGAGGGCGTCCTGGACGCGCGCTTCTTGCGCCGGCGGGTCGCTCGCGGCGCGGGCGGCTCCAGCGCGCTCGGTCCGGGTCATGTGACGGGAGACTCAGCCTCGCTCGAGATACCGCTCGCGGTCCCACGCGTGGACGATCGAATCGTACGTCTCTTGCTCGACCCGGGCGGCATTCAGGTAGTGCTCGACGACGTCATCGCCGAAGATCTCGCGCGCCGCCTCCGACCGCTCCAGCTCCCAGATCGCCTCGTATAGGGCCCGCGGCATCCGCGGGTGACCCGTCGCGAGGTAGCCGTTGCCCTTGAACTCATCCTCGAGCTTGAGCCCGTGCCGGATACCGTACAGACCTGCACCGACCATCGCGGCGTACGTGAGATAGGCGTTCATGTCGCCGCCCGGGAACCGGTTCTCCACGTGAAGCCCCGGTCCGTGGCCGACGAGGCGGAAGCCGGTGGTCCGATTGTCGCGTCCCCAGACCACGTTCACGGGCGCCCACGAGAGCGACGCGTACCGCTTGTAGGAGTTGATGAAGGGCGCCACGAACACCGCCAGCTCGCGGGACAGCGCCATCATCCCCGCCATGAACTGCTGACCGGTCTTCGAGAGACCGTAGGGTCCCGGCTTCTCCCGACCGGTCGCATGCATGACCGGGACACCCTTGGCCTGGTCCCACACGCTCATGTGGAGGTGGCCGGAGGAGCCGGTCCAGCGGTGGTCGGGCTTGGCCATGAATGTGATGCCCCACCCGTTGAGGTAGGCGATCTCCTTGGCGCCGTGCTTGAAGACGACGCTGCGGTCGGCTGATTCGAGGACGTGGTCGTAGCGGATGTTGACCTCGTGCTGGCCGTTGGCCGCCTCGCCCTTGCTGAACTCGATCGGCACATTCGCGGCGCTCATCTGCGTCCGCAGCAAGTGGTGGAGCGGCTCCGCCTTCGTGGCCTGCAGGAGGTGGTAGTCCTCGTTGTAGTAGCCGAATGATCGGGGCACGGGCCAGCCCTGTTCGGCGAGCGACTCCCACGAATCCTTGAGGACGTAGAACTCGAACTCGGAGCCGGCCTTGACGTCGAAGCCAGCCTCGGCGGCTGCGGCCACCTGGCCTTTGAGGATCGTCCGCGGCGAGACAGGGATCTCCTTGCCGGTCTCCTCGTCGATCGTGTCGGCGAGCACCATCGCGGTCCCCGGCAGCCACGGCAGCAACCGGAGCTGGTCCCAGATCGGCTCGGCGATCCAGTCGCCATAACCGGTCTCCCAGTTCATCAGGCGGAAGCCCTCGGGCGTGTTCATCTCCATATCGGTGCCGAGGAGGTACGTGCAGAAGTGCGCACCGTGGGCGATCACGCCGTCGAGGAATGCCTGGCCGTGCACGCGCTTGCCCATCAGGCGGCCCTGCATGTCGGTGAGCGCGACGACGATCGTGTCGACCGTGCCATCGCGCACGAGGCGCTCGAGCTCAGCGAGACGCGGGTGCTTCGTGGCGTGGTCGGCCTCGTTGCCGTGATCGCTCATCGCTCTCCTCCGCGCGAGTGGGTGACGGTTCCCCTCGGTCGGCGCATCGTACGTCGGCGCGCGTCCCGGGACGTCCCTACTTGGCCGTCATCCCGCCGTCCGCGACCACGACCGATCCAGTCATGAACGACGACTCGTCCGACGCGAGGAAGAGCGCGACGTTCGCGATCTCGCGCGGTTCGCCCGGCCGTCCGATCGGCTGGAACGAGTCGATCTCGGCGTACACCTTGTCGAGGCCGCCGAGCATCTCGGCGTGGGCGTAGTTCACCGGGGTATCGACCCAGCCGGGCGCGATCGCGTTGCACCGGATGCCCTGCTTCGCGTAATCGAGCGCGATGCCCTTCGAGAGCATGATGATCGCGCCCTTCGACGTCGCGTAGATCGCGAGGTACGGCTCAGCGACGAGGCCATTCACAGAGCTCGTGTTGATGAGCGAGCCGCCTCCGCCCTGGAGCATGTAGGGGATGGCGTAGCGACACCCGTAGATCGGGCCCCTGATGTTGACCCCCAGCGTGCGCTCCACCGTCTCATCGGTGGCTTCGTGGAAGACACCTGGCAGGTTGACGCCGGCGTTGTTGAACACCGCGTGGAGACCGCCCCACCGCTCTACGGTCGCGTCGGTATAGGCCTTGACCGCAGCGGCGTCCGAGACGTCGGCCGTCACCGCGACCGCAGCGTCGCCGATCTCGGCCGCGGTGGCCTCGACGTTGTCGCGCGCGACGTCGACGCACGTGACCCGTGCCCCTTCCTCGGCGAACCGGATGGCGGTGGCTCGGCCGATGCCCGACCCAGCGCCGGTGACGATGGTGACCTTGCCCGCCAGTCGATCGCCCATGGCACGCTCCATGCGTTCGTGCGATGCCCCGTCCGGGACGCATCTTGACACTCCCGACCCCGGCCGTATCGTTCCCGCCGGAGGGAGGCCGCGCGGACCGTCGGGACCCGCACCCCAGCGAGGGATCCCTCGGTCGTCCACCGTCTCGTCTCCATGTCCCAGCGTCCCTGTTGTGGTCGAACGCAGGCGAGGAGGGCACGGTGGCAACTTCCGACACCGATCGGTTACACGAGCTCGGCTACGCGCAAGAGCTCCGGAGAGGGATGCGGACCTTCTCCAATTTCGCGGTCTCGTTCACGATCATCTCGATCCTGTCGGGCTGCCTCACGCTGTTCTACTTCGCGATGAACTTCGGCGGCCCGGCCGTCATGACGATCGGCTGGCTCATCGTCGGCTTCTTCGTGACCCTGGTAGCGCTCGGCATGGCCGAGGTCGCCTCGAGCTACCCGACGGCCGGCGGTCTGTACTACTGGGCGGCGAAGCTCGCCCCTGAGTCCGGCGGCAATCCGGCGGCCTGGAGCTGGTTCGTCGGCTGGTTCAACTTCGTCGGCCAGGTCGCCGTCACCGCCGGCATCGACTTCGGCCTCGCGTTCTTCATCAACGCCTTCCTGAACATCGTCTTCGGCGTGTCGACGGCCCCGATCGTGACGATCGTGATCCTCGCGATCGTCCTGTTCATCCACGGGCTCCTGAACACCTTCGGGATCCGCTTGGTCAAGCTGCTCAATGACGTCTCGGTGTGGTGGCACGTCGTCGGCGTCGCGGCGATCGTGCTCGTCACCGTCGTCCTCAACCAGCACAGCCGGACCGATATCGGCACCGTCTTCTCCACGTTCGTGAACAACAGTGGGAGCGGTGGCGACAACCCGGAGTGGCCTGGCGTCATCCTCTTCGGGATCCCGCTCTACGTGATCCTCATCGGATTCCTCAACGCCCAGTACACGCTGACCGGCTACGACGCGTCCGCGCACATGTCCGAGGAGACCCACGACGCCCACACGTCGGCCCCGCGTGGGATCGTGTTCTCCGTCGTCATCTCGGTGATCATGGGCTTCATCCTCCTGACGGCGATGAACGTCGGGATCACCCCCGACAAGGTCTTCCCGGCCGCCGACGGCACAGCGAATGGGGCCGCCGGCTACCAGCACGCGCTCGATTCGGCCGCGACGCTGTCGAACGCCGGACCCCCGATCACGATCTGGATCGACGCGGTCGGCCAGACCGGTGGTCTGATCGTCCTGCTCCTCGTGATCGGCGCCCAGTTCTACTGCGGCATGTCATCGGTGACCGCCAACTCCCGGATGATCTACGCGTTCTCGCGCGACGGCGCCGTGCCGTTCTCGAAGTTCTGGCACCGGATCAACCCAAGGACACGGACGCCAACGAACTCGATCTGGCTGGCGGCCGTCGGGGCATTCATCCTCGCCCTGCCGTATCTGTACAGCTCGGTCGCGTACGCGGCGGTAACGTCGATCGCGGTCATCGGGCTGTACGTGGCCTATGTCGCGCCGGTGTTCCTGCGTGTTCGCGCGGGCTCGAAGTTCCAGGAAGGTCCGTGGACGCTCGGGCGATGGAGCCGGCCGATCGGGATCACGGCCACGATCTGGGTGATCTTCATCTCGATCCTGTTCATGCTCCCGCAGGCTCAGCCGATCAATATCAACACGTTCAACTACACGCCGGTCGTGTTCCTGATCGTGCTCGGCGGCGCGGCCCTGTGGTGGGTCGTGTCGGCGAAGAACTGGTTCCATGGACCCAAGGTCCAGGGCACCGAGGAGGAGCTGGCCGCGATCGAGCGTGAGCTCGAGATGGAGGCCTGACCACCCTCGCTTCGGATACTCGAACGCCCGGCCATCGGCCGGGCGTTTCGTTTTGTCGGAGGTGCGCCGCTTCGGTTCGGTCTGGCGCTCCTAGAAGAGCATCGTCGTCCCGGTCGGAAAGACGAACTCGAATGCGGACGGTGGGAGGGAGGCATCGGGCTCGAGCTTGGTCACGACGGCGTCACGTGTCACCGTGCCGCCGATGGTCTCGACGAGCCGGACGATGACGCCGGTCGCCCGATCGACTGCGATCTCGATCGTGTGATCGGGCCGGTCACCCGGGAGTTCGACCGTGCGCGGGTGCTGGCACCGGAGGTGGATCGAGGCGCGACCGGCATCCACGAAGCTGCCCGTGATCGTGCAGCGGCCCGTGGCAAGGACGTTCTGACAGAAGCCCCCCGGATGGACGAACGTGTCGGGAAGCGTCTCGAAGGGCAACGCCGTCACGGGTTCGTAGACCCGGGCCATGCCGGGAAAGTCCGGATCGTCGAGGCCCCTTGGCCGATTGCGGATCGGGCGTTGCGTGCCCAGCTTGTGCTGGGCGACGTACGTCCTGACGATCTCGCCATCAGAGATCCAGATCTCGTATGGCCCGCCGACTTCCTGGCCCGGTCGGCTGGTCGTCACCTTGGCATCGCCTGGGTGACGGAGCATCACGTCGATCTGGGTGGCGTCATCGCCGCGGGTCGACACGACCCGCTCGACGATCCGCATCCGGAGCGTGGCGAACCGCAGCTCCGCGTCCCGCATGAAGTCGAAGAGCTCCTGGACGGTCGGGTCGCCAGGGCTCAGCGAAACGACGGCCGGGAATCGACGGCCTTCGCTCACGACGGCGACAGCGGCACGGTCCCAGAGTCGGGTGGTCATCGGGCGGGATTGTACCGGGCGCAGGGGGCATCGACGACACTTGACATGACAGCTACTACGTGTGACGATATATCAGACCACGACATATCGCGCCACGTAAGTCAGGAGTCGATCAGATGGATCAGCTTCCCGTCCGGCGTCTGTTCGGTCCAGCGGTCGCCATGGTCCTGTTCGGGCTCACGATCGGCGCCGTCGCCGCTTCCGGCGCGACCCACGCCTCGGCGCGCATCGTCGACGCCGCGGGTGACACGATCGGGTGGGCTCGCTTCGTCGAGGACGAGGCGGGTCGGTTGCACATCAGCGTCCAGGTCGAGGGGCTCGCGTCGGGACGGCACGGGATCCATCTCCACTCGGTCGCGAGCTGCGTCGGACCGGCATTCACTTCCGCAGGTGGCCATCACAACCCGCTCGGCATGGAGCACGGACTGGCGAATGCTGCCGGCGCGCATGCCGGGGACCTGCCGAACCTCATGGTGAACGTGATGGGGCACGGCCACCTCCAGGCGGTCTCCGACCGGGCTACGCTGTCGTCTGGTCCGGTATCCCTGTTCGATCGGGATGGGTCGGCCGTGATCATCCACGCCGCCATGGACGACCAGGTCACGAACCCGACCGGGAATAGTGGCGCTCGGGTGGCCTGCGGCGTCATCCGGCCCGCTTGAGAATGTCGATCCTGTCTCCCCACGCGAGGACGCTGCGATGAAGGATGAGGAACTCGATCTCGGACGGTTCGCTGAACCGTCGCTGTACATCCTCGTGTCCTTGAGCGAGGGCCCGAAGCACGGGTACGCGATCATGACCGACGTCGAAGCGATCAGCGGTGCGCCGATGGGGCCGGGAACGCTCTACGGGGCCCTGGCTCGTCTTGAGCGACGCGGGCTGATCGAGCCGCTCGAGGCGGTCGATCGACGCCGGCCGTATCGCCTCACCGGGCTTGGTGAGGCGACGGTTCGAGCCCAGATGGAGCGGCTGAGCGCGATCTCCAAGACCGGCTTGCATCGACTTCGGGAGACGTCGTCATGAGCGCCCTGGTCCGGCTGTACCCGCGTTCGTGGCGGGCCCGCTACGAAGACGAGTTCCTCGGCCTCCTGGAGGCTCGACCACCGACGATGCGCGACCGCGTCGACATCGTCCGCGGAGCGATCGATGCCCGCCGCGATCAGCGGTCGCCGAACCGATGGGAGAGGCCCGTCTGGGCGGCCGCCGTCAGCGCCATCGCGGCAGGCGGGCTCTGGATCGCATGGCTGGTGCTATCGGTCCAAGCGTTCAAGGTCGCCGAAGCCGATCCGATCTTCGGCTTTGGTCGGCTGCTCGCTACGTTGGCGGGGCTCGCGGCGGTCGCCAGCCACCTTTCACTCGGCTTCGCGAGTGTGGGTCGGATGCGCGGCTGGGGCGGCTACGCCGCAGCGATCGCAGCTGTCGGCTTTTTCATCACGGCGATCGGTGGTGGGGCGGCCGCGTTGTTCGCCCTCCTCGGATCGATCGGGCTCGCGACGGCGGTCGCCGGGCGGACGGTGCCCAGCATCGTCGCCGTGCTGTGGGTCGTCACAGTCGTTGGCGTCTTCAATGCCTTCGCCGCCTTGGTGCGTACCCAGTGGACCGATCCGTCCGTCATGTACCAGGCGATCCCGTTCGGCATCGTTTGGGTCCTCGTCGGCCTGACGATAGGGCTGCTCGGGATGCCGAGCGCCGTCGCCGACGGCGCCTCGACGGGATCGGAGGGATGAGGTGTGGAGCTCGACGCCGCCCTCGGAGCCTGATGCTGGACTGAGCACTGAGATCAGGCCGCTGGCGTCGGCGGCTCTCCGTGCGAGCCGCGCCACCGTCACGACCGGGTTCTCGCGGCGCACCCTGCTGCGCCGAGCGCTCGGAGCGACCCTCGGCCTCCTGGCGGTCGAGGCGGTCGCCGGCACGCTCGGCTTCGCCTGGTCTGCAGGCAAGGGCGGTGGGGGCGTCGTCAGGATCGGCACCTTCCATGAGTTCCTCACGGCGAACGGGTCGTTACCTGTCGGCGAGGGCTTTCCCGCGTATGTCGCCGAGGCGAAGGCGTTCATCGTCGTGATCGATCCCGACCGTGTCGGCTGGTTCGAAGGAGAGGACGAGACGGGCGATGGGAGTGCACTGAACGTCCGTGCGCTCTACCAGCGCTGCCCGCATCTCGGCTGCAAGCCGAACCCCTGCATCGAGGACTTCTGGATCCACTGCCCGTGCCACCAGTCGCGCTATGACCGCCTGGGGACCAAGGTCGATGGTGTCCGGTACGGCCCCGCCGCGCGGAGCATGGATCGCTTCGGGACCCGGATCGACAAGGACGGCGTACTGTTCGTCGACCAGACGAAGCTCGCGCTCGGTCCATTACCCGTCGCCCTCGGGATGCCGGGCGTGATCCCGCCACTGGTCGAGAACGGGTGCGCGTGACCGATCGATCCGCTGCCGATCCGCGGGGAAGTCGCTGGTTGCGTCTGTATCCGCGCGCCTGGCGCGAGCGCTACGAGGACGAGCTGATCGCCGTGCTCGGATCGCGGCCGCTCACGATGCGGAGCCGGCTCGATCTCGCGCGCGGAGGTTTCGACGCCTACGTGCATCCGCTGACCGCGCCGAGTCCGCCGGTCGTGGCCGCGCTGATCGCAGGGGTCGCATGGGTCGGGGCCGGTCTCTTCAGTGCGCTTCAGCCGCTGATGCCCGATTGGCCCGGGTTCATGCTGGAGACGTTGCCGATCGGGGCGCTGGGAGCGGTGGCGGCGCTCCGGGCGGTCACGCAGCTCGGGCGACGGTCAGGGTTGGACGCGCCGCGGGGAACGGCGCGGGCGCTCGTGGTCGCCGTGGTAGGACACCTGCTCTGGATCGCCGCCCTCGTCGGGGCTTCGCTCGGTGGGCCCTACGGGGCGATCACAGGCGCTCCGGGAGCCTTGGCGGCCGTCGGCACCGTGCTCGTCGGCCTGATGCGATCGCGCGCGGGCGACCATCCGACCGCCGAGGGCCTGGTGATCGCCGGAGGCCTCATGCTCGTGCCATCGCCGATCGCCTGGGTGGCCGCCGGGGCCGCATGGATCGGACTCGCGATCGTGGCCATCCAGCCCGTGCGACCGCTCCGCAGGGCATGACTCCGCGCTAGGCCCGTCGCGTGACCCAGCGGACCGGTGCGGCGAGCGTGTGTCGAGCGGTCCGGAGCGTCGCGCTATAGCGGATGTTCCGGACGTGGCGCCACTGGCGTCGCCGATCGACGCAGATGGCCTGGGCGGTCACGGCGGGCTCGGTCACACCGACGTGTCGGGCAAGGTTTTCGAGCGTTCGGCTCCAGAACGCGTCGTTCATCCGGCTGACGCCGAACATGTAGGCAAGCTCGTCGAACGGATCCGATGTCCGCTCCAGCGCCTGGGCCTGGGCGATCGTGACGTCGCCCTCGCGAAACGCCGAGAACGTGATCCAGGCCGAGAGCATGTGGCCTTCAGGCGTCATGAACGTGAACGATTCGTCGTCGGCGTAGACGACGAGGATGCCGCTGCTGAGCCTGACCGGTGCTCCGGGCAGCGGGATCACGTCGAGTAGGGCCACCTCGCCTGGGGCGATCCCCGCGAGTGGGCCGTAGAACCGGCCCTGCTTCGGCCAGAACGATGCGAACGATCTTTTCCAGGCTGCGACGAGCTGCTCGGGCGAGACGTCCACGCCCTCGAGGCGGACCCGGAAGGTCTTCTGCCAGAGCTGGCCGAACCCCTGGAGGGGTCCAGACAGGCGCCGGCCGCTGACTGCGTCGACGGACGCCCCCCTGACGCCGCTGGCGGACAGGCGATCGACGGTCGGCGCCCAGTTGGCCGAATCGCGCGAGCCGGTCACGCGTCCACGGCAGCCATCGCCGCCGCCTCGTCGGGCAGGATCTCGATCGCCTCATCCAGCCGGGTGAGGGCAAGGATCTGGCGGTAGTGGTCGGACAGGCCGATCGCAAGGAGCCGGACACCGGACCGTTGGGCGCGGACGAGGAGCGTCACCAGCAGACCGATGCCACCGCTGTTCATGTACTCCATCGCGGAGAAGTCGAGGGCGACCGCCCGAGCGCCGTCGTCCACCGCCGCGCCGAAGCCCTCGGTCAGCTCCGTGTCACTCGCCGACGTGACGTCACCAGTGATCCGCAGGAACGCGACGTCGCCTGACCGCGCGCGTTCGATGGTCGTGGTCGTCATGCCGCGTCTCCTTCGACGATGTCCATGAAGTCCGAGAGCCGGGTGATCCGGAAGATCTCCTGGTAATGCGGCGTGAGCCCCACGGCTCGGACGCCGCGGCCGTCGCGTCGGGCGTCGGCGAGCAGCCGGACGACGAGCGCGATACCGGTGCTGTTGATGTAGCCGACCTCGCCGAAGTCGAGCGTCAGACCGGGCGAGCCTGAGGTCGCGACCTCGCGATAGGCATCTCTCAGGGTCTCGTCGGCGCGGCTGTCGAGATCGCCACGCATCTGCAAGCGGACGCCGTCGGGTCTGCCGACGACCTCGGCGCCGAAGCTCCGATCAGTCATGACGCTTCTCCTCACGGGCGATGCGGAGCGTGACGGTCTGCGTGCCCGCGGCTTCATCGGCCGACACGTCGATCGCGTCGACCATGTGCTCGATGAGGAACAGGCCCCAGCCACGCGGCTTCTGGTCGCCGGCCAGCTTTCGCTCGAGGTCGGGGGTCTCGGGATCGGTCGGGACGGGTCCGGACAGGGCCCGGTCGGTGACGCGAACGATGACGTCCGTGGGCGTCACCACGACGTCGACGTCGAATGGCACGTCGGCCCGGCCGTGGCTGCCGTACTCGATGGCATTCATCGCAGCCTCACTGACGGCCGTCTTCAGCCGATCGACCCGATCGGGCGGCAGTTCCAGATCGGCGACGGCGGCGGCGACCCGGTCCATCGCCTCGCGGTCGTTCCCGGCGAGTCCCGGGAGGCTGAACGAGGTGAGGGCCGTCGAGTCAGCGGAGCTGTCGGCGACACCCGCCGATCGGCGTAGCGTCACGAGCGTGATGTCGTCCTCCTGCTCGTGGTCGGGCCCGGTGAATGTCCGGAGCGTCTCCAGCAGTCGATCGAGCAGCTCGCTGCCGGCGTCGTCGACGACGAGGGCGTCGCGAAGCCGGTCGAACCCGAACATCTCGCGGTCCGAGTCGTGCGCCTCGACGAGGCCGTCGCTGTAGAGCAGGACGTTGCTGTCCGGCGCGATCGTGCCTTCGACCTCCTCGTACCGGATGCCCGGCAGGAGCCCGAGCGGCATCCCGGTGGCCCGGATCTCGGTCACCGTGCCGCCCGACCGGACGAACGGCAGGTTGTGGCCGGCGTTGGCGATCACGATCCTGCCCGTCGCCGGGTCGAGGACGGCGAACAGGCACGTCACGAACATCCGGGCCGGCATCTCGGGCACGAGCAGGTCGTTCGCCCGGGAGAGGATCTCGCCTGGCGACGACAGCCTGGACGCCTCGGCACGCAGGACGCTGTGCGTCCGGGCCATGACGAGCGCCGCCGGGACCCCCTTGTCGGTGACGTCGCCGACGGCGATCCCGATCCGGCCGTCAGGCAGCTCGACGAAGTCATAGAAGTCGCCACCGACCGCGCGCGCCGGACCATAGAACGCGGCGATCTGCCATTCGGGCAGGCGCGGGAGCTCACGCGGCAGGAACTGCTGCTGGATGAGCGTCGCGACCCGAAGCTCCTGGGCGAGGCGCTCCTTCTCGGCCGCCTCGGCGGCCTGTTCGCGCACGAGCTGGGCGACCCGGATGGCCGGGGCGGCCTGGGCAGCCAGCGTGGCAAGGAGCCGGCGATCGTCGGTGGAATAGTCCTGCTCGGAGAGCCGCGGCCCGAGGTTCAGCGTCCCGATGAGCTCGCCCTGCGTGACGAGTGGGACGACGAGCGCCACGTCGGCGTCACGCAATGCCTCCACCGCGGGCGACTCCAGCTCGAGTCGGCCGACGTCGACCGGACCGGGAGCGGACTGGAGGTACGCGAACAGCGGATCGGCTTCGGGGATGTCGACGGCGATCGAGGCGAGGTCTGCGCCGGCCGCTGCGGCGATCCCAGCCGGGGCGTCGGTCGCAGGCTCGAGCGGGTCGTGATCCGGTGCGGGCTCGACACCATCGGTGGACCGATCGACGAGGCGGCGGAACGGTCTGGTCAGGGCTGTCATCGAGACCATCCTCGAGGAACGTCGTTCCGACATCGTTACGGCCGATCTCCGCTTCGGCCGGACGACTGAAGCAGCCAGAGGGAAGCCGAGGTCGGACGCACCGCTTCGTCAGCGGTGGCCGTGAGGTCAGCGACGAGCGCATCGAGGTCGACGCCGATGCGCAGCCGGTCGGCGAACGCCGCGGCTGTGCGCTGGCCGTCATAGCGAGCCCGGTCGAAGCGGCGATCGACCGCCTGCTGGATCCGGTGGCGGATCGGCTGGAAGAGGGCCGCGGCGACGAGCGTCGAGATCGCGACGACGATCGTGCCCGTTTCGATGAATCTCGCGAGTGCCGTTTGGAGGCCGACGACGAGCACCCAGAAGAGGGCAAGGATCGTCCCCGTGACGAGACCCCACGAGAGCGTCCGGCTGACGATCCGGTCGATGTCGTAGAGCCGGTAGCGCAGGATCGCCACGCCGATCGCGAGCGCGACCGTCGGATAGGCGAACAATGCCGGCAGCCAGGCGATGACGCCGAGCTGCGGTCCGCCGATGGCGAACGAAGCGAGACCGATGCCGATGCTGCAGACGACGAAGAGAGCGGCAGACAGGAGCCAGCGCATCTGGAGCCGTTCGATGCCCACGGCCCGTCGATAGCGACGCAGGAGGTCGGTCACGCCGGCCACGAGCACCCCGATCGGGATCATCGTCCCGATCAGGACGGCACCCGGTGGCGGCGTTGCGCTCCCATCGCCGCCGAATGGCGAGAGCAGGTTCGGGCCGCGGAGCTCCCTCCCGTCCTGGGCGGTGACCGGGATCGACGGCGAAAGTGCCGGTGGGATCACGGCGACGAGGAGCGCGACGATCAACGCGACCCGGATCGCCGTTCGCCGGTCCTGGACAAGCCGGCCGCTCGGGAAGACGAAAGCGACAGCCGCGTAGCAGACGAACCCGACGCTGCCCGCCCAAGACCCGAGCCACTGCCACATGAAGTCGGGCCACGGCGCCGTGCCCGTCACGATGCCGTCGATGTCGATGCCGGGTCGCGCCGTCGTGAGGAGATATGAGATCCCGATCGCCATCACAAGCCAGCCGACGGCATTCCGTGGGCGACGGTGGATGAGGAATGCCCCGACGGCGCACGAGATCGCGACGGTGAGGAATGTGAAGAAATCGATGGCCGCGAGGGCCGTCGCGACGACGACGAGCGTCCCGAGCGCGATCCGGGCAACAAGCCGTCTTCCACGCGTCATCGGTTCGAGGCCCTCACCGCCAGCCAGAGTGACGCGCTGGTCGGCCGGACCGCCGTGCTGACGGTTCCCTCCAGCTCTGCCGCGAGGGTGTCGAGGTCGACCTCGTTGCGAAGGCGATCGGCGAACGAATCCGCCGTCCGATGCGCGTCGTACCTGGCGCGGTCGAAGCGTCGATCCACGGCTCCCTGGACCGTCCGACGAACGGGCTGGAACAATGCGAAGGCGACGAGGGTGGACGCGGCGACCGCCAGCACGTCGCCCTGGGTGACGTCGACGAGGACGGCCTGCAATCCGACGACGAGGCCCGCGAAGCTGCCGACGAGCAGGCCGCTGATCAACGCCCAGCCGATCGTCCTGCCGATGATCCGATCGATCTCGTAAAGGCGGTAACGGAGGATGGCCGCTCCGATCGCCAACGGCATCGCGAGGAGCGCGATCAGTGCGATGTAGAAGGCGACGTCTGAGACCACGGGCGACGGCACCACGAACGCGATCGAGAATGAGATGCCTGCGACGCACGGCCCTGCGATCAGCCACTTCAGCTGCTGGCGCTCGACGTCGTCGCCCCGTCGGTAGCGAACGATCATGGCCAGTGCCGCAGTTCCCAAGGCAAGGATGGCGAGCAACGGAACAGCGGTGCGCAGGACCTCCGTTAGGCCGCTCAGGGCAGGGACGTAGAACGGGTTCGGCAGCTCCGATCGGCCGATGGGATCCGGGCCGAATATCTGCGAGACGGCGGCCGACGCCAGCACCGCGACGGACAGTAGTACCACCCATCTCCAGCGCGGGGAAAGGAGGTGACCATTTGGAAACACGAGCGGGATGCCGATCAGGACGAGGAGGAATGGCACCAGGATCCCGATGCCGCTGACGAGCCCGGCGATGGCGACGAGCGTGACTGGTACGTCGCCCAGATCCACCGCGAACACCGCGAGCGAGCTCAGGGTGATCGTCGTCGCCACCGTGACCCCGGAGGTGAGGAGGAGCGGGCCCACGACGTTTCCGGGTACGCGGGCGGATAGCAATGCCCCGACGAGCACGAACGCAAAGAGGATCGCGACGTCGATCAGCTCCAGCGGGCTGAAGTTGTCCGACGGAATGAGGCCATTCGTCACCGCCGAGATCACGATGGTCGCCAACGCGAGGACCCAAGGCCAGCGTCTCCGGCGGATTGCGACGCGGTGCATGGAGAAAGCATCGCCGCCCATCGTCCGGGCAACGTTACGAAACGGCAGACGCGCCCGTATCGTTACGGCGATGCCACGTCGTGACGCCACGCCCACGCTCGAGATCCGGCTGTTCGGGCCGCCGGAGGCTCGGGTCAACGGCGCGCCGCTCGAGGTCGATACCCGTAAAGCCCTCGCGGTCCTCGCGGTCCTGGCCACCGATGGGCGGGCGTACGCTCGCGATGAGCTCGCGGCCCTCCTCTGGCCGGAGTCGGATGATGCCGGGGCGCGCGGCGCGCTTCGACGCACGCTCTCCGTCATGCGCGCGGCCATCGACGAGTCCGTTCTTCGCATCGACCGCCAACGGGTCGAGCTCGATCGCGCGAGGTGCTGGATCGACCTCGCTGAAGTCCAACGCCTGGCGGCCACCGATTCGACCGACGCCCTTGGCACGGCGGCCGATCTCGTCGGCGGCCCGTTCCTTGCCGGCTTCTCGCTGCGCGACAGCCCGGAGTTCGATGACTGGCGCGCGGCTCGAGCGACCCAGGTCGAGCGGACGGTCACCGACGTTCTCGACCGGCTCGTGGCAGCGCTCGCCGCGACAGGGGAGACGGCGAAGGCTGCGGCCGTCGCGGGACGGCGGATCGACCTTGACCCACTCGATGAGGCGGCCCACGTCAGCCGGATGGACCTGCTGGCTGCCAGCGGCGACCGCAGTGGAGCGCTTCGGCAATATCGAGCGTGCGTCGCCATCCTCGAGCGCGAGCTGGGCGTGGCACCGTTACCCGAGACCACGGCCAGGTATGAAGCCATCCGCGACGCGCCGGCCGCGGCGGCGCCGCGACTGCCGACCCCGACACCCGAGTCCCTGCAAGCCGCTGCGCCGGCAGCCTCGGCGGCGATCCCGCTCGTGGGCCGGGATGAGGCACTCGCGCGGATCGACGTCGCCCGGCTTGCCGCAGGCGACCGTGGCAGGGTCGTCGCGGTCGTCGGTGAGCCCGGTATCGGCAAGACCCGACTCGTGGAGGCTGCCGCGGCGGCCGCCCGCTCGGCCGGTGGTCGCGCGATCGTGACGCGGGCGTATGCGGTCGAGCGCCAGATCGCCTACGCGCCCCTGGTCGACGCGCTCACGACAGCGCTCGACGATCCCGCCACCGCGGCGGCCATCCGGCAGCTCGATCCATCGACGCTGGCGACACTCGGGTCGATCGTCCCCGAGCTCGCGAGTGGCCCCGTGCGACCGGCGGACGGGCCGGTCGTCCAGGCTCGCCTGCTCGCTGCCATCGCTACGGGCATCGCCACCGCCCTTGATGGACCGGTCCCCGGCCTCCTCGTCGTGGACGACCTGCACTGGGCCGACGATGCGTCGCTCGGCGCCCTGGCCCATCTCGTCAGGCGCCTGGAGGGACGGCGGTACGCGCTGGTCTTCACCTGGCGCAGTGAGGACCTCGACGCGGCGGCGCGCCCGGTCGCAGGGCTGGTCGCGACCCTGGCTGGCCCTGATCTCATCGTTCTCGAACGTCTCGACCGCGAGCAGGTGCGGGCGATCGCAGCATCGGTCACGCCCGACGTCGACGAAATGTCGGTCGAAGACCTCTGGCGGGCGTCGGAGGGTCTGCCGTTGTACGTGGCGGAGGCCCTGCTCGAGGGAGCGCCGCTTCGGGCCGGAACGCCTTCGGGCGTCCGGGCCGTCCTGTCCGAACGCCTGGCCGGCATCGAGGGTCTGGAGGCGCAGATCCTGACGGCCGCCGCCGCCATCGGCCGGTCGTTCGACCTTGCGACGCTGCGCCGCGCGAGTGGCCGGACCGAAGACGAGGTCATCGAGGCGACCGACGCGCTTACCCGTCGCGGCCTCATCCGCGCATCGGCCGGCGGCCCCGGTGTCGAGCCGGAGTACGACTTCGCGCACGGGGCCGTCCGCGACCTCGTCGAAGCCGGCACGAGCGTCGCACGGTGGCGACTACTCCATCGGCGCATCGCCGATTCGCTGCGGGCGGATGGCGGCGCCACCGGACGCGATGACCCCGCCCGACTGGGTCGCGTGGCCCGCCACGAGCGCGAGGCCGGGCGCGATGCCGACGCGGCGATCGCGTTTCGCGATGCCGGCGAGGCCGCGCGGCGTGTCTTCGCGAATCGCGAGGCGATCGAGCTGTTCGATGCTGCGCTGGGGCTGGGTCACCCAGCCGTCTCGGAGATCCATGCGGCCATCGGTGAGCTCGCGACGCGAGTCGGCGATTACGACCGGGCGATCGCGGCGTTCGAGGCCGCGGCGGCCGCGGGCGAACCAGGGGGACTTCCGCCGATCGAAGCCGCCCTGGCGCGCGCTCACCTGCGACGTGGTGACCTCGTCGCGGCCGATCGCCATCTCGAGGCGGCACTCGCCGGCGCGACCGATGATGGTTGGCGTGCCGCCCGCTTGGTCGAGCGCGCCGCGATCCGCCGACGGACGGGCGACCTCATGGGCGCGGTCGCCGCCACCTCCGAAGCGAGGCTCCTCGCCGACCGTGCCGGCGATCCCGTCCTTGCCGGTGCGGCACGACGGATGGCCGGGCTCCTGGCACTCGACGGCGGCGACGCCACGGGTGCGATGGCCGATCTCGAGGCGGCCGTCTCTGCATCGACCGACGATCCCGAACCGTCGGGCCATATCGCCGCGCTCACCGGACTCGCGCTCGCGACCGCAGCCTCAGGCGACGTCGACGCAGCCGTAGAGCGTGGTCTGGAGGCCATCGACGTCTGCCGGAGGATCGGTGACCGGCACCTCGAGGCGGCCGTCGAGAACCATCTCGCGGATCTGCTGCACACCGCCAGTCGCGACGACGAGGCTCTCATCCACCTTCGCCGGGCCGTCGAGGCATTCGCCGAGGTGGGTGGCGATCCGGCAGACCCCGACCCCGGGATCTGGATGCTCACGGCGTCCTGAGCGAACGGGGACGCCTTAGAGCGGTCGCTCGGCGGCTGGCGTCGGTGCCTCACGCAGCCAGAGCTGCATGCTCGCCGGACTGACCGCACCTCGGGCCGTGGCCGCCAGGTCGGCGAGCACGGCATCGATATCGACCTCGTCACGCAGTCGATCCGAGAACGCGGCGGTCGTCCGCTGGGCGTCCACGCGGGTGCGGTCGAAGCGCCGGTCGACGGCCCGCTGGATCCGGCTGCGCACGGGCTGGAAGAGGCCGGCCACGACCAGCGTCGACAGCGCGACCGTGATGGTCTGGGACCCGAATAAGGTGCCGATCGGGCGCTGCAGCAGCAGGACCGCCGCGGCGTACGCCCCGAGCAGGACGATCGAGATGAGGGCATACGAGATGCCCCGACTGATCAGGCGGTCGATCTCGTACAGCCGGTAACGGACGATCGCCACGCCGATCGCGATCGGGATGGTGTTGAGGGCAAGGATCCCGAACGCCTCGAAGGTCTGCGCCAACTCAGGCGGGGCCACGAACGAACAGGCGAACCCGGCCACGGCCGCCGACGCCGCAGCGGCCAACCATCGGATCTGATGCTTGCCGATGTCGTCCGACCGTCGATAACGCAATACCAGCGACCAGACGGCGAGCAGAAGCAGCGGGATCGCCGCGAGGCCCTGTGCAGCGCGTACGAACGCGAACAGCGGCTCCGCCTCTGGCACGTAGAACGGGTTCGCGATCGATACCGGGTACTCCGTGAGCATCTGCTGGCCGAAGAGGACGCCCACTTCCGCGACAACGACCACGAACGCCGCGGCGATCCCCACCCAGCGCCAGCGAGGCGAGAGAAATCGGCCGTCGGGAAAGATCAACGGCACGCCGACGATCACGACCATCAGCGCCGGGATGAATGTCAGATTGGCGGCGAGGGCCATGACGATGGCCAGTGGGTCGGTCGTCGTGCCCTGCACATTCAGGACCAGCCAGGTCCCGCTGCCGATCAACGCGGCGAACCCGATGGTCGCGACGAGAAGCATCGGCCCGATCGGGTTTTCCGGGACGCGGGTCCAGAGGAAGGCGCCGATGCCGCCGAACGCGAGCGGGATCGCGATGTACGAGAGCACGTCGACGATGCTGCTGCCCCACGTCACGAGGCTGGCGATGGCTGCGATCAGCGCGAACGCGACCACACCAAGGCCGATCGCCGGCCGAAGCAACGGGCGCTGGGAGTCCTTCGTCACGGCAGTCACAGTCGCACTTTCGGGAACGAACGTTCCGGCAACGTTACGTACTTAGCCCGGTCGCTCGGCCGCGGGCGTCGTCGACCTCTCGCGCAGCCAAAGCTGCATGCTCGCCGGGCTGACCGCCCCGCGTGCCGTCGCCGCCAGGTCGGCGAGTACGGCGTCGATATCGACCTCGTCGCGCAATCGATCGGAGAACGCGGCGGTCGTCCGTTGCGCATCGACGCGCGTGCGGTCGAAGCGCCGGTCGACCGCCCGCTGGACTCGGAGCCGAACGGGCTGGAAGAGGGCGGCGCAGATCAGGGTCGAAACGGCGACGGTCACGGTCTGCGTCCCGAAGAGACGGCCGATCGGACCCTGGAGTAGGAGCACCGTTGTCGCGTATGTCGCGAGGAGGACGATCGACACGACGGCGTACGAGATACCTCGGCTGATGAGGCGGTCGATCTCGTATAGCCGGTAGCGGGCGATCGCCACGCCGATCGCGATCGGGATGGTGTTGAGAGCGATCGTGCCCATGTCCTCGAACAGCGGCTTGAGGTCGTCCGGGGCAACGAACGAGATGCCATAGGCAGCGGCGGCGAAGGCGGAGGCGGCGGCCAACCATCGGATCTGATGTCGGCCGACGTCGTCCGACCGCCGATAACGCAACACCAGCGACCAGACGGCCAGGCCGAAAAGCGGGAGGCCCACGAGGGTTTCGAGCCCATCGACCCTCGCAAGGGTCTCCGCCCAATCAGCAGCGTAGAACGGGTTTCGCAGGCCTGGTACCTGCAGCAATTCCTCCTTTTCGAAGATCGTGCGGGTCTCCGCCACGATGACGATCGCCGCGATCGCGATAGCCACCCAACGCCATCGAGGGGACAGGAACCGGCCATCTGGGAACAACAGCGGGACCCCGACCAGGATCAGGACGAGCCCAGGCAGAAACAGGAGGTTGCCGAGAAGCCCGAGGGCGACCGGCAGTGGATCGGTCGTCGGCAGCACCACGGCAACCGGCAGCCACGTGAACATCGCGACGAGTGCGCCGAACCCGATCGCCGCCAGGAGCAAGATCGGTCCGATCGGGTTGCTCGGAACGCGTGTCGAGAGGAACGCACCGATCCCGCCGAATGACAGCGGGATCGCGATGTAAGCCGCGACACCGATCGCGTTCGCGCCGAGTGACACGACGCTTAGGACCGCGATCGCCACGGCGACCGCGAAGATCCCCCAGCTGACGACGCTGCGGATCCGCGACGTTGGTGGGCGGTGAGGCGACGACGTCACGACGGTCATGTTGCGAGTCGGTCGTTCCGGGACCGTTACGTGCGACCGCCGCGCCCAGCCTGCGACTCAGCCGCCGGCGGGACCACCTCCGAGACCCGGCTCCGTCATCGAGGCGGGGTCGAGCAGGCGATCAAGCTCGTCCGCTGCCATACCGCGCTCCAGCGCGAGCTCTCTGATCGTCCGACCGCTCTTCAGAGCCTCCTTCGCGAGCGTTGCTGCCTCGTCGTAGCCGATGACCGGTGCGAGCGCGGTGGCGAGCATCAGCCCCTGCTCGACGAGGGAGGGACCGCGGTCCGTGGCCGCGAGACCGGTCACCACGCGGTCCGCGAGGTTGGCTGTCGCTGCGGCGAGGAGCTCGATCGACTCGAGCATCGCGACGGCCGTCACGGGCAGCATCACGTTGAGCTCCAGGAACGAGCCCGTCTGGGCGAAGGCGATCGTCGCGTCGTTGCCGACGACACGTGCCGCGACCATCGTCAGGCTCTCGATGATCACAGGGTTCACCTTCCCGGGCATGATCGACGAGCCCGGCTGCGTCTCGGGAAGCGCGACTTCGGCGATGCCCGCTCGCGGGCCCATCCCCATCAGCCGGATGTCCGAGCCGATCTTCCAGAGACCGAGGGCGGTCGTGCGGATCGCCCCGTGGGCTGCGATCGGCACGTCGAGGGTCGCCTGCGCGTGGAAATGGTTCGGGGCCTCACGGACGGGCAGGGTCAGAAGCTCCGTCAGGCGCGCGCACGTACGCGCCGCGTACTCGGGGTGTGCATTGATGCCCGTTCCGACGGCTGTCCCTCCGAGTGGGACGGTCAAGAGTTCATCGCGAGCCGCCTGCACGCGCCGGATCGCCTCCTCGACCTGGCCGGCATAGCCCTGGAACTCCTGGCCGAGGCGGATCGGTGTCGCGTCTTGAAGGTGCGTCCGGCCGGTCTTGACGATCGGCCAGAACTCTTCGGCCTTTGTGGCGAGCGTCTCCTGGAGCCGGACCAGCGCCGGGATGAGCGCTTCCTCGATCGCCAGTGCAGCGCTCAGCTGCAGCGCCGTCGGGATGTCGTCGTTCGAGCTCTGGCAGCGGTTGACGTCGTCGTTCGGATGGACGCGCCGGCCGTCGCCGAGACGCCCGGTCGCGATGTGGGCGACGACCTCGTTCATGTTCGTGTTGGTCGACGTCCCGGAACCCGTCTGGTAGATGTCGATCGGGAACTGGTCGTCGTGGGCCCCGTCCGCCACCGAGGAGGCGGCGGCCGCGATCGCGCGCGCGACATCGGCATCGATCAGGCCGAGCTCGGCATTCGTCTCCGCGGCGGCGAGCTTGAGGAGGGCGAGTGCCCGGATGAACCGCCGCGGGAAGCGCTGGCCCGAGATCGGGAAGTTGAGGACGGCCCGCTGGGTCGACGCCCCGTAGAGCGCATCGGCGGGCACCGCCATCTCGCCCATCGAATCGCGTTCGATGCGAGTGGCCTCCGGCTGATCGGTCATACGCCGATCGTAGCGTCCGCGGCGCGTCGTGGCCCGACCACATATCGCCGATGGGTCGCGTGCCGCTCGAACCCGACCGAGCCGTACAGGGCCTCGGGCGCCGCCTCGGCCTGGTCGGAGCAGACCTGGACGAGATCTGCGCCACGCAGAAACAGCCGGCGGACGGCCTCCGTCACGACGGCCCGCGAGAGTCCTCGTCGCTGGTGGTCGGGGTGCGTCCCGACCGGCTCGAGCTCGCCGACGCGTCCACCCGGGTCGTACCAGCACAGCGCGAAAGCCGCGAGGGAGCCGTCTGACGTCTCGACCACGAGGTCGTCCTCGAGGCGATAGTGCGGCACGGTCGACAGCCGCTCGTACTTCGCGACGTTCAAGCGTGACGCCGGGAACGCAGCGCGGTGCAGCGCGACGCGTGCTTCGAACTCCTCTGGCCCACGAAGGCTTCGGATCCGATACCCGTCGGGAAGGAGGATGTCGCCGGGAGGCGGAGGGTCGGCCCGCCACTGCCACTGGCTGAGCCGCCGTCCCTCGGGCGTGAAGCCCCGGTCGAGCAGGATGCGCATGCCCTCGTCGTCGCCGTCCCGCGCGAACGCGGCGAGCTCCTCGCCCGGGTGCTCGTCGAGTGCCGCGTCGACGATCTTCGTGAACACGCGGTCGTCGCGCGCAGCATCGCCGGTCCAGACGTGGACCTCGAGCTCTGGCGGCTCGTGCCACGCCCAGCCGACAGCGTTGTCGTTCTCGAACCACAGGCGGAGGTGCTCGCTCAGCGGCTCGGGATGGGTCAGTGCATACCACCACTCGATCGCTGCGGGTGTACCGGCGACGTGTGGCGCGCCGGCACGCCACGCCGCAGACATCGATCGCACCGCCATCCCCAGATCGTCGATCCCGGACGCGCGGCGCTCGGTGAGCATCCGCCCGAGGATAGCTGGGCTAGCA
>Ga0207648_10000989_pt1 | contig 32078 bp, 37 predicted proteins | sample KBSMisM32_FD_184310 | JGI IMG/M metagenome (GOLD analysis project Ga0207648, IMG submission 184310) | Miscanthus rhizosphere microbial communities from Kellogg Biological Station, Michigan, USA - KBS Miscanthus M3-2 (SPAdes) (version 2) | ecosystem: Host-associated > Plants > Roots >... | reverse complement strand
CGCCCGCGACGCGCGCTTGCGGTCAGCAGATAGCCTTTGTAGTCGACGATCTTTTCCTGCGCGTTCGCCATGAAAACCTCTTGGCTATGGACCATCCGGAGCGTTTACCGCGCCTCGATCTTCGGCATAGCATCCCAATGAGGCCAAATCGCAGAAATTCAAGTCAGAGAAAGGCAAGTCCCCTCGACTTTCGAGCCAGAAATCTGGCAGGTCAGGAGCATCCAAGGGCATGAACGCAGACATTATTCGAGAGAAGAAACGCACGCAAGTATGGCAACAGGCAAAAGACCTTGCCCTTACCGGAACTTTTGAGAACTTTGACAAGGTGATGAAGGCTCTCCAGGTTTTTGGCCTGGACGCCGGGTTAGATCCTCGCAGTCTGCTCAGGGCGCAACGCGGGACGATCAACAGGCTTTGCGCAAAGAGCAGGCGCAGCCGGTAGGGTCCTGGCAATCGGACCATCCCTTCCGGATAAATGCAGGCTCAACAACCTGCATGCCGCGACGCTCATTTGATACAGGCATGCGCGCACGCGACGATTGGCAATGCAAACACTGCGGAAGTGAGAGCCGGAAATTTTATTCGGCCATCAATACTCGGCCGTCATATAGAAGGGCTGGATTGCGCGCGACTAACGCCAATCCAGCCTTACACAGTGGAGAACTTTGGGAAACTGCACTGCGCAAAACCACTGTACGCCGCGCGCTATTGCAACTCAATAGCCCGGAGGGGCTAGCCGTTTCCGACGCGCGAATCGTGGCGCGAATGTATCGGCCTGTTCGTTGCGCTTTGCTGGGCTGGAAGCACTACTCCGCTGCGCGCGCCGCCGCCATTTTCCCCGGCACCACCGCATCATCGGTCCCCGGCAGGATGAATGGCTGCGCTTTTTCGTAGGCACGCGCAGCGCGCAGGACCAGCGCATCGGCAAATTTATTCCCCACCAGTTGCAGCGCGACCGGTAATCCCTCAGAGGTAAAACCGCAGGGCACGGCAGCGGCCGGTTGTTGCGACAGATTGAACGGATACGTGAATGGAGACCATTCCCACCAGCGCGTGCGCTCCGAGTCCGGGGGAACCTCGTGGCCGGCGGCGAACGCCGGTATCGCGAGTTGCGGCGTTAGCAGCAGATCGAAATTCTGATGCAGCAAACACATATGCCGGGCGAAGGCTTCACGCGCGCGCTCAAGCTTGCGATAGGCGAGCGCATCGATGCCGAAACCCGACTCGGCCAACACCAGCAGCGGCGGATCGAGCAGCGCGCGCTGTTCGGCTGTCATCGGCTCGATCGCAAGCGCCAGCGCGACCGCCCACAACGGTTGCATGATCGCAATCGGATCGCTGAGGCCGGGATCGATCTCCTCTACGTTGGCGCCCAGAGATTCGAATAGCCGTGCGCCCTGCTCCACTTTCGCGGCAACTTCGGCGTCGACACGGGCATAACCCAGCGTTCGGCTATAGGCGATGCGCAAGCCCTTGATCCCACCTTCCATGCCGGCGACAAAGTCGATGTCGAGCGCGGGTGCTTGATACCAGTCGCGCACATCCGGCCGCGCAATCACGTTCAGCATCAGCGCCGCGTCCGCCACCGTGCGCGCGATGGGTCCCTGATGCCAAAGCGTGCCGGCCGGGGAATGCGGATGCACCGGCACGATGCCGAATGTAGGCTTGAATCCGAACAGCCCGCAAAAGCCCGCGGGAATGCGTATCGATCCGCCGCCGTCGGTGGCGATATGCAGGCTGCCCATGCCCAGCGCGGCGGCCACGGCGGCCCCGCCGCTGCTGCCCCCGGGCGTGAGACTGGTGTTCCATGGATTTACGGTAACGCCAGTCAGCGGGCTGTCGGTCACGCCTTTCCAGCCGAATTCCGGGGTGGTGGTTTTGCCAAGGAACACCGCACCCTGTTCCCTCATGCGCGCGACCGGTGGACCATCTTCCGTCCACGGCTGATGTGGATTGATGGTGCGCGAACCGCGCAAGGTCGGCCATCCCTTGGTGACGATGAGGTCCTTCACCGTAGCGGGAACGCCGTCCACGCTGCCCGCTGGAGCGCCGCGCTGCCAGCGCAATTCCGAAGCACGCGCGTCCTCCATTGCGCGCGCTTCGTCCACCATCACGAAAGCGTTGTAGACTGGATTGAGCCGTGCGATGCGGTCGAGGGTTGCCCGGGTCGTTTCCACGGGCGACAGTTTCTTGCTGCGGTAATGCGCCGTTAACTCGACGGCGGTTAACGAAAGAATGTCGTCGGACATCTGACTGTTGCTCCCGCTCGAAGAGCGGCCGGTTTACAGCGGGCGGAGTCGCAGGTTCCGCGGCAGACGGCACCGCGAAACCCGCACCCGTTTCATTGCCTTACGCCTTGATCTTCATCGCAGCAAGCACCGCCTCGGGCGAGATGGGCATATGCCTCACCCGCGCACCCACCGCATTCGCGATCGCATTGGCTACCGCCGGCGCCACGACAGTCGACGCCGGTTCGCCAACGCCGCTGGGATGGCGCTCGGACTGGATGATCGTGACATCGATCTGCGGCACCTGTGCCAGCCGGATCGGCTGGTACTCGTGGAAGTTGCTCTGTTCGAAGGCGCCATTCTTCAACGTCAATTTCTCCGACATGATCTGGCTGGCCCCCCATAGCGCCGAACCGCGGATTTGCGCCTCTATGTTTGCGGGATTGACCGCAATGCCGGGGTCCATGGCGATGGTGATCTTGTTGATGCCGAACTTTCCGGTCGCCGGATCGACGGTGACCTCGGCGATGCCTGCCACCCAGGTCGGACTCTGGCGCTCCTCCGCCGCGGTCACCGCGATGCCCATGCCGGTATTCGGCGGGAGCTTCTTGGTACCGTAGCCCGATTTGCCGGCGGCAACACGCAGGCAGTTGGCGAGCCGCAGCGCGCCCCCGACGGTAGCCGACTCGTACACCGGCCAGGACTTTTCTTTCGGCCATGGCAGCGAAATCCAGAGCTGGTCCATGTAATAGTCGGAGCCGGTGCCGGCCGGATAGCCGGAATTGGGAATGCCGCGGTTTCCGCCTTTGCCATTGAGCATCGCCAGTCGAAACTCGAGTGGATCGCGACCCGCCGCCAGCGCCACTTCGTCCATGAAGGACTCGACGACGAAGATGTTGTACGAATTGGACACTGTGCGCAGCGCGCTGGCCTGTACCGCCCATGTGGTGTTCTCGTGATTCCAGGCACGCACGCGATGATTCTTCACGTTGTACCAGTGATCGCTGCCGCCGATGGACCACTGGTCGATGTCCTGCTTCTTCTCGTCCCAGGAGTCGAGTTGCAGCCAGTCGGTGCCGCCTTTCTTGCCAACCCCGAAGCGCGCCCCCATCCAGCCGCACACGATGTCCTGGTTCATTGCGACCAGTTCCCCTTTCTTGATGCCGGCCTTGAGCTTGTGATACGTCGGCGTGCGCGCAAAGCTGGTTGCAAAATTGGTTTCGCGCGTGTGGATGAGTTTGACGGGCCTCCCGGTTTCCTTGGCGCAATACGCTGCAGCGAGGATGTCGTCGTAATCCTGTTTTCCGCCAAAACCGCCGCCCACCAGATACTGGTGCACGAAGACCTTGATATCCTCGGGCTTCTTCTTCAGCACGCTGGACAGGTAGCCAGTCAAGGTCATGCGCGCGAAAGACGTGCTCTGCGTGCCAACATGGACATGCCACTCGCCGTTGATCTGCTGCACCGTCGCGTTCAGCGGTTCCATGGTGGCATGGCAGACCATATCGGTGGTGTATTCCATCTCCAGCGTTTTGTCTGCGTCGCTGAAGCCCTTGTCCACGTCGCCTTCGAGCACCCAGTTCGCGCTCTGTTTCTCATCTTTGGACAACTGCTTGTACTGCTCGAGCATTTCCGCCGAGCCGAGGCTCGCGTAGGGCCCTGCGTCCCATTTCACCTTCAGCGCTTTCGCTGCCTTCATGGCGGTTGGAAACTTGTCGGCCACCGCAACTACCCAGCCGGTGCATTTGCCCATCGAGTTGTCGATCTTCACCGCCTTGATGAAGCCGGGAATTTTCTTCGCGTCCGAATCGTCGATGCTCAGCACTTTCGAGTTATAGCGGCTGCGCGGCACCACGAGCGCACCGTAGGCCATGTTCGGCAGGAAAACGTCGATACCATATTTGGCCTTGCCGTTGGTCTTGGCCGGAATGTCGAGCGCGGCAAGCGACTTGCCGATGATCTTGTACTGGCTCGGATCCTTCAGGGTGATGCCCTTAAGATCGTCCGGGTAAGCAAACTTCCGGTCGATCTTCACCTTTTGCAGTATTTCGCCGTAGCCCACCGACCGGCGCGAGGCCTTGTCGATCACGCGTCCAGATTCCGCGTAACAGTCGGCCACCTTGGCGTTGAGCACCCCGGCGCCGGCCTCCACCAGCGCGATACGGCCGGCGGCACCGGCACGCGCGATGCGATCGAACTCGGTGGTGACGCTGCCGCTGTTGACGGTATAGGCGAGACCATAGACCGAGAAGTTCTCCACGCTTTCCAGCGGCGAGTCGAGGCGGACGTCCTCCCACCTGACTTCCAGTTCCTCCGCGATCACCTGTGCCAGGCCGGTACCGATGTGCTGCCCCATTTCAGCCTTGACGATATGCATCGTGGTCTTGCCATCCGGCGTGATGGTGAACCAGATCGCCGGCGTGTAGGCGGGCGTGGCTAGCGCCGCTTGCGCATTCTTGCCAGCCAACAGTCCAGGCAACCCGATGCTGAAAAAACCGCTGCCGGCGATCACCGTCGAGCGCACCAGGAATTCACGCCGCGTCATAACCGTTTTTTCGGTCTCAGCCGTGACGGGGTTGGTCGTTATGGGATTAACCATGATTGACCCCTTCCTTCATGAGGTCGGCAGCCCTGTGCACCGCGCCGACAATGCGCGAGTACGTGGCACAGCGGCACAGATTGCCATTCATGTGCGCGACGATCTCCTCGCTGGTAGGGTTGGGATTGGCGGCAAGTAGTGCCGCCGCCTGCATGATCTGGCCGGACTGGCAGTAGCCGCATTGCGGCACCTGTGCTTCGATCCAGGCTTTCTGCACCGGATGCGCGTCGCCGGGGTCCAGCCCCTCGATGGTAGTGATGACGGTGTTGCTGTCCACGTCGCCGAGCTTGACCATGCATGAGCGCACCGGCTGGCCGTTCAAATGCACCGTGCAGGAACCGCACACACCGAGTCCACACCCGTATTTGGTGCCTGTGAGTTGCAGATCCTCGCGGATGACCCAAAGAAGCGGCGCATCAGGCGGCGAATCGGTGAAATAACTTTGACCGTTTATGCTGAGCTGTGGCATGTGCGAAACCTCCCTGGTTACGATGACGAAATGGCCGGTGCGACTTGACTGGCCGATCAGGTTACGCCACGAATCGTCCAGCCGGCGATTCCAGCTGTCGCGACATCGCGCGCGTCCCCGTTTTCCACGAGCGGAGAGAGTCCCCTTTTCTCCGTCCGAATTCCAAGACTCAATCATGAACGCGTCGCGGAGCAAATTCCAGCCGATTGGATACTATTGCTACGGAAAGGCTGTGCGAATCCGCCACTCAAGCGAAAGAGACTGGTTAGCAGCTTCCATACCAATAAAGGGACCGCATACTTCTGCGGAAAAACAGCGGGCTAGCGGGCCAGTTGGAATCGATCCGGCGCAGGGGCGTGCGTTGCGGTGGTGCCGCACTCGCAGCTTTGCACGCCGGTTGTGCGTATCCTGCGCTGCAATCCGATAGGGAAATTCGGCTATCGGACGATCATCATGACCCAGGGCGTGTTCTTCGCGCCCGGACAATTCTGCACTCCGGTCACCTTATTGCCAGATAAAGTGCCGGAATAGTTGCAGACATTGCCATCCGAACGCTTTACAACGGCGGTGATCGCAGCATTGGAGTGCTTGGTGACCGCGGTGTCCGCTGCATCCTGGATGTCGGCCTGCACGGTTCCTGTCACCTGCGCTCCCGAAGCAGCCGTGCATTTTCCACCTTCGTGAACCAGCTCGACGGTTCCCACGTAGCCAACCTGGTCGCGCGTCGCCATATGCCAGGTGACATTCCAGTCGGAACACAACCCTTCCCGACCCATCCAGATTCTGTCGGCCGCCAGAGCAGGTCCAACAGTGCACGTGGCCACCAACAATAAGCCGAGACGCATTGCCATCAGGTTCTCCCATGATTGACTTGCGGGCTTCCGATCAATTCAAAGCCGCACCTTTACCGCGATCGTCCCGTCGCAGGCCGCAGGCAGGCAACCCGCGTCGACCCGGGAAGCTACGCACGCGCTGGATCACTTCGAGCCCGAATTGGCCGGATCGGCGGGGGTTCCCGCGTCGCTTCCGGAATTTGTGCGAGAAGCTGCGTTTGAACCATTCATCTCCGGTTGGGTGCCAGTTGCGCCTACTTGCATGGCAACTTTGCGTGCCAAATCCAGGTGCTCGATGATTTTTTGTTCGGTTTTTCTTGCAAAACCCTTGACCTCGGGATCGGCGGCATTTTGTGATGCCTCACGGAAGAATTTCAAATCCTCTTCGTGATCCAGCACCATGTCAGCCATGAATTTCCGGTCGAAGTCCGGTCCGGATTCCTTTTTGAAATTTGCAATTTTTTTATTTTGTGCACTGTCCAGCGATGCTGGCATGCTGATGCCCTTGTCCTCGGCAATCTGTCTGAGTTCGTCATTGGCCTGGCGGTGGTCCTGCTCCATCTGGACGGCGAATTGTTTAACCTGCTCGCTGGAAGTTTTGCGCTGCGCCAGCCGTCCGAGTTCCACTTCGGCCATGCCGTCTCTGGCCGCTTTCTGAATAAATTTTTTATCCTTGTAATCCAACGTCGTCGCTGGATTGATCCGCGTGCCGCTTTGCTGGGACTGGATCTCCTGATCTGCAGGCGCCCCGGGCCCCGCGGCCACCAGCAGTGCCCCGAGCGTGATCTTTCCAAGTAACCTGAAACCCGTATTCATGTGCCTCCTTGCTGTCGAGCTCTATGGATTGTCCTCCGCATTCAGTCCGGAACAAATGAACTGAACGACCTAAGGATAACTCGCTCGTCTCTTCTTTGCTTTTGTCAGGTGCCAAAGAAACACCGCAGGCGCCTGCAGCATATTGCGATCCCCAAGACCTTACAAACACACGGATTTTTCCCCTGGCGGGGCATAGTCTGTTTAGCGCATAACGCAGCCGGTTCAATCGGTCTAACCTCCATTTTCACGCTGAAAGCGGGCGACGGACAATCAGGAACGGTGACTATGAACAAAGATCAAGTGAAGGGCGAAGCGAGGGATATCGCCGGCAAAATCCAGGAAGAAGCAGGCAAACTGGTAGGAAGCAAGGATCAACAGGCCAAGGGGCTTTCAAAACAAATCTCCGGCAAGCTGCAGAAGGGCCTCGGCGATGTTAAAGAGTCTATGAAGGATCGCAACAAGCCATAGCCGACAGGCGCGTCTGCTTGGCGTGCGACCAGACCCAGTCGGGATAAACGAAACCAAGGAGCAGATGATGAGCAAGACAATTGTTGTTTTAATGGCTGCTGTTCTCGCGCTGACATTGAGCGAAGCCGCCGCTCCGGCTGACCAGGATAAGGAAAGTCCGCAGCAACCACGAGTAGTCCCGGAAGCCACCGATCCGACGGCGGGTGGCGCAACGGCGTCCGAGCGCGAATGGGAATACCTGACGGCCTTGCAGAAGTGCGAACTTCTCGTCGACGACGAGAGGAACAAATGTGTCGAAGCAGCTAGGAAGAAATTCGGTCAGATGTAACATTCTTTTACACTTATCGAAAGAGGATATTCATGGACAAGATGAAATCTGCACTGACTGCAGGCGCAGCAACACTGATCCTCACAACCGGTATTGCTGCAGCTGCAGATCAAACCCTTCCGGAACAGGAACCGGCGGCGCGCCCGTTGGAAAGTGAGCCGGGCGGCCCCCCCTCGGTGACCACCGGCACCGAGAAGGAAAAACTAAGCGACGAATACTCGGCTGCGCTAAAGAAGTGCGATTACATGAGGGGCGGCACAAAGCAGAAATGCGTCGATGCCGCGAACAAGAAGTTCGGCTTCATGTAATCCAGCGTGACGAGCGGGAAAAAGGGGCACCAACCGGTGCCCTTTTTTATGGGCAAGTCCTTGAATTCGTCGCTGAGAATTGGCTGCCAGGAAACGCCCCCGGCTCCATGGCAATGGGCCTTCTATGACGCTTTTCGGCCGTCATCGTGTTGAACATTCGACATCGCAGACCGGCACCTTTCCGGCATGTCCCTTTTGCGTTCGAAAACAGAGAGCTTTCCAACCGTATCGGGATGTCACTATTTCGTCGCGTGGCGTGGGCATGGACGTTGCGACGTAGAGAAGTGCGCCGGGGGGAAACAGGAAACGCTGGCCACACTGCCGACTGTAGGCGTGCGATCTCCCGGGAAGCTCCCCGAGCGCACCGATTTTTTGTTGATGCTGCGTGCGCGCGGAGGCTGGAGATGACCGAAAACTACGGAAACATGTCACACGTGGCGTTTGCAAAAGCCAACGGAGTAGCCGCGACCGTGATCTTCCTGGGTACGACAATTTCGTTATTTATTGTCGTTGCCGGAATGATAAGAGGCATGATCGGATAGCCTGCATGGGATCACGCATAAGTCCCGATCCGGCAATGGCTCTGCGCCAATAGGATCGTAGAGAAGAGCCGTTGATGCGGTCTTAACCGTTAGCGATGCGGATTGCCGGTAAGCGGCGGTACCGAGCCAATTGGGGTCGCAAGGGCCGGCCTGCATAGTGCACCAACCATGAAGGCACATTACTCCCCTTGTGTTGCAAATTATTTCATCGCGCTTTCTCGCGTTGCTTCGTCCGCCTTTGCTTGGTCCGCCTTTCACTGCCTGCGTTTTCCTCTTGCTCTGCGTCGGAACCGCTTTTGGCCAGGTTTATTTCCTGCTCGGCGGCAAGCCAGTCGTCGAGTTGACCCTCCGCAGAAAATCCGCGCCGCTCAGCCTTGTAGTAAGCAGCGATCGCTATGCGGCTACGCCGGTCTTCGTCATTCGATTCCGCAGCCGGACCGTCCCCGATGCCCTCCTGAGGTCCCAGATCGAGGCTTTGCCGTTTTGCTGCCATATGTTTTCCTCCTGTTTGGTGGCGCTCCTCCGGGGATGGTCAGCCAGTGATCGATCGGCCCCGGCTCCCACACCATATTCTTGTACCGCAGTTGTTCGAAGTTCCGTGCGCCGGCGCACATTCGATCTCTGAACAGGGCCGCTGCGCGTAGGGCACGAACCCAACGTGCGGGCCCTTGAAATTCGCACGGGCGCCAATATTTCCACCAGCGCATCAGTCAGTCGCCATGAGCGCAACTGCTGGGTTGGCCAGGGCGGCGGGTCGACTTTGGTTTAGGCCGGTCGCCTCATGGTCCGTCTGTTCGCTTTTTTTTCAACAATTTATGAAAGGAGGGTTTCGATAATGAACGGCTCCCTGCGAATTCCAACAGACATGCTGGCCGAATTCGATCGGCTCCAACAACAACTAAGGAGGGTTTTTTCTCCGTCCTATTCTTCCCGCAGTATCCGCGCTACAGGGCACGGCGAATTTCCACCGATAACCCTTGGCAGCACCCCCGATACCGTCGAGATCCTCGCATATGTTCCGGGCATCGACCCCAAGTCCGTGGAGCTCTCGATCGACAAGGGGCTACTTGTCCTTGCGGGGGAACGCCAGACCAGCCTGCCCGAGGGCGCTGATCGCATAAACGTGTATGCCCAGGAGCGCTTCGCTGGCCCGTTCCGGCGGGTTGTCAGTCTGCCGGAAGAGGCCGATCCCACCCGGGTGAATGCGAGCTACCGCGAGGGATTCCTGCGCGTGAGCGTGGGAAAGCGCGAATCGTCCAAGCCACGCCGTATTGAAGTCCAAGCCTAGGAGGAAGGCCATGAATGTACGTGCACAAGCAACCACTGGTGAAACCGAGACTGATCAGCAAAACCAGAGCACGCTGCTCCCGCCCGTTGACATCTACGAAGATGAAACGGGATTTACCTTGACCGCAGACCTGCCGGGTGTATCGAAAGAGCGACTGGGCGTCAAGGTCAACGGAGACAATCTGCTCATAGAAGGCGACGTATCCGTACCCGCGCCGCAGGACATGGAACTGGTCTACGCGGAAATACTCGCCTCGAGCTACCGCCGCAGTTTTACTCTGAGTCGGGAACTCGATGCCTCGAAAATCGAGGCCAATCTCAAGGATGGCGTATTGAAGTTACGCATCCCGAAGGCGGAGGAAGCTCGACCGCGCAAGATAGAAATCAAGGTTGGCTAACGGCAACGGCTCGGGTAGCGCGCAGCGGGATTTGCGCTACCCGGAGCGAACAGAGGTCCAGTCAATGGACGCGTGCGGAGGACACGGCGATGTTTGTAGCTACGAAGGGCAAGCTGGAACAGTTGGAAGCTGCTGAGAAAACACTCATTGAAGCGGGCTATACGCGGGCGCCCACGGACGTTCCCGCAGAGAAGTTTTCTCCAAAGCAGTACCGCTTTATTGAGGTGCCCATGGATGGCGCGGGGCACGGGCGGCAATTCGTACTCTACTATCGGGATGATCAGCCCTAGAGTGCAATGCTCATATTCAGGAGATTGGTTGGCTCTGGACAACTGGCGGCTTCCCAGAATCTCAGGAACCGATCAAAAACCAGAGTAGCTCTGGGCGAAAAATAGTAGGTGTAGCTGCCATCGGAATTGGCGCTGAGATACACGCGGCAATTCCCGGGTTGGCCTTCGACTTCGAATTCGGACAGCAAGAGACTTTGGAATGTCGATTGCAGCGCCCGGGTTAGGCGCATGTGCTCGATATGCACGCACGACCACTGCGACCACTGCATTGCCAGTTCCCTTTTACCGACCCCCAACGCAGGTGTCTTTATTATTGTTCGCGGTATGGATTGATCCTAGCCGATGGAGGCCCTCCTTCCTATACGGACTACTGCTGATTTTTGCGTTCTCACTGCTGACTATTTTCTAAAGTCCGCGCGGTACACCTCGTAGGACATTTTGAAAATGGCAGCAACCTTCAATTCAGGGCGCCCACGCTCCGTCCGATCGTCATGCCGTTATTTACATTGCGGCCGGTAAAAAGCTTCTCCTGCTGACCTCCGAATATTGCTTGCGGGCCCAGGGGGCCCGACGCGCCGCTGGCCGACTATTTGCTGTCTTGGAGCCGGCGAAGCCATCCATGCCGGACTGGCATCGCATTTGCCAATGGAGAAACTATGAAGGATAAACAAGTCGCCGAACTGTTGTTGCAATCTCTCGAACATGAAAAGGGTGGAGTTCTGATTTACGAGACGGCCCTGCAATGTGTGGTTAACGAAGATCTGAAAGAAGAATGGGAAAAGTATCTGGATGAAACCCGCAATCACGAGCGCGTCCTTATGGAAGTTTGCGCTGCTATGGGATTGGATCCCGAGCAGGAAAGTCCCGGACGGGCTGTCGTTCACGACATTGGCGCATCGCTTGTTGCCGCAATGAATAAGGCGTTGGACGCCGGGCCACCCGAAGCTGCCCAACTGGTTGCGTGCGAATGCGTGGTGCTTGCCGAAACGAAAGACCATCTGGATTGGGAACTGATCGGCAAATGCGCGGATAAAATTGGCGGAGCCAAGGGGAAAACCCTCATGGATGCCTACGAAGAAATCGAAGATCAGGAAGACGAGCATCTCTATCACTCAAAAGGTTGGTGTCGCGAACTGTGGATCGAGTCTCTGGGGATGAAAGCGGTCCTCCCGCCCCCGGAGGAGCGCAAGGATGTCAAAACAGCGATCGGAGCTGCCAGGGCCGAGCAAGCCAGCGCGAAGAATCGCTAGAAGGACTGTCCCGCAGGTTCGTGCAAGGCCATAAAGGGCAGGACATTTAAGTTTCGGGTAAGACGCGTTCCATAGACTGTCCGGCAACCTGGGAGGGGTCAGCCGTGGCAGAAGAAAACCGCAGTAACGGGAAGGAACTCGATCGCACCGAATTCATTGCGCAATGGGCTGTGGACTTCGCCAGGTATGTCCTTCCGGCCTGCCTCATAGCGGCGCTCGCAACGGCGTGGGGTACCGTCAGGCATTGGGATCCCCTATGGGTAGGAATCGCAGCCATTACGGTATTCGTGCTGGCGCAGCTGGTCATAACCGAGCTCGCACGCTGGAATGGACGAGCCGAACCCACAAAAGAACGGGGTTCGCAACTGTCCTACCTTCCCCGGTCGGACGTTGAACTGAATCTAGCGCTAATGCTCTTGGCGCAGCGCTCGGCGTGGGGCCGATGGCATGCAGCCCGGATCCTTGCCTTGCACAAATCAAAAATAGAGGAAGAAGATTTGATGCTCACAGCTTCGGGCCAGGTCACCTCTGCGGCAGCAAATGGGCGCTTGACAATTCGAGGGAGGAGACTCGGCGGGAGGAGCTACGAGCCCATCCCCAAGGAGTACTGGGGCTCTGCATTTCTCGATGTGAGGGCCGATCCAATCTCTCTGTGGCAGGTCTTTATTTCGCCTGGCGATTACAGCGCGGGCAACACTCTTCAGTTCGACAGTTTGATCGTCAGTGCGAAGGAAATCGAAACCCTGTGGCCGAAACACGAAGGAAGTTCTGACGAAGCCAGGAAAGAGTTCCTGGAACAGGCGAGGCAAGAGGGTTTGGATCCGGCCGAGATAGCCAGATTGAGCGCAGCCTGATCCGATCATGATCCTTCAGGTGGTGGCCTGCATTTTTTCCAGGATCGGTGCAGGCCTATGCGGGGCGAGACGAGTACGTGCCCCAGGGTTTTTCAAGCACTCTGCGTTCCCACGCAGTAAGTGTCTGTATCCCGTCTGTGCACATGGCCGCCGGCCATTGCCCCGACAGTTCGCCATTCGTCCACGCTTCCCGCTGCATCGTGTCCGGGTTGTCGAAGACACCATTGAGTTTTTGCATTTTCCAACACCCTTCGTGGATTGCTATACCCGAGGCGACTCGAGGAGATCGCGTAAGTCGACCAGTGCAGTCGCATGGATCTTTGCCGTGGCCCCGTCGAGTCTTCGGTTGCCATTTTCAAGCGCGGTAAAGGAATGGATGGCTACGTCGATTAATCGGCGCCGTTCATCCGGCCCACGGGCAAACGCCGCAACAGCGGCGGCAACGGCGATGTCGAGGCAACGGCTGAGAGTCCGGAACTCGTCTGTGCCAATGGGTGCTTCCTGTTCGACGGCCAACCCAGTGATGACCTGGCACACATCACCGTAGACGTGCACTACCTGATCGATGCTGTATCCACTGCGGAGCAACTCGGCGCCGTGCAGAGTCGCGGCGCGACTGATCTTCGTGGAAGTGGGTCCCGGCGCCGGTTCTTCAACGTCACCGATGGCCGTTTTTTGCTCGATACGAAGGGTGGCGACCAGCTGCTCCAGGAACAGGGGAACGCCGAGTTCGAGACCTGCCGTGGCGAGCGGGCCCCTTAGCACGGCCTTGCCCCAGCAACGGTTGATTACTTCGTTACGATTCAAAATCAGAAAGTCGCGGAGCATCTCACAACGATACGCCATCGCTGCTGTACGTCACTGTGGCTTACCGCACATAGTGCCATCTTGGCTATCAACGCCTCACTTCGCAGCAAGAACCGCCGCGGCATCAAGTGCACGTTCGTTGAGGATCACGGATCATCCTTCCATCGGTAATGGGTCTCTAAGCTAGTTGCCGCACATACCGTTCAAGCGCCAGTTGCTATGCTGCAAGCAGGCGATCCTTGATCGCCTCCAGATGTTGCCAATTCTAGCGAACCGACCGAGCTGACCCGTCAAAAACGGAGACATCATGCTGCACGCATTTCTGACGACAAACCGCAGTGAACTCATCGATCGCTGCAAACGCAAAGTGTCCGGGAGATCCTTGTTCCCCGATCTCGCCAAGTTGGATCATGGAGTTCCTCAATTTCTTGATCAACTCGCGCAAACGCTCTATCTGGATAGCACTTCGAACCCGGCGGAGAGTCTCAAAGTCTCTGGGCCGCCGGATAGTTTGGGCTTTGCGGCAACATCCGAGATGGGCGTTACGGCAGCAAAGCATGGCCAGGAGTTACTCGAACAAGGATTCTCCGTGAGCCAGGTCGTTTACGACTACGGCGATCTATGTCAGGCCGTTACGGAACTCGCGGCCGAAAAGCATGCATCGATCAGCGTGGGGGAATTCGGGACGATGAACCGTTGCCTCGACAATGCAATTGCCCAAGCGGTATCTACTCACAAGGAAGCGAAAACTCCTGAGCCGGGCGATCGATCACTGGACAGGCAACTGGCGCTCGATGACAAAATGCGCAGCCGCCTAAACTCGGTCGTTGTTGCCCTGGACTTGATCAAACAGGGGGCGGTGGGCTTTGGCGGGGCAACGGGATCTGTCCTCAATGCAAACCTGATCGCTATGCGCGAGCTGCTCGATCTATCGCTCGCGGAGATACGCTTGCAAGCCAGTCGTCCATCGGGTCACGACCGTAGCACATTGGCGGGGGCAGATTCTCAATCGCCGCGCGGGACGGATGAGCGCCGGCACTAAGTACCAATGGGGAAAGTCCCTTCCAATCCTCGATCCGGAAGAGCGAGCCTTGGCAGGGGCTACCCCGTCGTCTCTGCAATGACTCGAGGCATTTCGCCATTCATGAACCGTCAAATTCTTCCTTGTCCATGGATTGCTCCCCGGTCGAACAGAGTGCAAATTTTTCTGCTGTTCCGGCTTACCTGTCACGCCGCCTTGGCGATCAACAGATCGCGGCTCGCCCCACGCCGTAGCTGACCATATTGGGTAGTCCGTTACCCAATTAAGCGTTGACCAGTGTTGAGGGTTCGTCATAACAACTGATGGATTCCCAACGGTCGGTTTTCCCCTTCAATTCATTGCATTTACGGCGCCCTGCATGGCGATTTCTGGACACGCCCCAATGGCATAGCGGATGCGTAATAGAGGATGCACCGGCAGCCGACCATGGGAGGGGGATGGGGCGTCGTTAACACGCGCTGGCCCTTGGTTGCCGGTGCACCTTCAAGGAGAAAGCCAATGTTCAGCGATGACTTTTGGAGTGAGTCGGATGCACCGGGAAAAGACCTTAGGCCCGTAACGTTAGGGAGTTTCTTCAAGAAGATGGCGGGATCGGTGCAGAGCATTTTCGCGGCGAAGTACGCGCCGGACTACCCGGACTGTGATGCGCTGGGCGAGCAGGTCACACTTCCGGAATTGCTCAAATCTTATACCCACAGGCGAGCTTGATGAGATTGACGGACAGTCAACCAGCGCGACGGTAGAAGGACGGGTAGAAAAACTACGCTACGGGTAAAAGGGCGGGTAAATAATCGAATTCAATCTCAGAGGTCCAAAATATTGTTCTATATTTCCATATCCTGTAGAAAATGTTTTGGCGGAGAGGGTGGGATTCGAACCCACGTGCCAGGTCTCCCTGACCATCTGATTTCGAGTCAGCGCCGTTATGGCCACTTCGGTACCTCTCCGGTTTGGTGTGCTATTTTACCAGCGATGCAGTTCATCGCGAACCTACGCTCGCGCGGTTTTGGCCAGCCAACCGGGCCGCGCCCGATCTTTCAATGCATCACTCGTTGAATTCAGCGATCGGCATTGTTGTCGCCTCGCTGATGTTGGCATCCTGTGATTCCGAGCCCGTGGAACAACCGGTGCAGCCGTTCGGTACAACCGACGAACTCGTCGTCCTGGTCCATAACGGCCCCGCCACGCGTTTCCTCGGGGCTGATGGCAAGTACAACGGCATCGAACAGGATCTGATCGAGATGTTCGCCAAGGACACCGGCACCCGCATTCGTCTTGTCGAGCGCGCGAAATATAAAGATATCTTGCCTGCATTGCGCAAGCATCTGGCCCACTTCGCCGCGGCAGGAATGGCGGCGACCGAAGCGCGCCGCAAGGCATTCATCTTTGGACCCGCTTATTTGTCCATACATACCGTAGTTGCCTATAACACCGAAAACCAGCGCCCCAAAAATGTTCGCGAACTGATCGGCAAACGCGTAGTCGCCCTCGCCGGCTCCAGCGGCGCCGAGCAGCTTGAAGCGGAAGCAATGGAGGAACCCAAGCTGGCGTGGGAGGAAATTCCTGCTACGGACAGCATGGAACTGCTCGACAGACTGGCAAGCGACGAAGTCGACTATGTCGTAACCGATTCGAACATCGTCGAGCTTGCGCAGAATTTCTCTCCGAACATCGGCCGGGCATTCAATCTGGGTGAACCCGAAACGTTGTCCTGGGCGCTGCCGAAGGATGCGAGCCCATTGCTGATGGCACAGATAAAAGACTTCTTCGACCGCATCAATGCCAATGGCACGCTGAGAGTATTGCTGGATCGCTACTATGGCCACACCCAGCGGCTGACCCAGGGTGACGTGGCCGCCTTCTTGCAGCGCCGGCAGCTCGTTTTGCCTCAGTATCGGGCCATGTTCCAGGAGGCGCAGGAAGAGACCGGCCTGGACTGGCGCCTGCTCGCCGCCCTCGGATTCCAGGAATCGCATTGGAATCCGCTGGCGACCAGCCCGACTGGTGTGCGCGGATTGATGATGCTCACTTCCGAAACGGCGGATCGGATGGGCGTAAGCGATCGACTGGATCCGCGCCAGAACATTATTGCGGGTGCCCGTTATCTGAAAATGCTCAGGGATACGTTACCCGAGCGCATCATGGAACCGGATCGGACCTGGCTGGCACTGGCGTCGTACAACGTCGGATACGGCCACCTCGAGGACGCAAGAGTCCTGACAAAACGACACGGCCTGAATGCGGATTCCTGGGTCGACGTGAAGAAGACGCTCCCATTGCTCACGCGTTCCGATTTCTACAGTACGGTCAAGCGTGGATTTGCGCGGGGAGGAGAAGCGGTCATTCTCACCGAGAACATACGCAACTACTTCGACATCCTGGTCCGCTACGAAGAATCCTATCGTCCCCAGTTTTCCATCGTTCCGGATGACGAGGAAAGCGCCTTGTCGCCATGACGTTCTGCCGAGATAAGCAGTTTCGAGACTGCCCCGCATGACGTCTACTGAAATCGTCGCAACTAGCTAAGCATCAACGCGAGCGCTCGATCGCCCGCAACCCTCCCATGTAGGGTTGCAGGACGGCGGGAACGTCGACCCCGCCGTCCGCGCGCTGATAGTTTTAGCTCCGGCCGCTTTGCTTAACCTGACCACAACTCAGGGCCAGGTTAGCCTCCACTGAAACTACCGAAGAGCCGTGATACGGCTCGCGCCGCCCATGTAGGGGCGGAGCGCAGACGGAACAACGACGCTTCCGTCTGCTTCCTGGTAGTTTTAGCTCCGGCCGCTTCGCTTAACCTGACCAGGATTGGCCAGGTTAGCCTGCACTGAAACATCAACGCGGGCGCTCGATCGCCCGCAACCCTCCCATGTAGGGTTGCAGGACGGCGGGAATATCCACCCCGCCGTCCGCGCGCTGATAGTTTTCCAGGATGGCCACCAGCGCTCTGCCTACGGCCAGGCCGGAACCATTCAGCGTATGCACGAGTTCGTTCTTGCCCTTCTCTGTCTTGAACCGCGCCTGCATCCGGCGCGCCTGAAACGACTCGAAGTTGCTGCACGAGGAGATTTCGCGATACGCATTCTGTCCGGGCAGCCAGACCTCGATGTCGTACGTCTTGGCGGCGGCAAAGCCCATGTCGCCGGTGCACAACGCCACCGTGCGAAACGGCAACTCGAGGCGCCTGAGGATCGTTTCCGCGTGCCCGGTCAATGATTCCAGCGCCTCGTAGGATTTTGCCGGCTCGATGATTTGCACCAGTTCGACCTTGTCGAACTGGTGCTGGCGGATCATGCCGCGCGTGTCTTTGCCATAGGAACCAGCCTCGGAGCGAAAACACGGAGAATGGCAAACGAACTTGAGTGGCAGCTGCTCTGCAGCGACGACCTGGTCGCGCACTATGTTCGTCACTGGTACTTCAGCGGTGGGAATGAGGTAGAGCTTGCCGGCGTCAGCCCTGGGCACAGAAAACAGATCATCCTCAAATTTCGGTAACTGTCCGGTGCCCCGCATGCTATCCGCGTTGACCAAATAGGGCACATAGACTTCGGTGTAACCGTGCTCGGTGGTATGCACATCGAGCATGAACTGCGCGAGCGCGCGATGCAGTCGCGCCAACGGACCCTTCATTAGCGTGAAGCGCGCGCCGCTGATTTTCGAGGCAGTGTCGAAATCCAGAAGACCCAATCCGAGGCCGACATCGACGTGATCCTTCACCGCAAAAGCGAACTTGCGCGGCTCGCCGACGCGGCGCACCTCGACGTTCTCGTCGGCGGATGTGCCTACTGGCACGCTGGCGTGAGGCAGATTCGGAATTGTGAGCAGGATCTCCGTCAGAGCGAACTGAATTGCTTCCAGTTCGGCCTCGATTGTTTTAAGTTCGTCGCCGACGGCAGTCATTTGCGCCATCAGCACTGAAGAATCCCCGCCCTTGCGCTTGAGTTCGCCGATCTGCTTGGATGATGCGTTTCGCCTGGCCTGCAGTTCCTGGGTTCGGACCTGCGCATGCTTGCGTTTTTCTTCGAGAGCGCGCACTGCCGCAACATCAATCGTGCTACCGCGAGTGGCAAGCCGGGTTGCCACTTCTTCGAGATTGCTGCGAATCAACTGAACATCCAGCATTGCTTTCCTTTGCGTCCTCTCTGTTTATCCATGCGACCTCAAGGTGCAACACTCAGGGAACACTTGAAGCTGTTGCGTCAACGACATTCAGTCTTTCTTTTTTGCCTTCAAGTCCAGTTCGCGCAACTGCGCAAGCTTCTCCGCAATCTTGCCCTCCAGTCCCCGTGAGGTCGGACGGTAAAACTCGGTATTTTCCATGCCCTCCGGAAAATAATTCTCTCCCGCTGCATACGCATCCTGCTCGTCATGCGCATAACGATAACTTCGGCCATAGCCGAGATCCTTCATGAGCTTGGTGGGAGCGTTGCGGAGATGCTCCGGCACGGGCCGGGATTTGTCGGACTGGATCAGCGAGCGGGCTTCATTATACGCAACGTAGGCGGCATTCGACTTCGGCGCACATGCCAGGTAAATAGCCGCCTGCGCAAGCGCCAGCTCGCCTTCGGGCGAACCCAGGCGTTCATAAGTCTCGCAAGCGTCCAGGGCGAGCCGCAACGCCCGGGCGTCGGCGAGTCCGATGTCCTCGACCGCCATGCGCACCAGGCGTCGGCCCACGTAGAGCGGATCGGCGCCGCCGTCGAGCATCCTGACCAGCCAGTACAAAGCAGCATCCGGCGAGGAGCCGCGCACCGATTTGTGCAATGCGGAGATTTGATCGTAAAAAGCATCGCCCCCCTTGTCGAACCGGCGCAGGTTCTGAGCGAGCGTGGCCTGCACAAATTGCTCATCGACTTGCGAGGCCTTGCGCGCCGTCGCTGCGTTGCCTATGGCTTCGACCATGTTCAACAGCCGGCGGGCATCCCCATCGGCAGCAGCTACCACAAGATCCCGCGCTTCGTCCGTGAACACCTGGGAAGGAAACGCCCTTGCGCATGCGCGCGTGAACAATTGCGCCAGATCTTCTTCACGCAACGGCTGCAGCACATATACCGCCGCGCGTGACAACAGCGCGCCGTTGACCTCGAACGAAGGATTCTCCGTGGTCGCGCCGATGAACGTCACCAGCCCGCGCTCGACGAAGGGCAGGAAGGCGTCCTGCTGCGCCTTGTTGAAGCGATGGACCTCGTCGACGAAAAGGATGGTCGCGCGGCCGGATTGCTGCAATACATTTTCCGCGCGCGCGACCGCGTCGCGGATATCCTTGACGCCGGAAAGAACAGCGGACAGCGCAATGAACTCCGCATCAAACCCGCTGGCCATCAGGCGCGCCAGCGTAGTCTTGCCCACGCCGGGCGGTCCCCACAGGATCATCGAGTGCAGCTTTCCCGATTCATACGCCACGCGCAGCGGCTTGCCGGGTCCGAGCAGATGCTGCTGTCCGACGACTTCGTCGAGGTTTTGCGGCCGCATCACGTCCGCCAGCGGCGCCGCAGGCTGCCTCGCTTCAAACAGATCAGTCATTTAGGACAATTCTCACCGCAGAGGCGCAAAGGCGCAGAGGAACTCAGAGGAAAGCAGAATGGCCAGAATGCAAAGACAAGATATGCGTATGGTCTCGATGAGGGCGATGCATCGATTGGGCGCCGATGGTCATGAATTCCTACCGTATGCTATACCGGATTCGTTTCGTTTTCTCTGTGCATCCTCTGCGCCTTCGCGCCCAAAAGGGTACTCCGACGTGCTACGCACGCAGGGTATCTGCGGTGAAGACTCTTCGCTTTATTCCGTTACGACGTCGGCGCCTTTGGGGACGGTGAACGTGTAGAGGTCGGGCGAGGTCTTGGGATTGCGTTGCAGGTTGGAGAATTTGATCGTCGTTTTCTGTCCGAAATGATCGTGCAGTTCCATGACTTCGAGGAGGTTACCGCGAAATCCCATGCGCACCCTTTCGAACAGGCTGCCGTCGTCATAGGGTTTCACCTCCAGCCAGTCGAGTTTTTTCTTGACACCGATTGCATTCAGGGAAAAATATTTGTCCACATCGTCCGCGCCCGCCAGCAAGGCAGCCGGACTGCTGCCGAGCGCCTTGTCGAGATTGCGTCTGGTCACCTGATTGAGGTCCTTGTCGTAGATCCACAGCTTTTCGCCGTCGCCCACGATGACCTGCTCGTAGGGCTTGTCGTACGTCCAGCGGAATTTACCGGGGCGCTGAAACTGCACCGTGCCGCTCGCTTGCTGCTGGACGGAACCCGTCGAATCGATGACCTCCTGGCTGAAGTCCGCTTTTGCGGACCGGGTCTGTTCAATGAACGCATGAAGTTTTTCAATGGAGCCCGCATGCGCGGAGGCAGCTGCAAATGCCGCAAGCAGCGCACAGCAAATAGCATTGACCAGTACCGAGACGGGCAATACGCTTTTTTTCATGGTGTACCTCCTCCCTACCTAGACCGTCCCGGCCTGACGGCGGTTCCTGGACTTTGTTCTGCTCAAGCCTCGCTGCGGGACGGCACGATCACCTCGCGGTTGCCATTGGTTTGCATGCTTGACACCAGGCCCGCCCGTTCCATCTGCTCGATCAGGCGCGCGGCCCGGTTGTAACCGATGCGAAGATGGCGCTGCACCAGGGAAATTGACGCACGGCGCGACTTGAGCACGATATCGACGGCCTGGTCGTAGAGCGGATCGGCTTCCGCATCGGCCTCACTCGCGATGCCGCCATTCTCCGGGTCGCCTTCAACGCCTTCCAGGACATCATCGATGAACTGCGGTTGGCCGCGCGACTTCAGATATTCGACAACTCTGTGCACTTCCTGGTCTGAGACAAAAGCCCCGTGCACACGCTGCGGATAACCGGTCCCGGGGGGCAGGTAGAGCATGTCGCCCTGCCCCAGCAATTGTTCTGCGCCCATCTGATCGAGAATGGTCCGCGAGTCCACCTTGCTGGACACCTGAAACGAAACTCGCGTGGGAATGTTCGCCTTGATGAGCCCGGTGATGACATCGACAGAAGGGCGCTGCGTCGCCAGCAGCAAATGCACGCCGGCGGCGCGTGCTTTCTGCGCCAGCCGGGCGATCAGTTCTTCGACCTTCTTGCCTACGACCATCATCAAGTCTGCCAGCTCGTCTATTACCACGACGATCAGGGGCAATTCCATCAATGGTTCGGGGTTCTCCGGAGTAATGGTGAACGGGTTTGTCAAAGGCTTGCCGGCCTTTTCCGCCTCTTTGATCTTCTGATTGAAGCCGGAAAGATTTCGCACGCCCAGGGTCGACATCAGTTTGTACCGTCTGTCCATCTCACCCACACACCAGTTCAACGCGTGCGCCGCCTGCTTCATGTCGGTGACGACGGGAGTAAGTAGATGCGGTATGCCTTCGTAAACCGAAAGTTCGAGCATTTTCGGATCGACCAGAATCAAGCGGACATCGTTGGCCGTCGCCTTGTACAGCAGGGAGAGAATCATGGCGTTGATCGCCACCGACTTGCCCGAGCCGGTGGTTCCCGCAACCAGCACGTGTGGCATCCTCGCCAGATCCGCGACAATCGGATTGCCGGCAATGTCCTTGCCCATTGCGAGGGTCAAGGGCGACGCCATCTCCGCGTAGATTTTCGAACTCAGGATTTCCGACAAGCGCACGACTTGCCGTTTCGGATTGGGGATCTCCAGGCCCATGTAGGACTTGCCCGGGATCGTCTCGACGACACGCACGCTGACGACCGACAAGGCGCGCGCCAGATCTTTCACCAGATTGATGATCTGGCTGCCTTTTACGCCGATGGCGGGTTCGATTTCATAGCGGGTAATCACAGGGCCGGGCTGGGCCGCAACGACTTTGACTTCGATGCCGAAATCGGACAACTTCTTCTCGATCAGACGGGAGGTGTATTCCAACGTTTCTTCAGACAACATCTCGACATCTGCGGCCGCGTCGTCGAGGAGGTGCAGGGGCGGTAGCGGCGAATCCGGCAAATCCTCGAACAGGGGTTTCTGTTTTTCCTTGCTGACGCGATCGGACTTGGCGATGACCATCTTCGGCGTCTCAATGCGTATCGGCTCATGTTCCCCGAAGCGCTTGCGCTCCACTTCGACCATCTCTTCGCGTTCGACCGCGGCCTGTTCGCCGAACTTGCGGTCCTGCCGGTCATGCCAGCGTTCGCGCGTCGAGACATAGGCGAACTCGAGCGCGCCACCGAGTTTTTCGATAATGACCAGCCACGACAGTCCCGTGAGCAGCGACCATCCGACGCCCCACAGAATCAGCAGGATCAGCGTGCTGCCGGTAAAGCCGAATCCGCGTGCCATGGTGCCGCTCACCAAATGACCGAGCACGCCGCCGGCCAAATGCGGCAATTGCGCCGTCAATGAGTGCAGGCGCAGGGATTCGAAAGCGCTGCTTGCCGTGATGAGGAGCAGAAATCCCGCGCAAGCTACTGCAAGCGAGCGGCGGTCACTGCCGCTTGGCGCCTCGATGCGTCGATAGCCCCACACCACGCCGCCAAGCAGGAACAGCACCCACCACCAGGCCGAGAGGCCGAAGACGTACAGCGCGACGTCCGCAATCCATGCCCCCGCTTTGCCGCCGGCATTGACGACCTGGGTGCCCGATGCCTGATGCGACCAGCCCGGATCGCCTCGGCTGTAAGTGGAAAGCACCAGCACGAGGTAAAGCGCCACGCCGACCAGGAGCAGCCACCAGGATTCGCGCAGCAGCGCGGCGATTTTTGGCGGGAGCGGCTTGCGCTGTGTTTTCTGGACTGCGGACTTCGCCGCCGATGATATGGGCAAGACCAAAATTACCTTTTCAGTTTCAAAGAATTATATCCCATGGTCCGCGCGCTTACGCGGGCCATTTTCATGCGTGGACACGGGCTTCGCGGCGCTGCTACAGTCTTGCTTTTTGCCTGTTCATCCATAGTTGACGATTCATGAATGCCGATAAATCAAAACATTCCCGACTTCTCATCCTGGGTTCCGGCCCTGCCGGCTACACTGCGGCCATTTATGCGGCCCGGGCCAACCTGAAGCCAGTGCTGATCACGGGCATGATCCAGGGCGGACAACTCACCACTACCACGGACGTGGATAATTGGCCCGCGGATGTGATGGGTGTACAGGGCCCGGAACTCATGGAACGGTTCCTCAAGCACGCCGAGCGCTTCGATACCGAGGTTATTTTCGATCATATCCATACCGTGAAGCTCGGTGAACGCCCGTTCCAGTTGGTCGGCGACCAGGCCCTCTACACCTGCGATGCCCTGATCATTGCCACAGGCGCTTCGGCAAAGTATCTCGGCCTGCCCTCGGAGCACGCGTTCATGGGCAAGGGTGTGTCCGGCTGTGCCACCTGTGACGGCTTCTTTTACAAGGGCCATGACGTGGCCGTGGTCGGCGGCGGCAATACCGCGGTCGAAGAAGCGTTATATCTCTCCAATATCGCAAAAACCGTGACGGTTGTGCATCGGCGCGACAAGTTCCGCGCCGAGGCGATTCTGATCGATCGCCTGATGGAAAAATCGAAAACCGGCAATGTCAGGCTCGAGTTGGACCACACGCTGGACGAAGTATTGGGAGACAAAAAAGGCGTCAACGGCATTCGCATCCGCTCGACCAAGAACAGCAACGCGCGAAATCTGGCGCTGGCGGGTGTCTTCATCGCCATCGGCCACACGCCGAATACGCAAATCTTCCAGGGCCAGGTCGACATGGTGGACGGCTATATCGTCACCAAAAGCGGCAACCAGGGCGGCGCAACCGCGACCAGTGTACCCGGCGTGTTCGCGGCGGGCGACGTGCAAGACCATGTCTATCGCCAGGCGGTCACCAGTGCAGGGACCGGATGCATGGCAGCGCTCGACGCCGAAAAGTACCTTGAAGAGCAAGGACACTAAGTCCATTTTCACCGCAGAGGCGCGGAGGCGCAGAGGAAACGCAGAGAAAGTTAGAGTCTCTTGATTGCAGGAAGTATCGGATGTTTGACGCCGGGCAGGTATCTAGGCCGGTAGTATTGGAAAGTGTCCATGAGTATCCGGCACAGAATCGTTGCTGCAATGCTTTCTTTCCGGTGCCTAGAATTCCTCTGCGTTTCCTCTGCGCCTCCCCGCCTCTGCGGTTAACGAATCTGCGCAGCCATGAAAAAGCGTCCAGTCACACCGGAACCTGCGGCCGAGGAAGAGGCGGACGAGGAAGCGTTGTTGCGCGAGGCGCTGAAGGGCGTCGCGCCGCTGCGCAATCGCGGCAAGGCGAGTTTGCAGCGTCCGTTGCCGGCCCCGATTCCGGTGCAAAGCCTGCGCGAGGATCAGCTAGCGTTGCAGGACAGCCTGTCCGATGCTTTGCCTGCGGAAGTCGGGCTGGAGACCGGCGACGAACTTATCTTCCTGCGCAACGGCCTGCCGACCCAGATTCTGAAGAAACTGCGCCGCGGATTCTGGTCAACGCAGGACCAGCTCGACCTGCACGGCCTGCGCACCGAAGAAGCACGCGCATTGCTGGTGGTGTTTCTCAATAACGCGCTCAAACACGGACTGCGCTGTGTGCGCATCGTGCACGGCAAGGGACTGCGCTCGAAAAATATGGAACCCGTGCTAAAGAGGAAGGTCGGAAACTGGCTCGGTCAGCGCGACGAAGTCCTGGCGTTCGTTCAGGCCCGCGCTGAGGACGGCGGAAGCGGCGCTGTGGTGGTGTTGTTAAAGGCGAAGGGCCGAAATAGGGGCGAGGGACGAGGGACGGGGGGCGAGGGATAAGGCAAGACTACAGAACCCTTACTTATGGATTGAAACTTTGATCCGATGACTGGGCCTGACGAATAGTGGGAGCCTTAGGTTCAAAGAAGTCCTGGGAAGTCTGATCGGGGCCCCTCCGGAATTTCCCTCGCCCCTCGACCCTCGCCCCTCGTCCCTCAAACGGCCGCTTCGTCCGTCTCGCCGGTGCGAATGCGGATTACCTGTTCGACTGTGGTCACGAAAATCTTGCCATCGCCGATCTTGCCGGTGCGCGCCGCCTTGACGATCGCCTCGATCGCCTGGTCGGTGAGTTTGTCCGGCACCACGACCTCGACCTTGACCTTGGGCAGGAAGTCCACGACGTATTCGGCGCCGCGGTAGAGTTCCGTGTGGCCCTTCTGCCGGCCGAAGCCTTTGACTTCCGTCACCGTCAGGCCCGTCACACCGATCTCCGAAAGCGCTTCGCGCACCTCGTCGAGCTTGAATGGCTTGACCACCGCCTCGATTTTCTTCATGACTGCTGGTCCCCCTCGGTCTGTAATTCCGCCGCCCTCAAGCGGCCACTGGAGCGTTCAGTATAGACGGCCAATCCACCGTACGGGAAGCAGGCACCGCTGGCCCGAATATTTCATCAGGACTAGAGCCCGCCGCGATACTTGTTGGTAATGGGATAGCGCCAGTCCTTGCCGAAGCCGCGCGGCGTGATGCGGATGCCCACTGGCGCCTGGCGCCGCTTGTATTCGTTGATATGCACCAGCTTGACGATCCGGTCGATATCCTCGCGCCGGAATCCGGCCGCGACTATTTCCGCCACGCTCTGGTCTTGCTCGACGTAAAGCTCGACGATCGCATCGAGAACATCGTACGGCGGCAGGCTGTCCTGGTCGACCTGGTTGGGCCGCAACTCGGCACTGGGCGGGCGTTCGATTATCCTCTGCGGGATCACCTCCCGCAGCGTATTGCGATAGCGCGAGAGGCGATATACGAATTTCTTGGTAATGTCCTTGAGTACGGCAAAGCCCCCTGCCATGTCGCCATACAGCGTGGCGTAGCCGGTGCTCATTTCGCTCTTGTTGCCGGTGGTCAGCACGATCGAGCCATGTTTGTTCGACAATGCCATCAGCAGCGTCCCGCGGATGCGCGATTGCAGGTTCTCTTCCGTGGCATCGAACGGTAGCCCGCCGAAATGCGGTGCCAGCGCGGCCATGTAAGTGTCGAAGATGGGCTTGATCGCGATTTCGCTGTAGCGCACGCCGAGGCGCTTCACCATTTCGCGGGAATCCTCGACGCTGATGTCGGCAGTGAACTGTGAGGGCATCATCACCGCATGGACTTTATCGGCACCAATGGCATCGGCGGCGATGCAGAGTGTCAGCGCCGAATCGATGCCGCCGGACAGGCCCAGCAGCGCCCCGCCAAACCCGTTCTTGCCGAGATAGTCGCGCACGCCCAGGCACAGCGCCTTGTAGATGCTTGCGTCGGTATCCAGCTCCGCAGCAATCTCGCCGGGAAGCGGACCGTCCTTGCCGATTTCTACAACGGCAAGGGCTTCCTCGAACGCCGGCAACTGGTGGGTCAGCTTGCCGCGCCCATCCATCACGAAAGATGCGCCGTCGAACACCAGTTCATCCTGGCCGCCGACCAGGTTGCAAAACACCACCGCCATGCCGGTCTCGAGGGTGCGATCGCGCACGACGTCGTAGCGCGTGCGCAATTTGTTGATATGGAACGGAGAGGCATTGATGACCAACAAGACCTGCGCGCCCGCCCCGCGTGCGCGTTTCGGCGCTTCCGGTTCCCATACGTCCGCGCAGATATTGATGCCCACATTGACGCCATCCTTATCGGCGGTAGCGCGAGCCGTGCTTTCTCCACCCGGGCCCCATACGTCCTCGCAAATATTCACGCCGACCCGCACGCCGTTGATTTCGAGCACGCACGGACTGCCGTCGGAATCGAAATAACGTTCTTCATCGAATACAGTGTAGTTCGGCAGATCGAGCTTGTGATAGACCGCAGCGACGCGCCCATCCTGCAGTACCGAAGCGGCGTTGTAGAGATTGGCGCCGACCTGGTGCGGGTGACCGACCACGACGCTGATGCCCTTGACCTGCGCCGCCAGCGCAGCCAGCGCGCGATCGCACGCTGAACGAAAATCTTCGCGCAAGAGCAGATCCTCCGGAGGATAACCGCACAAGGACAGTTCGGGGGTCAGCAGGACATCGGCGCCTTGAGCCTTGGCGCGCGCCGCAAAATCGAGGATTTTTCTTGTGTTGCCGGAGAGATCTCCGACCGTGCAGTTGATCTGGCCAATCGCAATGCGCATGGCTGCTACTATAGCATCCGCCCCTTGTGACGATGAAAACACGCTCCGGCATACAGGTCCTGGATTCGCTCGCATCGATTCCCGTTTCGGATTGGGACGCTCTCGCGGCAAATCATCCGCTGCTTTCGCACGCGTTCCTGCATGCACTGCACGAAAGCGGTTGTGCCAGCGCCGAGACCGGGTGGGCGCCCTGCTACCTGACGCTCTGGCGCGACGGCCGGCTCGCTGCCGCCATGCCGCTGTATCTCAAATCCCATTCGTACGGGGAATACGTGTTCGACTGGGCCTGGGCTGATGCCTATCAGCGCCACGGCCTGCGCTATTACCCCAAGCTGCTCAACGCGGTGCCGTTCACTCCCGTAACCGGACCGCGATTGCTGGCAACGAATGATGCGGACCGGCGCGCGTTGCTCGATGCAGCGCTGGAATTCGCGCGCGACAGCGGCGTGTCTTCGCTGCACTGTTTGTTCCCGGCGGCCGACGAGGTCGTGCATTTCGAGTCTTGCGGGCTGATGCTGCGCGCATCGGTGCAGTTTCACTGGCGCAACGAGGGGTTCACGGATTTCGATGATTTTCTCGCGCGCATGAACCACGACAAGCGCAAGAAAATCCGCCAGGAGCGGCGCAAGGTACGCGATGCGGGCATCGAATTTCGCTGGTTGCGCGGAGCGCAGGCGTCCGCTGCCGACTGGCGCTTCTTCGTCGAATGCTACAACCGGACTTATCGGGCGCATCATTCGACGCCTTATCTGAACCTGGATTTTTTCCAGCGTCTTGCGCGATCCATGCCGGAGGAACTCCTGCTCATTCTTGGTTACCGGGAGGGTCTGCCGGTAGCGGCCGCCTTCAATATCATCGGCAATGACACGCTCTACGGCCGCTATTGGGGAACGAAGGAATTCCATTCCGGCCTGCATTTCGAGGCCTGCTACTATCAGGGTATCGAATTCTGCATCGCCGAGAAGATCGGTTCATTCGAAGGCGGCGCCCAGGGCGAACACAAACTGGCACGCGGCCTGTTGCCGCAACGCACGGTATCCGCCCACTGGCTGGCGCACCCGGAATTCGCCGAGGCAGTCACGCGCTTCCTGCGCAAGGAAGCCAACGGTATCGAAAACTACGTCGATGAATTGTCCGAACACAGTCCGTTCAAGCAGGCGGACACTTCCGCCGAATAGGCGGCGCGGATAGCCGGCGGAATTTGGTTAAACTAACGCCATGCCTAACATCACGCTCATACGCTCCACCCTCATCCCGCTCGCGCTGTCGATCCTGTTGGCTGGCACAGTTGTGGCGCCGGCTTCGGCTCACGCAGCGCCGGCGGAAATCGAGTTCGTGGATCAAACTGTGGGAAGCGGCCCCGAGCCGCACCGCGGCTGGTTTGCGATCATCCGCTACACCGCCTGGATCTATGACGAGCAGGCGCCCGACAAGAAGGGAAGGAAGTTCATCAATTCCGACGATCGTGGCGCACCCGTCACCTTTGTTTACGGATTCAAGCGCGCGCTGCCGGGGCTGGAAAAAGGCATGGAAGGTATGAAGGCGGGCGGGCGCCGCACAGTGATCATTCCTGCGAAAAATGCTTACAAGGGCGCTCGCCAGGAGCCACCGGATGGCGTCCCCGTCGATTCGAACCTGGTCATCGATGTCGAACTGGTGGATGTCGTGCCGCAGGCGAACGCCGCGCCCTCCAACGAATAACCCGAATAACAATAAGGAGCACCCATGATCGGCGATCCCGTTGCCCTGACCGTCCGTCGCAATATCGAACGGCCTTCGAAATCTGTCATGAAGGCATTCGCCGGCATGCCCACGGGCTTCGTGACCGATGCCTATAATGGCAAAGGGTGCCTCGACTACGCAATCAAGCCCCTGCTGCCGACCATGAGTTTCAGCGGCAGCGCAATTACGGCCTTCTGCGGACCCATGGACAATCTCGCGGCCATGGCAATTCTCGACTTTGCGCAAAAGGGCGACGTCATCGTGATCGCCACGACGGGCGACGATACCGCCGCTACCATCGGCGACCTATGGGCTTTCTGGGCAAAGAAGCTCGGCGTCGCGGCCATCGTCTGCGACGGGTTGGTGCGAGATGTAAACGGATTGCTGAAAGTCGACATCCCGGTTTACGCACGCGGCATCAAGCCAAATTCAGCTTTCAAGAACGGGCCCGGCGAAATCAACACCACCGTGACCTGCGGTGGTGTCGCAATTTCCGCGGGCGACATAATCGTCGGCGATCGCGATGGCGTGGTTGCCATTCCGCTCGCTCAGGCGCCGGGCGTGGTAGAGCGCCTCGAACTGGTCAAGAAGAAGGAAGCAGAGGCGGAGGCCAAGGTCAACAAAGGTATCAAGCTCAAATTCTGGGACCCCGACGCGCTCGGCAGCCGCGTCCAATACCTCGACTGAACGCGTTGGTTTTCGACTATTACAAGCGCCTTTCGGCCAGGAAGCAAAGCGTCTACCGTCAAAGCGATGCCATCATCGCGATCAAATTGCCGGACGCCGAAAGCCTGCAGCCGCCGGCATTGGCCCTGACAGAAGCATTGAAGTCGGAAAAGCGCGCGAGCGTTCAGCAATTGTCGCAGCAGATAACGGACGGCGTCGTCGCGCAATTGCAGGTTCCACCACTGCGCATCCAGGTACTGGCGGTCAGGCCGAGCGACGATTGGGGCGAATTGCACGGCCTGTACCTGCCGGAAGAAGATGGCAAAGTAGCGAAGATTCAACTGTGGATGCGCACCGCGAAACACAAGCGCGTGGTGGCTTTCAAAAGCTATTTGCGCACCCTGCTGCACGAAATCTGCCACCATCTTGATTATGAACTTTACAAATTTCCCGAAACCTTCCACACCGAAGGTTTCTACAATCGCGAGTCGAGCCTGTTTCATCAACTCGTCCCGAGCGCAAACCCGCCACGACTGAAGACTTGAATGAGAATTGTCGGCGCCTTGTTTGGTTTTCTGATTCTGGCAGTGGTTTTTGTCGTCTGGTTCCGGGCTTACAGAACCATCAAGGGCGATGAAACCCCGCTGTTTTCGAAGGGGAGCGCCAAGGGAACGACGCAGAAAAATTCCATTGACGAATTCATCGCCCAGTACAAACGCGGTGAAGTTACCCTGGACCAGAGCCCGGTTGCCGCGGGAAATCCGGCGGGAAACGCAGGGGCAACAGGAGCGAGAAGGAATGCCGCAACTGAAGCGCGCCCGCCAGCCTCACCCGCGCTTGCCGCACCCGCCGCCTCTCCGACCACGGCTGCGGCCGGGATGGCCCCTCCCATCAAACGCGATGGCTTTCTTTCAGGCGCGACGAAACTGGTTTACCTCGGGTGCAAGGCGGGGCTGCGCGACCACCATGTCTTCGCGCACGTGCAGCTTTCCGCCCTCGCCACCGGTACGATGGACCCGCTATTGGCCACAAGCGGCATCGATCTTCTGATTTGCAACGCCGCACTGTCGCCCGTGGCGGCGGTCGACGTCATCGACACGACCAGTGGCCCGGCAAACCAGCTCAAATCGGATTATCTGAAGGGATTGGGCATTCGCTACCTGCGGTTATCGGCGAAATCCGTGCCGCGACCGCAGGAATGGCACGCATTGCTGTACAAGATGTAACTAAGGCCGCAAATTGCGGCCTTGGTTTTCTTACGGGCAACGAGAACTCAGCCCTTCTTGCCGGCGTCCGGCTCGGCCGGTTTCTCGCTCGGCCGTACATCGGTGGGATGTGGAATGGCACTCTCGTCCGCCGGACAGAAAGCATCGATCGCCTCGTTATGGCACCAATGCGCATTGAAGCCGTCGTTTTTCTTTATGCACTCGAAGATGTACTTGCCCATTTCCTCGGTCCAGGCGCAGTTCTGGCGTTTGAGGAAAAACCGTTCCCGGCCGTTCGTCGCATCTGCGCCGAACACCTGCGTGCTGGCCACCAAGCCAGACAGTAACAACCCCAACAGTCCCACAATAGTGATTTGTTTCATGGTCATCCTTTCAGAACGAGCGCCCCGGAACGCTTCGCCGGCACCCCTGCGAAATCCACTTCGCGGTCACCTGAGCTCGAATGGGACGATTCTAGGGTAAAACCCCAGCGGCGGATATCGCTCGTCCCTTAAGACTCCCTGCGCTTTGCCTTTATTGCGGATTTGCGCTTGCGTCGCCTGGCCGCGGGCTTTTTCGCCGCGCCCGGCCTGGCGGATTTGCGATTGGCTTTCTTGACTTTTTTCAGCATGCGCTCGGCAGTGAATAAATCCTGATCCAGAATGCCGGCGGCGCGTGCTACCGCGATTTTCGCCTGCGCCTTGCTCACATCGGGCGCAATGCGGATGAGTTCTGATATTGCTTCGCCGATGGCTTTGCGCGCGTTTGCGCGCAACTGCGCATCCCTGGCGCGATCGAACGCCTTCAGCAAGGCATCGACCACCGGTTTCGCCAGCAAATCGATCGGCATGCTACTTTGGGTGGAACTTGAATTCCAGGACCAGGTAACGCCGGCCCACCAGATCCTTGGTCATGGACAG
>Ga0207648_10000987_pt1 | contig 32110 bp, 31 predicted proteins | sample KBSMisM32_FD_184310 | JGI IMG/M metagenome (GOLD analysis project Ga0207648, IMG submission 184310) | Miscanthus rhizosphere microbial communities from Kellogg Biological Station, Michigan, USA - KBS Miscanthus M3-2 (SPAdes) (version 2) | ecosystem: Host-associated > Plants > Roots >... | reverse complement strand
AGCCGAAGTCGAACATCGCCGCGATGATGATCAGGAAGATGGGCGTGACGAGCGCCATCTCGATGATTTCGGCGCCGCGCTCGCTGCGCAGCCGCCGGCGGGTGCTCAGCGCAGCCATAGCGTCACCACCATGCCGAGGAACATCGGGATTGCGTAGGCGAGCCGGGGACCGGTGCCGCCCTCGAGCGAGACGCGGTGGAGCGGGCGCAGGCCGCAGAACCACCAGTACTTCGCCAGCGCACCGATGTTGGAGAAGGCCGTGCCGAGATAGCGATGGCGCAGCGCCATCGGAATGGCGATGAGGCCGCCGGCCATCGAGGAGTAGATGGCGAGCCAGAACGCGTTGGCGGGGCCGAGCCAGGCTCCAAGCGCCGCCAGAAGCTTGACGTCACCGGCGCCCATGCCGCCGAGCAGGAACATCGGCATGAAGAGCACCAGGCCGACCACCCATCCGCTCATCGCCAGCTGAACGCCGGCCGGGCCCGCGGTCGTGTATTGATAGGCGATCGCCGCGGCCGTGGCGCCGAACGTGAGCCAGTTCGGAATCCGGCGCGAGTGCAGGTCCGTCGCACACGCCGCCGCGCCGATGATGAGAGCCGCTCCGGTCGAAAAAGTCATCATTGGTTTACTTCGGGTCTGGAACTTCGACGAGCGCGTCGCTCTGAATCGCGGTGTCCCACGTCTGGTAGGTCGCGTTCATGGCCGCGCGCAGCACTTCGGCGCCGGCGATCGCCGCGAAGCCGAGGCACGTCGCCAGCAGCGCGTATTCGACGATGTCTTGCCCGTCGTCCTCGGTCAGCAGGCGGAGCCACATGTTCACGGCCATCTCGTGATGAAGGTGGCCTCGTCACCAGCGTGACGAGGCCGTTGGGATTTACTTGACCGCCAGAGCCTTCGCCGAGCCCTTGCCCACGGCCGTTCCGATGTCCTGGAACCACTGGTCGTAGGCGGTACCCAGCGCGCTGGCACCGGCATAGGAGGCCAGAGACACGAACGAGCCGACGAGCGCGTACTCGATGATGTCCTGCCCTTGTTCGTCCGCGATGAAGTTGGCGATGATCTGCTTCATTGCCGTGTCCCTTCGAGGGTTTACTTGACCGCCAGAGCCTTGGCCGAGCCCTTGCCCACGGCCGTGCCGATGTCCTTGAACCACTGGTCGTAGGCGGTGCCGAGCGCGCTGGCGCCGGCGTAGGAGGCGAGCGACACGAACGAACCGACGAGCGCGTACTCGATGATGTCCTGGCCCTGTTCGTCGGCGATGAACTTCGCGATGATCTGCTTCATGGTCTTGTTGTCCTCTTTGCGAATCAGTCGTCAGCGCGACATGGCACGCGGTGCCTCTGCGCGCTGAAAACCATTCGGCACCGGTTGGTGTCGTGGCGACATGCGCGCCACGTTCCTCCCGGCTACTTCTTCAATCGCTCTGCCAGGGGCTCCCCCGGGCGCTCCGGCGTCGCATAACCGTGCGAATCCGGTGCACTGTGCGCCGATTCCACGCTCTCCACCTCGCCGTTGCTCCGGCGCCGCCGCACGAGAGTCAGGCTCGGGCCAGCCTTTTCTGCGGCTGCAGCCAGCGAACCTTCCGGCGCCCGCGTCCGGCGATCGCTCACGCCCAGGCCGGCGGGCAGCGCAATCGGCAGGAACTCGAGACGTACGAGGAACGGCGCCGCGGCGCCCGGACGCTCGGTGACGTCGCACACGCGCGCCACTTCGGCAATCGAGGCATCGGGGCCCTGGACTTCGACGAATCCGAACGTTCCCGACGCGAGCCGCGTCGGCGTTTCGAGGCAGCAGCCGCCGGCGCCGATGTCGAGCAGCCGGCCGGGAATCTGCTCCAGCACCGCGCCGCGAAGGCCCGGCCAGGTCCACCACGTCACCGTGTCACCTCGGATTCCTGCGACAACACCTGCATCCACAGCCGGTAGCGCAGTTGACCGCCCACGAGCTGCGGCTGGCTGCCGGTGGTGCGCACGCGCAGCGTCGCCTGACGCCCGCCCGCCGCGCTGACCCGCATCCGCATCTCCGCCCCGGTGGCCGCGCGCGAACGGCTGATGACCGTGATCTCGCGGGCGCTCGCGCGCACGATGTCCACGTCGCGCAGCACCTGCACTTCTGCGAACCCTTCCGTGTGGTAGCGCCCATGCCGACGACGATCCACGCAGCCACTCCTTCGTCCAGGCAGACGGGGCCTGGAACCATCCACGCAAAGAGCAACGTTGGTGCCGCGCAGGAACTGAAACGGCGTGCGCAGCTTCGCTGGCTTTCTCTGGTCCACGTCGCAACAAAAGCTGCCGCGAGCCAGACGAACGGCGGTCACGCTGCGCCCGAGGCGCTTCGTTCCTGTCTTTCGTGCTTGATGTTCCTGAACTCGCGGAAGTCGATGGCGCACTCGTGCGAGGCCAGGAAGTTGAGCAGCCGCTTGTAGTCCCCGTCGTCGAGGCCGAACAGCTGCAGGAGTCCGCGATAGCTGCCCTTCGTCGCCGTGAGCCCCTTGCGGATCAGCGCCCGCAGATCGTCGCGCGTCAGGTCGCGGCTCATGAACATCGGGTACACGTCGTTCCAGAAGTTGCAGCCGCCTTCGGTCAGGCCGTCGAACAGCTCGTCGGCCACCCGGCGGCGGCGTTCCCGAACCGGATGCGGCGACTTCCCCGCGCGGGCGGTGACGTTTGGCGGCAGGAGCTCGGTGCCCATCCGGTCGCCGTCGGCCAGCGCGAGCATCTGCTCGACGACGTTCTGGAGCTCGCGGACGTTGCCCGGCCAGCGGTAGCGCTCGAGCGCCTCCATCGCCGCCGGGTCCAGGGCGATCGCGCGGCCGTGTTTCGCGATGACGTTGAGCACCAGCGCCTTGATGTCGTCGCGGCGGTCGCGCAGCGGCGGCACCTCGATCTGCCCGACGTTGATGCGATACAGGAGGTCTTCGCGGAACGTGCCCTTGGTGACCATGTCCTGCAGATTGCGGTTGGTCGCCGAGATGACGCGGACGTCCACGCGGGTGGGGGGCGCGTCGGCGCCCACCGGTACCACTTCACCGTTCTCCAGGAAGCGCAGCAGCATCGCCTGCATGCGCAGGCTCATCTCGCCGATTTCGTCGAGGAAGATCGTGCCCTTGTGCGCCTGCTGCAGCTTGCCGACTTTGTCGCGATAGGCGCCGGTGAAGCTGCCCTTCACGTGGCCGAACAGCTCGCTCTCGAGCAGCGTTTCGGTGACGCTGGCGCAGTTGAGCGCCACGAAGCGCTGCGGCGCGCGTGAGGAGTTCACGTGCACGTAGCGCGCGACGACGTCCTTGCCGACGCCGCTCTCGCCGGTGATGAGCACCTTGGAATCGCCGGCGGCGAGACGCGACGCGACGTGCAGGATGCGCCGCAGTGCCGCGCTTGAACCGACGATCGTGGGGGCGGCGAGCGGTCCGAGCGACGACGGACGCGAGGTCGAGCCAGAGTCCATGCCCTCTTGGGAGCAAGCTCAACGCCACGGTTGAAACAGATATGTAAGTGCGTAGCGTTGAAGCAGTTGAGTTGTGTTGCTCGTCGCGAGTGCGCACTCTCTCTCGAATCAGATTCTGCTGAGGTCCAGACTTACTACTCGACTCACTCAGCCGTTCGAACGATGTGCGGCTTTGTAATGCGGGGACTGAGCCGCAGCGTTCGCGACCATATTCAGCCACCCGTAGGACTACGTGGATGGCGATTTGGTGTGGCGTCAGTTTTTCCTGCATGTTTCGTCTGAGCACTATTTGGCACTGACGTTGCGGATGGTTGCGGCGTGGAAACTGGTACCTACGGACTGCCTCGTCGCTCGGCGGTGCGCAAGCGCCGCATGAGACGGCTGCGCGCCGTTGCTGCGATTGTTGCGCTGCTCGTCATATGGCTGGGCTTCTCTGTCGTTCGTGAGATGGCCAAGGTGCTTCCGGCCACCGCGTCAGTCGAGCTGCAGACGGCGTCCGGGACCTCGACATCTATCGGCGGCTCCGCGGATGCGCGAGCGGCCAGGCCGTCCGCATCGCTCAGCAGCGAGTTGCCGCCGATCGGTGTCAGCGCCGACGTGCCGCCAGCATCCGTTGAAGGAGCCACCGTGTTTGCGGAGGAGGCGTCCGTGCCGGCGCCTCAGGGTGAGCCACCGGCGTCGAGCGAGCAGGTGCCCTTCCTCCAGGCCGCGATCTCTGATGCGCAGGCGGGCGCGGTGCCGGGCGGGCATGCACGCGGCGGAGCGTTTGGCGGCGGCGTGCCGTCCATGTGGGGTGGAGGGGGTGGAGGCGCCGGCGGCGGCGCATCCGCGGATTCGCCCAAGCCGACCGACGACGCTGCGCCGTCAGGCGACGGCAGGCCAACCGTGCTCGGCCACCGGTTGCTGGCCGAGAGCGGCGAACCGAACGAGGCAGCTGATTCCAACGAGACCGCCTCTAACGGCAGCAACGGTTCGAACACCAGCAACGATTCGAACGGCAGCAACGGCGGTTCGAACGACCAGAACGCCGGCTCCAACGCGAGCAGCGGCCCGAGCGGCGGCAATGCGCCGAGCGGTGGCAACGCGTCGAGCGGCGACACCGGTTCGAACGGCTCGAACGGGTCCACAGAGAGCGGCTCGACCCCGGGCGGCAGCGGCAACGGCGGCGATCAGGGTGGAGCACCCGAGGGCGGCGTCAACAGCCTTGCCGTCAGCCTGGCGGACGAAAGCCCCACCACCACCGGCGGCGAGGTGCACGACGTGCCCGAGCCCGGCTCGATCCTCCTCGTTCTTGGCGCTGCTGCGGCGCTGGCGCGTCGTTCCACCTCCGCCAAGGCTTCGGCGGACAAGCGCGCCCGCTGAAGTCCCTCACATTCTTCAAGATGGCGAGCGGCGTGACCGATGTCACGCCGTCGTCTGTTCCTGCCCATCGCCGAACTAGTTCTGGTTGCAGCCAGACGAACCCCAGCGCCGCGAGCCTCACCGATTCGAATTGCTGAGCGTTCCCGCGTGCCGCGTGAGTGGCACTCCCGTTGCGCTCGAGATCGATGTGAAAGTGGGGAGACACGGTCTTCAGCGGCGATCCGCCGTCGTGGCAAGACGCCGGCGACGCCTGCGCCTCCTGGCTGCGATTGCGGCCCTCTCCTGTGCCGGATTCCTCGCCGCGGTGACGTACGAAATCTGGCCGCGGCGTGCCGAGGTGCTGGCCGACGTCGCGTCGGCGATCCAGTCGCCCGCGCCGGCCGACCCGACGCCGGTGGCCGCTCCTGACGCGCCACGCCCCGTATATCGCCACTCCATCCTGCCCGGCGGCGCCTACTCGCGCGGTGAAGTGGCCGACGCCATGCGCAAGGACGCCGTGGTGGCCACGCACTACCAGCACGTGGACGTGGACCGCGTGCACACGAAGACGATCACCGCGGCGCGCGCAGTGTACGTGTCGTACCGCATCGGCAACCAGGTGTACTGGACCAGGAACCGCGTGCGGCTGTCGCCGGGTGAGACGGTGCTCACCGACGGCCACACCGAAATCCGCGCGCGCTGCGGCAACCTGCTCTCGGACGACGCGCAGCAGCCCGTGGCGGCGCAGGAACCGGCGCCGGCGGCGCTGGACGAACTGGAGAACGAAACCGGGTCGAGCACGATCGCCGGCGCGCGCGGCGACGACGGCCGGCTGACCCACGTGCCGTTCCTGGCGGACTGGAGCGAGGCGAGCAGCGTCGCGTTCGAGAAGAACGAACCCATTCCCGGCGCACCCGGCGTTGACATGCCGATGTGGTTCGGTGCCGCCGGTGGCGGGACGTCCCCGTTTCCCGGGTCGAGCACCGGCACGACCGGCACATCGCTCGTCGCCCCGCTCGGCGGCGGCAGCGAGCGCGGTGGATCCCCAGGTGGCGGCGGGTCGAACGGCGGTGGCGGTTCGAATGGTGGTGGCGGTTCGAACGAAGGCGGCGGTTCGACCGGCGGTGGCGGTTCGAACGACGGTGGTGGCGGCGGTGGCGGTGGCACCGACGTGAAATTCGTGCCCCCTGATCAGCCGCCGTTCACGACGACCGGCGAGGCTGGGACCACGACGACCGGTGAACCGGGAACGACGACCACCGGCACCCTGGTGATCGAGACCACCGGCGGGGGGGACGATGGCGAAGTGCCGTCGGTGCCCGAGCCTTCGTCGCTGGTGCTGCTCGCGCTCGGTGCGTGCGGCGCGGCGTTGCGCGCGAGGCAGCGCCGCCGCGGCTAGCTCGGAAGCAGCACGATCTTTCCCATCGCACCCGGTTCCATCACGGCGGCGTGAGATTTCACGGCGTCGCCGAGCGGCATCTCCTTCGAGACCACCGGCGTCAGCGTCCCGTTCTCCAGGCCTGCCACCAGGCCCGAGTGGATCTCGTGGAACTCGGCGCGATCGGCGTTGAACAAGGTCATGCCGAGAATGGCGCCGTCGACGCCCATCGTCTTCCGCGGATCGATCTCCACGCGCCCGCGGCTGCCGATCACCACCACGCGGCCGTTGCGCGCCAGCACCTCGAGGTCCTTGTCCAGGTTCACGTTGGCCAGCATTTCCAGCACCACGTCCACGCCGCGTCCGCCGGTGAGCGGCCGCACCTGCTGCAAGTAGTCGGGGTCCCGGTGATTGAGCACGTGGTGGGCCCCCTGCGCCCGCGCCAGCGCGACCCCCTCGGCGGTTCCTGCGGTGCCGATGACCGTCAGCCCGTGGGCGCGGGCGATCTGTACTGCCGCGGTGCCCACACCGCCGCTGGCACCGTGGACCAGCACCGTCTCGCCGGCCCGGGCGCGTCCCCGGATGAAGAGCGCGCGCCAGGCCGTGGCATACGGCACGCCCAGGGCGGCCCCCTGCGCGAACGAACAGCGCGATGGGAGCGGGCTGGCCTGCCACTCCTCGCACAACGCGAACTCGGCGTAGCCGCCCACGGCGTTGTGTGCGTACACGCGGGCGCCCGGCGCGAACCGGGTGGCACCATCGCCGGCCTTTTCGACGGTGCCCGCGATGTCGGTGCCGGGGGTGTAGGGGAGCGCGGGCTTGCGGGCGTAGGTGCCCGAGCGGATGTAGCCGTCCACCGGGTTCACGCCCACCGCGGCCACGCGCACGAGGAGCTGGCCCGGTCCGGGCGACGGCACCGCCACGTCCTCGAGCTTCATCACCTCCGGTCCGCCGAACTCACGCACCACGATCGCCTTCATGTCTCCTCCGCTGGCGGGTCTAAGTCCCGCCCCTACGAAGCCTGTTTGAACAGTTTGTCGAACGTGCCGCCGAAGATCGCATCCTGATCCGCGGCCGCGACGCCGAGACGATCGAGCGCCGCCTTCTGATCGTCGTAGACACCGCGCTGCCAGCCGCGCGGAAAGTACGACGAGTCGGTTCCGAAGAGTATCCTTCCCGGCCCCACCACGGCGAGGGCGGAGCGGAACACCTCGTCGAGCGTCAGGCCGGGCATGAAGCGCATCCAGCGGTTCGAGCTCGACGTGTCGAGGTAGATGTTGGGGGACGTGTCGGCCGCGATGAGCGCCTCGCGCAGGAAGCCGGCGCCGAAGTGCGGCACGATGAACGGCACGGTGGGATAGGCATTGGCCAGGCGGGCCACTTCCAGCGGATCGCCAAGCCGGAAGTCGAACGCGCTCGGCAGGCCCAGCGCCTTCCGGACGCCGACCGTGAGCTGGCCGCAGTGCACGAACACCGCGGCGTTGCCGCCCACCGCCGCGTCGATCACCTTGCGCACGCGGTCGTCGTCGAGCGCCGTGTGGTGCATGGCGGGGAACAGGCACAGGCACCGCATCCCCTGCGCGTACACGGCGGCATGTGTCCGCGGGATGGCGTCGGGCGAATTGGCGTTCACCATGAAGTAGCCGACGAATCGCGTGGGGTGTTTGGCGACGGCGGCTCCGACCGAGGCCTCGTCGCTCGGCACGCTGGCGATGAGCGCGGCGCGCGTCACCTTGTGGGCGTCGAGTTCCTGGACCCAGCGGTCCGCGAGCGCGGCGGGCTCACCCGGGTCGTCCCAACCCAGCTCCTTGCACAGTCCCGCGACGGAGTCGCCCTTGCCGCGCTGCTGCGCCAGCGTGGTGAAGAACTTGGTCGAGAAGAAGTGGCAGTGCGCGTCGTTGACCATCCCAAGAGGGATACCATGATCGCGTGCAGGTTGCGCTCTTGATCTACGCGGCGGGCGTGGCGGTGGGCCTGCTCCTCACCGACGGCAGCCTGCCCACCCGCGTCGGGCTGGCGCTGGCGTGGCCGATCGGCCCGCTGGCCTTCGTGGTCGTGGTGGCGGGACTGCTCGTGGCCGCCCTCTACATCTTTCCCGTCTTCGGAGCGATCGTCGCCGCCCTCGGTGTGGCGGCCTGGTGGGCCTTGATGTAATTGTGGAGGCAGAGAAAGCAGAGAAGGCAGAGAGGGAAAAGCTTTTCCTTCTCCGCCCTCTCCGCCCTCTCCGCCTTGGAGTCCAGTCGCGAGAACGTCTCTATCGCCGTTCTCGCGTGTAGAAACGCAAGAGGAATTCCTGAGCGTTGAAGCGCCCTTCGGGACCGGCGGCGACACGCGTGTAGCCGCCCGCGGCGTCGAGCGCCATCGCGCGGTCGGTGTCCTTCAGGTAGGCGTCGAGCACCACGTCGCGAAGGTGGCGCAGGATGCGCTCGTCGCGCACCGGGATCAACGTCTCGACCCGCCGCCTGAGGTTGCGCTCCATGACGTCGGCGCTGCCGATGAACATCTCCTCGGCCCCGCCGTTGGCGAACCAGTAGATGCGCGAGTGCTCGAGGAAGCGGCCGACGATCGACCGCACGCGGATGCGCTCGCTGATCCCGGCCACGCCGGGCCGCAGGCTGCAGATGCCGCGCACGAGCAGGTCGATCGTCACCCCCGCTTGTGAGGCGCGGTAGAGCGCGCGGATCATCGCGTCGTCGGTAATCGCGTTGACCTTGATCACGATGTGCGCCTGACGGCCCGCCCGCGCGTGTGCCGCCTCGCGATCCACGAGCCGCTTCAGCGTGGTGCGCAGGTGGCGTGGCGCCACCACCAGACGGTTGAACGTGTTCTGCGTGGAGTACCCGGTGAGGCTGTTGAAGATCGCCGACACGTCGGCGGCCACGCCGGGGTCGGCGGTGAAGAGCCCGAGGTCGGTATAGGCGCGCGCCGTTTCGACGTTGTAGTTGCCGGTGCTGGTGTGCACGTAGCGGCGGATGCCGTCGGACTCCTGCCGCACGATCAGGCACAGCTTGGCGTGTGTCTTGAGATCGGCGAAGCCGTAGACCACGTGGATGCCGTGCGCCTCGAGCCGCCGCGCCCACAGGATGTTGTTGCGCTCGTCGAGGCGCGCCTTGATCTCCACCAGCACCGCCACCTGCTTGCCGCTCTCGGCGGCCTGGATCAGCAGGTCGAGCAGCGGCGACTGCGCGCCGATGCGGTAGAGCGTCATCTTGATCGCCACCACCTGCGGGTCCACCGCGGCGGCGTGCACGAACGTCTCGACGGTCGTGAACGACTCGTAGGGATGGTGGACGAGCTGATCCTGATCGCGGATGCGATCGAAGATCACGGTGGGATCCTCGTCGCGCCGCCACAGGCTGCGCGCCGAGAAGGGCGCGTCCTTCAATTCCGGACGGTGCAGGCGCGTGAGCTGCGTCCATTCGCTCAGACCGAGCCGCCCGGGCAGCTGCACCACTTCGTCCGGCGAGATCCCCAGCCCTTCCACGAGCACCTGGCGCATGCGCGCGGGCATGTCGGCGTCGAGCTGGAGCATCGAGATCGGGCCGTGGCGAAGCTGCTTGAGCCGCCCCTCGACAGTCTGCAGCAGGTCCTCGGCGTCGGCCTGGTCGAGCTCGAGGTCGGCGTCGCGCACCACGCGGAAGAGATGCGCGCTTTCGACCGTGCCGCCCAGGAACAGGCCGTCGATGTTGGCGCACACCACGTCTTCGAGCATCACGAACGTCTGCCCCTGGGGCGACAGCGCGTCAGGCAGCTGGATGAACCGCGGCAGCACGGTGGGGACGGCGACGCGCGCGAAGCGCGTACGGCCCTGGTGGTTCACCGTCACCGCGATGTTCATGCTGCGATTGGCCAGGAACGGCAGCGGCCGCCCGGGATCGAACGCCAGCGGCGTCAGCACCGGCGCGATGTCGCGCTCGAAGACGCCCGCCAGGTGCGTGGCCACGTCGGCCGGCCAGGCCGCGCGATCGAGTACGCCGATCCCCGCCGCCTCGAGCGCGCGCCGGAGGTCGTCCCACACGTCGACTTGATCGCGCAGCATCTGGCGCGCACGTGCCTGCATCGCCGAGAGCTGCTGCTCGGTGCTGTAGCCGTCCGGTGCCACGTCGTCCGCGCCGGCGTTCAACTTCTTCAGCGTGGTGGACACCCGGATCATGAAGAACTCGTCGAGGTTCGACGCCGTGATGGCGAGGAACTTCACGCGTTCGAGCAGCGGGTGTGCCGTGTCGCGTGCCTGGTCGAGCACGCGCTCGTTGAACTCGAGCCAGCTCAGTTCGCGATTGATGTACAGCCCGGGATTGCGCAGATCGGTCGGGGCGACGTCACGCGACGCAACGATCACGAGCGGCGGCGCGGGCGGGCGCCTGGCGCGGCGGCGGGTGCTGTTCTGCGAAGTCGCGTGTGCGGTGGCGAGCGGTCCGCGGGGAGTCACGGCTGTCAGGGTCCTCCGTCCACCGTGCACGACGCATGCCCGCGGGTGGAATCACGGCTGAGCTCTTTTCCCTTTCAACGTCGATTGAGACGAAAGCGCACGGCTGCCGGCTCGACAGTTCTGTGATCGGGTCGACAAGACTGAGCTGACGGAGTGTGAAGGACCCTATTGATCGCGCGCTTCTGCGTAGTACTTCAACAGCGCCTGCTGCGCGTTGGAGTCGTCGGGCGAGCCGGTGGCCAGTCGATGGTAGCGGCCGGTGGAGTCGAGCGTCGTCGCCGCGGCACGGTCGCCCAGGTAGGCGTCGAGGACCACCTGACGGATGTGCGTGAGCAGCCCGCGATCGCGTATGGGCGTCATGGTCTCCACCCGGCGGTCGAGGTTGCGCTCCATCAGGTCAGCGCTGCTCAGGTACAGCTCTTCGTGGCCGCCGTTCTGGAACCAGAGCACGCGCGAGTGCTCGAGGAAGCGCCCGACGATCGAGCGGACGCGGATGCGTTCGCTCACGCCGGGGATGCCGGGACGCAGGCTGCAGATGCCGCGGACGATGAGGTCGATCTCCACGCCGGCCTGCGAGGCGGCGTAGAGCTCGCGGATCATCTGATCGTCGGTCACCGCGTTCAGCTTGGCGATGATCTGCGCGGGGCGGCCCGCGCGTGCGTGCTCGGCCTCGCGCCGGATCAGCTCGCGGATGCGCGTGCGGAGCTGCATCGGCGCCACCACCAGGCTGCGGTATTCGCGCTGGTTCGAGTAGCCGGTCAGGTAATTGAAGATCTCGGTGACGTCTGCCACGACGTCGGGGTCGGCGGTGAAGAACCCGAGGTCGGTGTAGACCTTCGCCGTCACCGGGTTGTAGTTGCCGGTGGACGTGTGGACGTAGCGCTGCACGCCGGCCGTCTCCTGCCGGATCACCAGACACAGCTTCGCGTGCGTCTTCAGGCCGGCGAAGCCGTACACCACGTGGATGCCGTGCGCTTCCAGCCGCCGCGCCCAGCGGATGTTGTTGCGCTCGTCGAACCGCGCCTTGAGCTCCACCAGCACCGCCACCTGCTTGCCGTCCTCTGCCGCCTCGATGAGCAGCGGAATGAGCGGCGAGTCGGCGCCGATGCGGTAGAGCGTCATCTTGATCGCGATCACCTGGCGGTCGCGCACAGCGGCACGGAGGAACGTTTCCACCGTGGCGAACGACTCGAACGGGTGGTGCACCAGCAGGTCCTGGTAGCGGATCAGATCGAAGATCGCCTCGGGATCCTCGTCCGCGCGCCACAGGCTCTTGGCCGAGAACGGCGGGTCCTTGAGGTCGGGGCGATGGACGCGCGCCAGCTGGTGCCAGTCGCCGAACCCGAGGCGCTCGGTGGAGCGCACGACGACGGCGTCGTCGACGCCGAAATTCTCCACCAGGATGTCGAGCACGCGTGCCGGCATGTTCGCTTCGACCTGCAGCAGCGAAATCGGGCCGCGCCGGAGCAGGCGCAGGCTGCGGTCCACGAATTCCAGCAGGTCCTCGGCGTCCTCTTCGTCCTCGATCTCGAGGTCCGCGTCGCGCACGACGCGGAACAGATGCGCGCCGTGCACCTGCGTGCCGGGAAACAGCTCGTGGATGTTGGCGCGCACGACGTCTTCGAGGAACACGAACGTGTGCGACCCGTAGCCCAGCGACTCGGGGAGCGGCACGAAGCGCGGCAGCACGTCTGGCACCTTGACGCGCGCGAACTTGATGCGCCGGCCGTGACGCACCACCACCGCGAAGTTCTTGCTCAAGTTCGAGATGAACGGGAACGGGTGCCCGGGGTCGAACGCCAGCGGGGTGAGCACCGGGCAGATGTCGCGCGAGAAATAGCCGTTCAGGTATTCGTGGACCTCCGGCGTCCACCGGTGCGGATCGAGCAGTCGGATCTGCTCGTGCTCGAGCAGCTCGCGAAGCGTCGTCCACGTGGAGGCCACGGCCTCGAGCATCACGTGCGCGCACGAGCGCATCGCCTCGAGCTGCTGGCCCGTGGTGTAGCCGTCGGGCGCCACGTCTTCGACGCCGGCCCGGAACCGGCGCATCGTGGTGGCCACGCGGATCATGAAGAACTCGTCGAGGTTGGTCCCGGTGATCGCCAGGAACTTCACCCGCTCGAGCAGCGGGTGGCGCTGGTCCTGCGCCTGCGCGAGCACGCGCTGGTTGAACTCGAGCCAGCTCAGCTCCCGGTTGATGTAGAGCGCCGAGTCCTTCAGATTGATCGGAACGGGCGTGCTCTCGCCCTCTGGTGGCTCGACGACCGATGCGTTTTGAAGTGGCTGATCCATGACGACCGACCCTGGGGATACCCGGGTCGAGGATCATAGCACTGGGGTGTTACGGCACCGATGTGTCAGCCCTAACACCATTAGAAGCAAAGACTTGAGCGGAAGAGTCGCCTGGAATGGCCCACGTGGGCCCACTCCGCCCAAACCCTCTCCGCCCTCTCCCCTCTCCGCCCTCTCCGCCTCCAGGTTCAACTAAGGCCGAGGCGTTGAGTTGGGGGCTCCGGCATCTCATCGAACTCGAAGGCCCGCGGCGTGCGGCGCCGGAAGGCGTCGATGGAGCGCAGGCCGAGGAAGATCCCGACGAGCACGAGAGCAAAGGTGGGCGCCGCGCCGGATCGCAGGGCCGCCAGCTCGATGTGGGCGAACTGGTAGGTGAAGAACACGAAGGCCGCGAAGGCGATCGGCAGGATCGTCTTGAGATCGCCCGGCAGGTAGCCGCACGCGAACGGCATCTTGCGATAGCTCATGAAGAGTGTTTCGAGAATCACTGCTCCGGCGGCAAGCCCGCAGAGCGCGATGGCCAGAGCATCCGCCAGGGTGAAGACGACCGCGTAGAACGGCAGCAGCGCGAGCACCGGGCCCACCACGAAGAGCAGGGCGCCGGCGACCTTGGCACCCGCGATGTGCGGCCGCGTATCGCCGGCCCACGCCACCTGCACCGCCCAGTTGGCTGCGAGCTCGGCGGGCACGCGCACCGCGTGGCGGAACCCGATGAGGAGCGCCGTCAGCAGCACCGGCTGCACCGCGAGCACACCGGCCGTCATCGGCACGCTGTCGGACGCGCGCGTGGCGCTGCCCACCGCGACGGCAAAGACGCTCGCCGTCAGCCCGAACGCCAGCGACGCCGCCAGCGTCAGCCGGTGTTGCGCGCTCCGCAGCAGCGTCTGCAGCGCGAAGAAGAAGCTCGCCTGGGTTACGGGCTGGCGGATGACCACACGCGCGGCCGCGCCGATGCCGCGCCGGATCCAGCCGGCCGTGGCCGTCGCCGGTGGCGGCGGCACCATGCGCCGGTTGTTCCAGGCGAAGAGCAGAACCGCCATCACGGTGACGGCCGTGAGCTTGACGAGGGCCTTGAGCGCGAGATCGGGGAAGAGCGTGCGGGCGCCGGCGTAGAGCCGCGTCGCCCGCGCTTCGCCCTCGCGGATTCGCGGCGGCATCTGCCGGCGGGGAAGGTCCGCGATGATGTGGCCGATGGCCATCTCCTGCAGTCCGACGAACCACAGCGGCGGCGCCATGAGCGCGGCGCGCGACTGCGGCTCGAGCCAGACCCGGTTCATGCGCGAGACCACGACCGGCAGCAGCAGGAACGCGCAGGCGACCGCGACGAGCAGCGTCGCCTGCACCAGCGCCGACACCCGGGCAAAGAGCGCGCGGCCGAGCGCCGCGTGCAGCAGGCCGCGGATTGCGAGCACGGCGAAGAAGCCGAAAGCGGCCGCCATCGCCACGGTGACGGCCTGGGCGAGGATCAGCAGGGGAAGCTGCCAGGCCCTGATCGGCAGCTTCGACACCATCAACGCCGGCGCGATGACGCACGACGACACGTTCAGTGCGCCGGCGAACATCGCGGCAAAGCGCACCAGCGCGCCGAACTTCGCCCCGACGATCGTCCGGGTGCGGATCGGCATCGCGCCGAGCACCGACGCGTCGCGAGCGTCGACCGCCAGCCCGTCCCACGCCAGCAGCGTCACCAGCGCGGTGGCGGTCATCGACGCCGACACGAACAGGAAGCGATCGAAGAGCGCCGAGATCGCCGTCGCGCCCGGCGTCTGATAGGGGTTGAACAGGTACTTCATCGACACGAGCACCGAGACGAACAGCCCCATCGAGGCCAGGCAGCCGCAGATCATGGCCAGGCTCTCGTGACGATCGGCGTTGGGAGAGATCAGGTCGTCGTCGACCAGCCGCCGCAGGAAATGGGCAGTGAGGAGCCGCCGCGCCTCGGACGCCATGGCAACTTCAGTTCAGGCGCGCATGGCCGCCACGTCGGCGATGTCCGACGCGGTCCGGGCCGGGTTGTCCTGCACGACGAGCTCGGCAAACACCGCCTCGAGCGAGTCGCGCGACAGGAGGGTCCGCAGATTGGCGCTGGAGTCGTCCGCCACGACGGCGCCGCGGTGCAGCACCATCACCCGCGAGCACACGCGCTCCACCGATTCCATGATGTGCGAGCTGTAGAGGATCGCTTTGCCGCGGCGCGCGAGCTCGGTGATGAGGCTCCGCAGCACGAGGACGGCGGTGACGTCGAGCCCCGATTCGGGCTCGTCGAGAATCAGCAGGTCGGGGTCGTGCAGCAGCGCGGCGCTGATGAGGATCTTCTGCTTCATGCCTTTCGAGTAGCCGCTGATCGGCTGGTCGGCGGCGCTCAGGATGCCGAACAGGTCGAGCAGGCTCATGATCTTCTTCTCGAGCAGCGTCACCGGCAGTTCCCGCAGGCGTCCGACGAGCTCCAGATACTCGCGGCCGGACAGGAAGGGATAGAGATGCGCCTCTTCGGGCACGTATCCGAGCCGGCGCCGGAAGGCGACGAGATCGCCGTAGATGTTCCGGCCATCGTGCACCACGGTGCCGTCGCTTGGTTCCGTGAGGCCGGTCAGCATGCGCACCGTCGTCGTCTTGCCCGATCCGTTGGGCCCGAGATAGCCGATCACTTCTCCGGGCCGCACGACCACGTCGACCTCACGCACGACGGCCACCGCGTTGTAGCGCTTGATCAGCCCGCGAGCCTCGAGCCCGCGGCCGCCGCCGTTGCGTGAGGCGCCGATCATTCGAGCACTCGTACGACGCTGCAGCCGGGCGACGGCGCGCGCGTCGCGAGCAGGCGCATGACGAGCGCGCGGCCCGCGTAAAGCGCCACCACGCTCGCGACGGCCAGCACGCCGGGTGTCGGGAGCTCGGAGAGGCCGGCCGAAATGAGGCGTTTCAGATGGACGCGCCCGTCCAGCCCGAGCAGCAGCACCACCATCCACAGCGAGTGCGCTGCGTGCAGCAGCACCAGCGCCGCCAGCGTCACCAGCTCGTTGTCCCGCACGAAGGCGCGGGCCCGGCGCGCGACGCCGTCGTCGCACGCGGCGGCCATGCCGACCCACACCGTGCGGTAGGCGTCGAAGCGCTCGGCGATCCGTCCGCTGTTCTCGATCTGGAGATCGGCAATCGCCGGCTCCACGAGCAGCGAGAACGACTCCGCCGAGAACAGACGCCGCGACGCGGCCGCCATCCAGCGGCCCCGCACGGTCGGCGGTCGAGGTGCGCGGGCCATCACCGTGCCTCGGCGGGCCGCAGGCTGATGGCCTGCCGCAGCGATTGATAGGCCTGCCGTACGGTGGCGCCGTAGGGGGTGGCCTTGTACAGACGGCGCGGCAGCCCAATTGCGCCCGCGGGCCGCTCTTCCTGTCGCGACTCCACGAAGCCCTTGGCTTCCATCCGCGTCAACGTCACGTAGACCGATCCGCGCTTGATGCGGCCGTCTGACGTGGCCACCAGTTCAAGGCCGAACCGCTCGCCGTCGCCCATCAGATCGAGCAGCAGCGCCTCGGTGGCCGACATCGAAGCAGTCTTCAATTCGTCCATGATTGGCGCATCTTACTCCCTGTCAGAGACGTGTCAAGTGGGCTGGGGGGCACAGGGGCTGGGGGGCTGGGTCGGCCCCTGTGTGCCCAGCTCCTCCCAAGCCCCCTAGCTCCATAGCCCCCTAGCTCCCATTGTTCTAGGATCGCCCCCATGAAAACGCGGAGGCACGGGCTGTTCGCTGCGCTCGCCGTTGTGATGGCGTGCGGAGCGTCGATCGTGATCGCGCAGGAGCCGGCGCCGCCGCCCGCGGCGCAGGGCCCCACCTTCCGATCCGGGGTCGACCTGATCACGGTTGACGTCGGCGTCGTGGACGGCCGCGGCAACCCGGTTGCGGACCTGGGCGCTGCCGAGTTCTCGGTGAAGATCGACGGCGAGCAGCGCCGCGTGGTGTCGGCCGAGCTCGTGAAGGTCGACCTCGAAGCCGCGAAGAAAGTGGTCGCCGACAAGAGCGAGACCTTCTACACGAGCAACCTCACGCCGTCCAACGGCCGCCAGATCGTCATCGCCGTCGATCAGATGCACATCCGGCCGGGCGCCATCCGCCCGATCATGGCCGCGGCCTCGCGCTTTCTCGACAAACTCAGTCCGCTCGACCAGGTCGCCTTCATCGTCTTCCCCGAGCCCGGGCCCCGCGTCAACTTCACCACCGACAAGCTGCGCCTCCGGCTCGCCATGCAAGGGCTGATCGGACAGCATCCGCGCGCGATCGCGGGGCAGCACAACATCGGTGTCACCGAAGCGCTGGCCATCGCCAACCGGCGCGATCAGCTCGTGCTCGCCACGGTGGCCATCCGCGAATGCCGCGGCTCCGATCCGATGCAGCGCGCGCAGTGCGAGCGCGACATCGTCACCGAAGCCAGCGAGATCACCCGCCGCGTGCGCGAGGAAACCGAGGAATCGGTGGCCGGGCTCTCGACCATCCTCCGCCAGTTGACCACGGTGGACGGGCACAAGTCCCTCATCCTGCTGTCCGAGGGGCTCGCGCTGGAGGATCAGAACGAGCTGCGGCGGCTGGTGACGCTGGCCGGCGCCGCGCGCACCTCGATCAACGTGATGGCGCTCGATCTCCAGCGCGGCGACGTCACCATCGGCGAATCGCCGCCGACCGAAACCCAGGACCGCCGCCTCCAGATGCAGGGGCTCGAGGGGCTGGCCACGATGTCGATGGGCGCGCTCTTCTACATCGCCGGCACCGGCGACCCGATTTTCGAGCGCCTCAGCTCGGAGATCTCGGCCTACTACCTGCTCGGCGTCGAACAGCGGCCGAAGGACAGCGAAGGAGATCGCCACCGCATCGACGTGGAGGTGCGGCGCCGTGGTGTCTCGATCCGCTCCCGGCAGGCGTTCGTCCTGTCACCCACGGCGAACGCGCCGAAGTCGCCCAACGACAGCCTGCGCGACGCGCTGCTGTCGCCGTTCGCGGTGTCGGGGCTGCCGCTGCGCGTCACCACGTTCGCGCATCACGACCCGGCGAGCGACAAGGTGCGCCTGATGGTGTCGGCGCAGGTGGGGCAGCCCGGCGCCGCCAAGGCCGACTTCACCGTCGGGTACCTGCTCGTCACCGACGACAACCGCATCGCCGGCAACTACCTCGAGAAGCGGACGCTCGAGCCCGCCGGCACGAGCGGCAACGAACCGCTGGACTTCCTGGGCGGCGTCATCGTCGAGCCCGGGATCTACACGCTGCGTTTCGGCGTCGTCGATTCGGCGGGGCGCCGCGGCAGCGTCGTGCGCGAGGTGAACGCCTGGAAGATGGCCGGCGAGACGCTGGCGCTCGGCGACCTCATCGTCGGGCCCGCGCCCGATGCGGGGAAGGCCCTGCGCGCGGGTCTGGAACCGCATGTCACGACCGACATGCTCGCCGGGCACATGGAGCTGTATTCGACCGCGGCGACCACCTTCGACAAGGCGTCGGTCACGATCGACGTCGTGGAGGATCCCGACGGGGCCGCGCTGGCCAGCACCACCGCGCAACTGGTGACCGGCACCAGGCCGACGTGGCGCGTGGCGGTCGGTCTCGTGCCGGTGCGCGCGCTGCCGCCCGGGCGCTACGTGGCGCGCGCGCGGATCACGCGCGAGGGCCAGGCCGTGGGCGTGCTGACGCGCCCGTTCATTCTCGATCGGCCGGCCGCGCCCACGACGGTGTCCTACGCGGAGCGGGCGGCGGCCGCCAAGGCGTTCGCGTCCACGCTGCCGAAGTTCGACCGCGACGCGGTGATGGCGCGCGACCTGCTGGGCCCGATGCTGGATGTGGTGGAGAAGCGATCGGCCACGCTCAAGGACGCCATGGTGGAGGCGCGCGCGGGACGTTACGGCGCCGCCGCCCTCGAGGCGCTCAGCGCCGGCGACCAGACCGCGGCCGCGTTCCTGCGCGGCGTGGACCTCTACTCCAAGGGACAGCTGGATCAGGCGGCGACGCAGCTGAACCTCGCGACGGGTCCACGGCGCGACTTCTTTCCCGCCGCGTTCTTCCTCGGCGCCGCCTACGCGTCGGTCGGTCGCGATCGCGACGCCGCCGGCGTGTGGCAGCAGTCGATGGGCTCCGAGCCGCGGCCGACGGCGTTCTACGCGATGGTGGCGGACGCGCGCCTGCGCGACGGGATCCCCGATGCCGCGGTCGACATCCTCAAGCCGGCCTACGCGGCCCAGCCCGCCAACGACGACATCGCCCGGCGTCTGGGCATGGCCTACGTGATGACCACCCGCTACGCGGAAGCCATGCCGATTCTCGATGCCTTCCTGTCGCGCCATCCGGCAGACCAGGGGCTGCTGCTCGCGGCCATCGTCAGCCAGTACGAGATCGTGCAGGGGGGCCAGGTGGCCTCGGTGGAAGACGTGAACAAGATGCGCCGCTACGTCACCGCCTACAAAGGCCCGGAATCGACGCTGGCGCGGAAGTACCTGGAGTCGATTCAGGCGAAGTGACCACTTACCAGTTCGCTCACGGGTGCAATTACCCGTGGTCGACGGACGGCAACACGGTCTTCTACGGGCTCGACTTCGGCGCCAACGTGTGGGGTTCGCACCTGGGGGTGTCGACGCGGCGCGCCGCCGTCGAGCGCGACTTCGACGACATGGCCGGCCTGGGGCTCAACGTCGTCCGCTGGTTCGTGTTCTGCGACGGCCGCGCCGGCATCGTCTACGACGACCGCGACCTCCCGGCCGGCCTCGACCCCCACTTCTTCGCCGATCTCGACGCGGCGCTCGAGATCGCCCTGTCGCGCGCCATCGCCCTCGACCTCGTGCTGCTCGATCATCCATGGATGTTCAGCGGCGTGCGCACCACGCTGGCCGATCCGGTGACCGGCGGCGCGGTCGAGGCGCGGCTGCCGCGCGGGCGCGCGCACGTGCTCGGCACCGAAGGCGGCCGCCGCGCGCTGTTCGCGCGGGTGCTCGAGCCGCTGGTGCGGCGCTACAGCCCGTCGGGCGACCGCGGCGACCTCGCCGCGGCGGTGGGCGCCTACGAGTTCATGAACGAGCCCGACTTCGTCATCGACGAGTGGGAAGCCGACGTCAGCCGCCACGTGGCGTCGCCGCTGCCGTTCGAAGTGATGGCCGACCTCGTCACGCGGCTGAGCGACCTGGTGCACGCGCACAGCGGCGCGCTGTCCACGCTCGGCGGCGCGCGCGTGCGCAACCTGTGGGCCTGGGAAGATCCGGCGCTCGGGCTCGACCTGCTCCAGGTGCACACCTATCCGGACACGAAGCATCCGGAGCGCGACGTCGATCTCTACGGCCTGCCGCCGTCGGGGCTCGGCGTGTCGCGCCAGGTGCTGATCGGCGAATTCCCCGGCGACGCTCCACGGCAGTCGCCGCCAGGCGCCGTGCCGCCACCGCGGACGCTCGACGAGTACCTCGAGTTCGCGCTCGAGCACGGCTATGCCGGTGCGTGGCCCTGGAGCTTCAGCGGCACCGACGCCTACGGGCGGATGCCGCACGAGCCGCTGCTGCAGTTCGCCCGCCGTCATCCCAATCTCGTGAACGCGCGCTGCCGTGCGTGACGCGGCGCCGCTGACGCCGTCGAAGCCGCCGCTCGGGACGCTGGCGTGGCTGGTGACGCGCGACGCCAACAAGACCATCGGCAGCGGCATGGCGTCGATCGAGCTGCTGCGGCGCACGCTCGAGAAGCGCGGCTGGCTCGACGACCTGGAGCACGGAACGCTCTTCGCCGTCTCGCGCTTCACGCCGGGCACGAACGTGCTCGCGTATCTCGCGGCGCTCGGCTGGTCGTACCACCGCATCGTGGGCGCGGCCGTGGCTGTCATTGGCGGATCGCTGCCCGGCTCGGTGATCGTGACGATCCTCACGGCCGCGGCGGCGAGCGTCGATCGCTGGCGAAGCGTGCGCGTGGCGCTCACCGTCGCGACGCTCGTGGCGGGGGGACTCGTGCTCGCCAATGCCTGGTCGCTCGTCCGCCCGTATGTCCGCGGCGCGCGCGTGGGATGGACGCTCACGTCCGTAGCGCTGGCGGCGGCGCTGTATTTTTCGGGCGCCACGCCGGTCCGGGTGCTGCTCGTCCTTGCGATTTGGGGAATGCTCACTCCGCCAAGGACGGCGTCGTGAGCCTGCTGCTCCTCTACGCGCTGCTGCTCAAGGCCTCGGTGACGTCGTTCAGCGGCGTGGGGGCCCTGCCGCAGATTCGACAGGATCTCGTCGTCACCTATCGGGTGATGAGCGACGACGACCTCAGTCGCGCGGTGCTCTTCGGCCGATCCTCGCCCGGCCCGGTCGGGCTCTACATCGTGTCGGTCGGGTATGCCGTGCGAGGCGTCCCCGGAGCGATCGTGGGGTGGCTGGCGCTCGCCTCGCCCGCGTTCCTCGGCATTCCGATGCTCGCGCTCGTGCGGCGCTGGCTCCACCTGTCACGGCTGCGGAGCGCCTTGGACGCGGTGATCATCGCCAGCGCCACGCTGCTCGTGCCGTCCGGGATTCTGCTGATGCGCGACGCCGTCGCTCAGCTCGCGTTGTTCGTGGCCGGTTCGTAGAGGCGAGGCTTCAGCCTCGCCTGCAGGCGGACCTGAAGGTCCGCCTCTACGAAGGCACGAGATGCGCGGAGCCGCGCTCGCAGACGAAGCTCGCCGCCTTCGACTCGTCGGCCGTGCGCTCGGTGATCGTGCGCACGTGATACCAGTCGGCGAGAAGCCGCTCGCGCGTGATGTCGAGCGTGACGTACCCGTGGCGGTCGCCGTCCATGTAACGCATGTGCGGCGAGGCGCTGGGGAACGATCGGGCGCGCTCCCGGGCGCCGGCCCGGGAGAAGAACGGCGGCGACGTCACGGCCGGCGTGATGATCTCCACCGCCAGCGACCCGCGCCCGGTGGCGGCGTCGTATCCCGAGAGCGGGCTGCGCGGCAGGTCGAGCGCCCACGAACTGTGGATGTCGCCGGTCAGCACCGCCACGTCGGGAATGCGGTCGCGCTCGACGCAGTCGAAAAACCGCGCCCGCGCGGCCGGATAGCCCTCCCAGTTGTCCACTTCGAGCGCCGATCCGACCTGCGGGACGAAGGGCGCGAAAATCACCTGCTGGCCGAGGAGCCGCCACGCCGTCCCGTCCCGCGACGACCGGCGCAACCGCTCGTAGAGCCAGGCTTCCTGCTCGGCGCCGAGCATCGATCGCTTTGGATCGGTGAGCGCGGGGTAGTCGGCGGCGAGCACCTGCTGGTCGCGATAGGAGCGTCCGTCGAGCATCATCACGTCGGCCAGCCCGCCGAATCCGAACTGGCGATACATGCGCGGCGACTCGCGCAGCGGCAGCCACTCGTCGAACGCCTGCCGCGCCGCGGCCTTGCGCGCCGCCCACGGCCCCTGTTCCGCCTCGTGCCGCAGCGCTCCGTCGCGCCACGAGTCGTTGGCGCTCTCGTGGTCGTCCCACACGGCAATGCACGGGTGGGTGGCGTGCAGCGCCGTCAGGTCGGGATCAAGATGGTGGCTGGCATAACGCAGGCGGTAGTCGTCGAGGCTGACGCACTCGGTCGCCGGCGCCGGCACTCGACCCGCCACACGCGCGATTCCCGGCGTGGTGGTGGAGTACTCGTAGATGTAGTCGCCGAGAAAGAGCACGGCGTCGAGGTCCTGCCGCGCGGCGATGTTGCGGTAGGCGTTGAAATACCCCTTCTCGAAATCCGCGCAGGACACGATGGCGAGCCGCAGGCGCGAGGCGCCGCGCGCCGGCAGCGTGCGCGTGCGGCCCACCGGCGATTGCTCCCCCGCGGCGTCGAACCCGTAGTAATAGGTGGCGCCCGGCCGCAGCCCCGCCGCGTCCACCTTCACCGTGAAGTCGCGGTCGGGGCGCGCCGTGGCCGTGCCTTGTGCCACCACGCGCGTGAGCCGTTCGTCGTCGGCGATGCGCCACCGGACGGAGAGGGGCGCCCCGGTGCTGCCGGCGGCCGGCGTGGCCCGGGTCCAGAGGATTACGCGATCGGCCAGCGGATCGCCGCTGGCGACCCCATGACGAAACACGCGGCGGCCGTCGTCGGGCGTCTGGGCCCCCACGAGCACGGGCCACGCCGCCAGAGACGCGCCGGCGCCGTAGATGAACCGCCGCCGGCTGATCGTGCTCACGCTTTGACGAGACGGGAAGATCCCGCTTCGCACACGTAGGCCGCGAAGCGCGACTCGGCGGCCGAGCGCGTGTCCACCGTGGGCACGTGATACCACTCGGACTGCAGCCGGCGCTTGGTGACGTCGAGCAGCACGTAGCCGCGATGCTCTCCCTCCACGAACTTGAGGTGCGGTGCAAAGAGCTGCAGCAGCGCTGTGGCATCGCGCAGCGAGGCGCTGGCGTAGAGCGGCGGCGAGCTGATGGCCGGCGTGACGAGCTCGACCGCCAGCGACCCCTCACCGGTCGTTCCCGAGTAGCCGCGCAACGGGCTGCGCGGGACGTCGAACGCCCACGAGCTGTGGATGTCGCCGGTGAGGATGGCCACGTTCGACAGCTTGCCCTTCTCGATCGCGTCGAAGACCCGGGCGCGCGCCGCGGGATAGCCGTCCCACACGTCGGTGTTCTGCGGCGGCACGCCCCGCGGCGAAATGGGGGAGAACATCGTCTGCTGGCCGATGAGGCGCCACGCGGTGCTCTCGCGCTGCGACCGCTGCAGGCCGGCGAACAGCCACTCCTCCTGCGCCTTGCCCATGAGCGTGCGCGATGGGTCCGCCAGTGCCGCGGCGTCGCGCCCGGACACCTGCTGGTCGCGGAAGCTCCGGGTGTCGAGCATCAGCAGGTCGGCGAGCCGGCCGAACCGGAAGCCGCGATACAGATGAAAGGTGCCGGCGTTCGTCTCGCGCACCGGCATCCACTCGCGGTAGGCCTGCAGCCCCGCGGCCAGGCGGGTGGCCCAGTCGCCGCTGCCCGCCCGGTGGCCCGCGGCACCGCCGCGCCACCAGTCGTTGATCACCTCGTGATCGTCCCAGACAGCGATGAAGGGATGCGTCGCGTGCGCGGCCTGCAGGTCCACGTCGCTGCGATACGTGGCGTAGCGCAGACGGTAGCCGGCAAGGGTGGAGACCTCGCCCGCCGGCGTCGGCACGCGGCCCGATCCGGACCCGTCGCCGTAGACGCCGTTGGCGAACTCGTAGATGTAGTCGCCCAGGTGCACCACCGCATCGAGGTCGTCACGGTTGGCGACGCAGCGATACACGTTGAAGTAGCCGGCCGGGTAGTTGGAGCACGAGATCGACGCCAGGCGCACGCGGGACACATCGTCCTGCGGCAGCGTCTTCGTGCGGCCGACGGGCGAGCGCTCGCCGCCGGCTTCGAAGGCGTAGTAGTAGGTGCGGCCGGGCCGCAGCCCGCCGGCGTCGATCTTCACCGTGAAGTCGCGCGCGCTCGACGTCTCCACCGTGTCGCTGGCCACCACGCGTTGGAGCCGCTCGTCGTCGGCCACGATCCAGCGCACCGGCACCGCCGACGTTGTCTCGATCCGCGGCGTTGCCCGTGTCCAGAGCATCACGCGATCGGTCAGCGGGTCGCCGCTCGCCACGCCGTGCCGGAAGACGGGCGGCGGATCGGAGCTCTGCCTGGCCGCGGTCACGAGCGCGGGCCAGGCGACGGCGGTCCCGAGCGCGCCGCCGATGAACTGACGCCTCGAGTAGCGCATCACCCGCGATCGTAGCTGACTTGAGGTCGGGTGGGTCAGGTAGGCCAGGTGGGTCAGGTGGGGAAAAATCCTACTCTGCCCAATTCGCCCACTCTGCCATGTCGGGCGGCAGCGGCGCCTCGAAGGACACGTTCACGCCCGTGACCGGGTGGGGCATCGTCACGCGCCAGGCGTGCAGCGCCTGCCGGCCGATGCGATCGTCGGCCGTTCCGTACACGCGGTCGCCGACGATCGGCCATCCGCGCGCCGACAGGTGGACCCGGATCTGGTGGGTGCGCCCGGTCACCAGCTCGCAGCGGACCAAGGCGCCGCGCGGCGACGAGGAGAGCACCTCGTAGCGTGTTTCGCTCGGCGCGCCGTCAGGCGACGGCACGACACGACGCCGGTCCCGCGGATCGCGGCCGAGCGCCAGCGTGATCGTCCCGATGGGCGGCTTCGGCGTGACGGTCACCGCTGCCAGATACTCCTTGCGCAGTCGTCCCGCGGCCGCGTCCCGCTGCATGGCGGCGTGCACACCCGGCGAGAGCGCCACGACCATCAGCCCGGAGGTGTCCTTGTCCAGCCTGGTCAAGATCCCTGGCGTGATCGAACCGCGGTCGCGGAGGTGCCACAACAGCCCGTTGAGCACCGTCCCCGACGTCTGCTTGTAGGTGGGGTGGGCCACCACGCCAGCGGGTTTGTCGATGACCAGCAGATGGTCGTCCTCGTAGACCACGTTCACCGATGCGGGCTCGGCCGCCGGGCGGGTCCGGAGCGGCGCGTCGCCCGGCAGCGTCACCTGGATGGCCGCGCCTTCGATGACGGTGGCCGACGGCCTGGTCACGACACGAGCTTCAATCTCGACGGCGCCGTTTTCGATCCATCGCTGCGCCATCGTGCGGGACAGTCGCGAGACGTTCGTGACGCGGCGGACGAGCACCTGGTCGAGCCGGCGGCCAGCGTCGCCGCGATCGGCGATGAAGGAGAAATGGCTCGGCTCAGGGCTCACGACTGTCGGGCTCTGAAACCAGAGTGTCACAAGTAGAATCAAACGGTCATCTATGGCTACAGCCCTTCGTCTTCCTCGCCCCGAACAGGCGCTTCCCGGCCGCAGCAACGTGATGCCGCTACCCGCCAGCCACTTCGTCAACGCACACCCGATTGCGCCCCCGTTTCCCGCCGGGCTCGAGCAGGCGGTCTTCGGCCTGGGCTGCTTCTGGGGTGCCGAGCGGAAGTTCTGGCAGGCGCCGGGCGTCTACACCACCGCCGTGGGGTATGCCGGCGGCTACACTCCGAACCCCACCTATCGAGAGGTGTGCTCCGGCATGACCGGGCACACCGAGGTGGTGCTGGTGGTCTTCGATCCCAAGGTCACGAGCTACGACGAGATGCTGAAGGTGTTCTGGGAGAGCCACGACCCGACGCAGGGCATGCAGCAGGGCAACGACGTCGGCACCCAGTACCGCTCGGCCATCTATACGTCGTCCGACGAGCAGCACGAGAAGGCGGTCGCGTCGCGCGAGATGTTCCAGGACCGGCTCGCGGCGGCGGGCTACGACCGCATCACCACGGAAATCGCCCCGGCGCCGCCGTTCTACTACGCCGAGGACTATCACCAGCAGTATCTGGCCAAGAATCCCAACGGGTATTGCGGCTTGGGCGGCACTGGTGTGTCCTGCCCGATCGGCGTGAAGGTGTAGCGCACGATTCTGAGACTCGTTGTCGGTTTGCGCGCGATCGCAGATCGCGGCGCCATGTAGAGATAGGATGACGGCCATCGCACTCCCGTGCGAACGGAGCCGCCATGAACCGTCGACAATTTCTGTTCACCGCCGGCGCAGTTGCCGCGCACGCCGGACACAGCCTGCTCGCCCCGCCCGCGGCGTGGGCGGCACCGAAGGCCGACCACACGCTGCGGATCGCGCCCACGTCCTTCGAGCTTGCCTCCGGCAAGACCATTCGCACCGTTGGTTACAACGGGACAGTGCCGGGGCCGCTGCTTCGTCTCCGCGAAGGCAAGAAGGTCACGATCGACATCTTCAATGACACCGATACGCCGGAGCTCGTGCACTGGCACGGACTGCCGCTGTCGGCGACGACCGACGGCGCGGAGGAGCAGGGCAGTCCATTCGTCCCGCCCCATGGGCATCTGCAGGTGAGCTTCGTGCCGACGCTCGCCGGCACGCGCTGGTACCACACCCACGCGATGGCGATGGACGACGTCACCAAGGGGGCCTACACCGGACAGTTCGGATTCCTGTACGTCGAACCCAAACACGATCCCGGCCGCTACGATCAGGAAGTCTTTCTCGCCAGCCGCCACTGGGAGCCGCGGATCCTCCACCGCGGCGATCCGCAGAACGACTGGACCGTGGATTACGCGAGCGCGTCACTCGGCGAGCGGGCGCTCGGCCACGGGGAACCGGTTCGCGTGAAGCAAGGGCAGCGCGTGCTGTTCCGCTTCCTCAACGCCGACGCGACGCGCGACATCAACCTGGCACTCGCCGGACACCGCTTTACGGTGGTTGCACTCGATGGCAACCCGGTGCCCAATCCGGCGGCCGTGGACGTGCTGCAGCTCGTCGTCGCGGAGCGCGTGGACGCGGTGGTGGAAATGAACAACCCAGGCGTCTGGGTCCTCGGCTCGCCGCGCGACGACGAACGGGCCAAGGGCCTGGGCATCGTTGTCGAGTACGAGAACCAGAAGGGCGACCCGCAGTGGAAGGCGCCTGCGAACACGCCATGGGACTACACCCTCTTCGGAGACCAGGCGCCGGCGGCGCCGCGCCCGGTGGAACACACGTTCGACCTCAGTTTTCACATGCTCGCTGACGAGGGCCACGCCTTCAACCGCTGGGTGGTCAACGAACAGTCGTGGCCGAAGGTCGACCCGCTCGTGGTCAAGCAGGGGCGCCGGTACCGGCTGGTTTTCCACAGCGGCCACGAGGACGGCCACCCGCTGCACCTGCACCGCCATCTGTTCGAGCTGGTCAAAGTGGGCGGCAAGGCGACGTCAGGGGTCTGGAAGGACACGATACGAGTGCCCCGCGACGGCACGGCGGAAGTGGAGTTCCTGGCGGACAACCCGGGGTTGTCCCTGCTGCATTGCCATATGCAGCACCATATGGACTACGGCTTCAAGACATTGGTGAAGTACGCCTGACCTGGTTCTATATAATCGTTCCATGAGTCGAGTCGTTTACACAGACACACCCGATACGCCCGAGCAGGAAGGCCTGCGTGCCGCGCATCAGGTGCGGCCTGTTTCGACCCAGGAAGAAGGCACGGGCATCAAGCAGCTGCCCGGCGGCGTCTACGGGTTCACCTATTCACCCGGGCTCGAGAGCGCTCCGCTGTTTGCCCGCCGCGTCTTTCGCAGCTACGAGACCCACAAGCTGCCGAGCGGCGAGGTGACCCTCATCGGCTTCGCGTCGGCCGATGCGGCACGGCAGCTGACGACCGCGCCGCAGGAGGTCACGATCCAGGTGCAGCCGCACCCGGAGGGCGAGCAGAGCACACTCGTCGAGATCCCGTATTCGCGGATCCGGACGCACCGCCAGTACGCCGCGCCCAACCAGCACGGGTTCACGGTCACCGTCACGCCGCTCCTCGCGCACGCCGACGCGTAGGTCGAGATATCGTCCTCGCAGGGCGGTCTAAAGACCGTCCTCTACGGGCAGCGGTGCGCTACGCTCAGTGGCGATGTCTCCTCTCGCCCAATCGATCCTGCTCCTCGTCTGTTCCAACGTCTTCATGACCTTCGCGTGGTATGCGCACCTGCGCAACCTGCGCGCGGCGCCGCTGCTCGTCGCCGTCGGCATCAGCTGGGGGCTCGCGCTCTTCGAGTACCTGCTGCAGGTGCCGGCCAACCGCATCGGCTTCGGCGTGCTGCAGCTGTCGCAGCTCAAGATTCTGCAGGAAGTGATCACGCTGACCGTCTTCGTGCCCTTTGCCGTGTTCTACATGAAGCAGCCCGTCTCGATGAACTTCCTCTGGGCGGGCGTGTGCTTGATGGGAGCGGTGTACTTCACCTTTCGCGGCTAGGAGGTTCCGTGCGTCCGACGAAATCGCGCTCTGTGTTCACGCGATGTGCCAAGGCCACGTCACGCGCCACCGGCCGGCCCTGGGCGTTCATGGTCGCGTTGGGCCTGATTGTGGCGTGGCTGATCTCGGGTCCGTACTTCAGGTACAGCGACACCTGGCAGCTGGTGATCAACACCTCCACCACCATCATCACCTTCCTGATGGTGTTTCTCATCCAGAGCACGCAGAACCGCGACGCCGAGGCGCTGCAGGTGAAGCTCGACGAGCTCCTGCGGGTGACGCTGGGCGCGCACAACGCGCTGCTGGACCTCGAGGAGCTGGAGGAGCACGAGCTGGATCGGATCCGCACGCGCTACACGCGGCTGGCCGAGAAGGCGCGGGGCCGCCTCCGGTCGGGCGAGCCGGACACGGACGCGCCCGAGACCGATCCAGCCGACATGGACTGACGCTGCACGAGCCTGCACCACAGAAACGTGTCCATGGCGAGCGCGCCGTACAGCGTTGTGTACGCGCGTGTCGGCTCCGCGGCCGGTGTGTCGATCCTGTCTCGCTGATTTCTTCGAGAAACCGCCCCGGCGATCGAAATTCCATCGGAGGCCGCGCGTGGTGCGGCGTTTGCACTCGCATCAGGCAGGCGGCCTCCACGTAAATCCGAACCGAGCCCCGCCGCAGTGTCTAATTGCTCGCCCTCCGGGCGGGCGTTAGCGATACACCACCTGCGTCCACGACGACGTCATCGAACAGGAGACTCGTCATGGGCGCCATTAACCACGCCAGACTTTCGTTGCTGCTGCTACTCTCGCTGCTCGCCGGGGCTTTGCCGGTGCACGCCGAGCGGATCGGCCCCTTTCTCCGCACCGAGGACGCTCGGCTGGCGGCCGCGCTGCTCCGCGGCCGCGATGAATCGCCCACCTTTCGCGCCATCGTCGACCGGCTCGACGCCTCGGACCTGATCGTCTACGTGAGCCGCGGCAGGCTTTCGGGCCAGACCGCCGCGTCCACGCAGCTGCTCACGACGACCGGCGGCTACCGCTACGTTCGCGTCACCATCGAACTGGATCCCGACACCGACGTGGGGGTGGCGCTGCTGGGGCACGAACTGCGGCACGCGCTCGAACTCGCCGATGCGCCGTGGGTGGTCGACCAACAGACCGTGGTCTCGCTGTACAGCGAAATCGGCTATGCGAGCTGCGCCGGCTCGAAACCCTGCTACGACACGCTCGAGGCGGTGGATGCCGGTCGGCGGGTGCTCGTCGAGCTCCGCCACGCGAACCGCCCGCCCGGAGGGCGGGCCATTCAACACTGCGAGGCGGAGCCTTCCTGTGATTCGGTCCGAGGCGGAGCCTCCCTAGACTCGCTGGGTCTTCCAGTGGCCTTTCGAAAAGAGCCACGAACTGACGATCGTCAGCGTGATGAACGCAATGCTTACCGCAATGAACGCCCCGGTCGGGCCGAAGCCCGCAGCTCCTGCCAGAAACCAGGCGAGGGGAATCTCCCATAGCCACATGCAGCACAGGTTGATCCACGTGGGCGTTCGGGTGTCGCCGGCACCGTTGAACGCCTGCGTGAGCACCATGCCGTAGCCCGAGAAGCCAAAGCCGAGCGCCACGATCCGCAGGCAGCGCACGCCGAAGCCGGCCACTTCGGGGTCGCTCGTGAAGATTGCAATCAGCGAGGGCGCGAAGATCAGAAAGCTCAGGCTGAGGACGCCGAGGAGGATCGTGTTGTAGAGGCCGGCCGTCCAGGCCGCGGCCTCCGCGCGATCGGGCTTGCCGGCACCCAGGTTCTGGCCGACCAGCGTGGCGGCGGCGTTGCTCACGCCAAACGACGGCAGCAGCGCGAACAGGATGATACGAATGCCGATGGTGTTGCCGGCGAGCGCGGCGCTGCCGTAGGCGGAGATGATGCGGACGATCCCCATCCACGACGCGGTGGCGATGAAGTTCTGAAACGTCGCCGTGCCGGAGATACGGAGGATGGCTCGCATCGTCTCGCCGTCCAGACGCAGGTGCCGCCGCGCCACGCGCAGGCGGCCGGCGCTGCGCGTGAGGTGGTAGAGCTGATACAGCACGCCGCAGCCGCGGCCGATCGTCGTGCCGACGGCGGCGCCCGTGACGCCGAGCGCGGGGAACGGCCCGAGCCCGAAGATCAGGCACGGCCCGAGCACGATGTTGATGATGTTGGCGAACCACAGCACGCGCATCGCAATCGCCGCGTCGCCGGCCCCGCGGAACACGGCGTTGACGAGAAAGAGCATCAGCACCGTCCCGCTGCCGCCGACCATCACCCGGGGAAACGTCGAGCCGATCTTCAGCACGTCGGTGTCGGCGCCCATCATCACCAGCAGTTGCGGGCCGAACGCCACCCCGATGACGCCGATCACGACGGCGACACCCAGACCCATCACGACGGCCTGCATCGCGGCCAGCGCCGCGCGCTCGGGGTCCTGCTCGCCCATGCGGCGGGCCACCGTGGCCGCGGCTCCGATCGACAGGCCGACGGCGAGCGCGTACACGATGACCATCAGCGATTCGGTCAGCCCCACCGTCGCGACGGCGCTGGCACCCAGCCGGCCGACGAAGAAGGTGTCCGCCAGGACGAACACCGATTCCATCAGCATTTCGAGCACCATCGGCACGGCCAGCAGCACGACCGCGCGGCCGATCGGCGCCTGGGTAAAGTCCTGGTGCGAGCCGCGAACGGCTTCCTTGACGGTGGACCAGGCGGATGGCTCGGCGGTCTCCGTCTCCGCTGCGGTGCTCATCACCGCTCCCGATCGGTCCTGGCCGGACCAGTCTCGATCGGCCTCGACGGGTCGGCCGACCATTCCGACCACGACCCCGTGTAGAGCGGGCTGCCGTGCAGCCCGGCGTGCTCCATGGCGAGCAGGTTGTGGCAGGCGCTCACGCCCGAGCCGCAGTACATGACCGCCTCGCTCGGTGCGCGCCCGTTGAGCAGCTCGGTGAACGCACTGCGAAGGGTGTCCGCACTCAGCATCGTCCCGTCGGGCCCGAGGTTCGAGCGGTAGAACCGGTTCTGGGCGCCCGGAATGTGGCCCGCCACTTTGTCGATCGTCTCGGCGCGCCCCTCGAAGCGATCGGCGCCGCGCGCGTCCACCAGCAGCGTGCGGCCGTCGGCGGCGCGCCGTGCCACTTCGTCCACGGTCACGTGCATGCCCGCGTCGAACGCCGGCCGGAAGGTCGAGCGCGGGCGCGTTTCGACGCCGGCACGCACCGGACGTCCTTCCGCGGTCCACTTGGCGAACCCGCCGTCGAGGAGCGCCACGGTCTGATGGCCGGCGTAGCGCAGGAGCCACCACAAACGTCCCGCGTAGAGGCCCGAGTCCTGGTCGTACACGACGACCTGCGTGCCGTTGTCGATGCCGAGACGCTGCACAGTGGCGACGATTGCGTCCTGCGAGGGGAGCGGATGACGGCCGTTCGTGCCCGTGCGGGGCGCCGACAGGTCGTCGTTCAGGCTGGCGTAGACGGCGCCCGGCACGTGGCCCACCGCGTACTGCTCGCGCCCCCAGTTCTCGTT
>Ga0207648_10000985_pt1 | contig 32132 bp, 29 predicted proteins | sample KBSMisM32_FD_184310 | JGI IMG/M metagenome (GOLD analysis project Ga0207648, IMG submission 184310) | Miscanthus rhizosphere microbial communities from Kellogg Biological Station, Michigan, USA - KBS Miscanthus M3-2 (SPAdes) (version 2) | ecosystem: Host-associated > Plants > Roots >... | reverse complement strand
GGCGACGACCCGGGCGTCCCGCCGGCCCTCGATCGTGTCGGTCACCCGTGCTCCTCGTCGTTGAGTCCCAGCTGCTTGGCGGATCGCTCCCGCATCTCCACCTTCCGGATCTTGCCCGTCACCGTCATCGGGAAGTCGTCGACCACCAGCACGTAGTGGGGGATCTTGTAGTGGGCGAGCTTGCCATTGGCGAACGCACGCACCGCGTCGGCGTCGAGCGGGTCGACCCCGGACTTCATCTTCACCCAGGCGCACAGCTCCTCGCCGTACTTCTGGTCGGGGACGCCGATCACCTGCACGTCGGCGATGTCGGGGTGCGTATAGAGGAACTCCTCGATCTCGCGTGGGTAGATGTTCTCGCCGCCGCGGATCACCATGTCCTTGATCCGGCCGACGATGTTGCAGTAGCCGTCCTCGCGCATCTCGGCGAGGTCGCCGGTGTGCATCCAGCCGTCCTTGTCGATCGCCTCGTGTGTCTTCTCGTCGTCCTCCCAGTAGCCGAGCATCACCGAGTAGCCACGGGTGCAGAACTCCCCCGTCTGGCCGCGCTCCACGGTCTCGCCGGTCGCGGGGTCGACCACCTTGATCTCGACGTGTGGGTGCACCCGGCCGATGGTGGCGGTACGCCGGTCGAGGTCGTCGTCGGCGCGGGTCTGGCAGGAGACCGGCGAGGTCTCGGTCATCCCGTAGGCGATCGACACCTCGGCCATGTTCATGTCGTTGATGCAGTGCTTCATCACCTCGACCGGGCAGATCGACCCCGCCATGATCCCGGTGCGCAGCCGCGAGAAGTCCGCCTCCGCGAAGGTCGGGTCGTTCTGCATCGCGATGAACATGGTGGGCACGCCGTACAGCGCCGTGCACCGCTCCTGGGTGACGGCCTGCAGCGTCGCCGCCGGGTCGAAGCCGGCGGCCGGGATCACCATCGTGGCGCCGTGGCTGGTGCAGCCGAGGTTGGCCATCACCATGCCGAAGCAGTGGTAGAAGGGCACCGGGATGCAGAGCCGGTCCTGGTCGGTCAGGTTGATCGTCTCGGTCGTGAAGTAGCCGTTGTTGAGGATGTTGCGGTGCGACAGCGTCGCGCCCTTCGGGTAGCCGGTGGTTCCCGACGTGTACTGGATGTTGATCGCGTCGCCCGGCCGCAGCGTCGCCATCCGCTCGGCGACGGCGTCGTCCGGCACCCCCTCGCCGTCGGCGAGCAGCGCGGCCCAGTCGTCGGTGCCGATGTAGACGACCCGCTCGAGGACGTCACCGGTGATCGAGCCTGTCGAGATCGTCTCATTGACCATCTCGCGGTAGTTCGAGGTCTTGAACTCGACCGCCGAGATCAGCATCTTCAGCCCGGACTGGTTGACCGCGTAGGACAACTCGTGGGTGCGGTACGACGGGTTGACGTTGACCAGGATCGCGCCGACCTTCGCGGCGGCGTACTGGGAGATCGTCCACTCGGCACAGTTCGGTGCCCAGACCCCCACCCGGTCGCGCGTGGCGATGCCGGCGCCGATCAGACCGCGTGCAAGCGCGTCGACGTCGCGGTTGAGCTCGTCGTACGTCCAGCGCCGTCCGGTGGCGAACTCCACCAGCGCCTCGTTGCCGCCGTACGCGGCGACGGTCCGCTCGAAGTTCGCCCCGATCGTCTCGTCGAGCAGGTCGGGCGTGGTCTCTCCGGCGGCGTACGACTCGGTCATGGGAGCGAACGTACGCCCCCGGACTCGGCCCCGGTACTGGTCAGACGGCCGGGCGGAACACCTGGAACTGGACGCCGTTGCCATACGCCGTGCTCTCGGCGAGGGTGAGCTTGACCTTGTCCGCGGCGTCGGTCGGGAACAGTGTCCGGCCGCTGCCGAGGATCACCGGGAACACCAGCAGCCGCATCTCGTCGACCAGACCGGCTGCCAGCAGGCCCTGGGTCAGCAGGAGGCTGCCGTGGACGAAGATCGGGCCGCCCTCCCCCGCCTTCAGGTCAGCGACCTCGTCCAGCGACGAGAGCACAGTGGTGTTGTTCCACTCCGGGTCGCTGACGGTGCTCGACACGACGTACTTGGGCATCGCGTTGTAGCCCGCGAAGTAGTCCATCGTCGGCCAGACCGGTGAGAACGCGTCGTAGGAACGGCCCCCCATGAGCATCGCCGTGGCCTCCTCCTGCTCCCGTCCTTTGTTCTCGTACACCGCCGGGTCCGCCTCGACGTCTAGCGTCCAGCCGCTGTGCCGGTAGCCGGGCTCCCCGCCGGGCGCCTCCGCGACGCCGTCGAGGGACACGAAGTGGGTGGTGATCAGGGTGCGCATCGGAATGCCTTTCGTCGGGTTGCGGTTCACCCCCACCACGAACGGCGGAGGCCGGATACGACAGCTCGTCGGACACCTTCTCCGGGATCGGCCTCACGAGGAGTCCATGCTCTCCCGGTTGACCAGGAAGACGCCCAACACGACCAGCGCCGAGCCGAGCAGCAGCGACGCCCCGAGGCGCTCCCCGAGCAGCACCGCGCCGATGAGCAGCGAGACCAGCGGCACGAAGAAGATGTACGCCGCCGCGCGGCTGGCCGCACCGGCCGCGACCAGCCTGAACCAGAGCGCCCACGCGAGCGCCGTACCGATCAGCGAGGCGTAGCCGAGCGCCAGCGCGAACCTGGGCGTCCAGTCGATCGCGACGCCCTCGGTGATCCCGCCGAACGCCGTGAGCAGGACCCCGCCGGCGAGGAACGAGATCGCGACCGCCCAGATCGGGTCGACCCGCTCGGACTCCCGCTTGAAGGCGATCGTGCCGAGGGACCACAGCAGAGCCGCCGCGACCGCGAGCCCGATCCCGAGCCCCGACACGTGCCCATGGACGGCGCCCACGCTGACCACCACGATGCCGCCGAACCCGAGCCCGAGCCCGAGCAGCTTGAGCGCCGTCAGCGGTTCGCCGAGCAGCGGCGCGGCGAGCACCCCGGTGAGCACGGGCTGGAGGTAGATCAGCACCGCGGCCAGACCGGACGGAAGGTGCTGGATCGCGAGCGTCTGCAGGTAGAAGAAGCCGACGACATTGAGCAGCGTGATCAGCGCATAGCCCCCCAGGTGCGCCCGGATACCGGTCGGCCGGCCGCGGGTGGCGGCGAGCACCGCGACCGCGAGTCCGCCGATGACCGATCGGAGACCGACGAACATGATCGGGGACGAGGACTCCAGCCCGACCTTGATCGCCGCGAACGTCGACCCCCACGCCAGGATCAGGATGACGGTGAGCAGCAGCCTGCGGTCCGAGCGCATGCGGCCCACTATGGCGGGTGAGGGGGTGTGGGCCAGGGCTGGATACCACGGGACCGTGGTATCCAGCCACTTCCCTAGCGCTACAGCCGTGGGGAAGTTACCGGGTACCACGGGACCGTGGTATCCGGCCGGCCCCCACACCGAGGTCACGCGGCGGTCCAGCCGCCGTCCATCAGGTGCGAGCTACCGGTGATCGAGTCGGTGCCTGGCCCGCACAGCATCGCGACCACCTGCGCCACCTCCTCGGGGTCGACGAGGCGCTTCACCGGCGAGCGCGCGAGCAGCACTTCGTCGACCACGTCGTCCTCGGAGATGCCGTGGGTGCGGGCCTGGTCGGCGATCTGGCCCTCGACCAACGGGGTGCGCACGTAGCCGGGGCACACCGTGTTGCTGGTCACTCCCTTCCCGGCGCCCTCGAGCGCGAGCACCTTCGACAGCCCCTCGAGGCCGTGCTTGGCGCTCACGTAGGCCGACTTGTACGGCGAGGCGCGGTGGCCGTGCACCGACGAGACATGGACCAGCCGGCCCCAGCCCGCGTCGTACATCCCGGGGAGCACCGCCCGCGCCAGCCGGAACGGCGCGAGCAACATCACCCGGTGGATCAGCTCGAACCGGGCCGGGTCGAACTCCTCGACCGGGGCCACGTGCTGGAGCCCGGCGTTGTTGACGAGGATGTCGATCCCGCGCGACCCGAGGTCGAGCGCGTCGATCGCGTCGCCCTCGGACAGGTCGGCGGTCAGGTGCTCACCGCCCACCTCGTCCGCGACCTGACGGGCGCCGGCATCGTCGCGATCCAGCACCAGCACCCGAGCGCCGTCGGCGGCCAGACGCTGGGCGACCGCGCGGCCGATGCCGCTGGCGCCCCCGGTGACCAGGGCGGTGTGGTGGGACAACAGACCAGACGAAGGCATGGCCGCGACGCTATCGCGGCCCGGGGTCACATCGGCCAGCGCGTCATGCGTCGCGCTTCGCGAACAACACGTACGACGCCGCCATCAGCGCCACCGCGACGCCACCGAACACGAGTGCCCCGCCCACCGCGGACATCGGCTCGCCGAACGTCGAGCTGGCGTCGTTCAGCACGTCGACCATCCGGCGCTGGGCGGCGAAAGGCAGGAACCGCAGAACGTCCTGGTGGTCGCGCAGCCCGGGCACCAGCTGGAAGAACACGTTGAACAGCGACTCGATCAGCAACGGCCACAAGAAGATCGTGACCAGGGCGAAGGCCTGGGAGCGGGTCAGCGCCGTGAACGCCATCGCCAGCCAGGTGAGCAGCACCGTGGAGAGCGTCTGCCAGGCGATCACCGACCAGGTCTCGCCGTCGAAGACGGTCACCCAGCGGTGCAGGTACACCAGCCCGATCAGACCGGACATCAGCATCGCGACCAGCGAGACGACGGCGACCCACACCGCGACCACGACGTACTTGGCCGTCCAGAGCGCCTGCCGCGAGTTGAGCGCGGTGAGGGAGGCCCGGATCATGCCGTGCCGGTACTCGTGGCCCCACGCGAAGATCCCGATCATCGCGACCAGGAAACCGACCAGGCTGGGGATCGCTCCGGAGGCCGCGAACTGCGTGACCAGGAACGGTCCGAACCCCTCGACGTCGTCCGCGGATGCGCCGTTGCGGGAGAAGTCGTGGTGGCCGACCCAGCCGAGCAGGACGGAGATCAGCAGGGCGACGCCGAGCGCCGAACCGGTCAGCCACCAGGTTGAGCGGATGGTGCGGATCCGGGTCCACTCGTAACGCAGTGCGTCGTTCATTCGGGGCCCCCGCGGAATCGTGGAGCGCCAGCGGATCGATTTCGTGGGGTGATCATTCCCGAGCCCACCCCGTCGGGCCCTGCGGGTGTGGGACGACCGCCGCCTGGAACTCCTCATCGCCCTCCGTGGCGGCCAGGAACGCCTCCTCGAGCGTCGCCGTCTGAGGCGCCAGGCGGTGCAGTCGGATCCGGTGGTCGAACGCCAGGTCGCCGATCTCCCGCGCGTCGAGGCCGGTGACGACCACCTCGCCCTCCGGGCCGGTCTCGACCGTGACGCCCTCCCGGCCAGCGAGCAGCGCGCGGAGCTCGGGGACCTGGGGCGTGTGCACGAGCACCGACTTGTGGCTGGCCCCCTCGATGAAGGAGCTGACCGGACCGCTCGAGATCATCCGGCCGCGTCCGATCACGACCAGCTCGTCGGCGAGCAGCGCCATCTCGGAGAGCAGGTGGCTGGAGACGAACACCGAGCGCCCTTCCCCTGCGAGCGCCTTGAGGAACTGCCGCATCCACTGGATGCCCTGCGGGTCGAGCCCGTTGGCCGGCTCGTCGAGAATCAGGGTGTGCGGGTCGCCGAGCAGGGCGCCCGCGAGGCCGAGCCGCTGGCCCATGCCCATCGAGAACGTCTTCGGCTTGTTGCCCGCGACCTCGGTGAGGCCTACCAGCCGAAGCACCTCGTCGACCCGGCTGGTCGGGAGCCCATTGGCGGCGGCCAGCATCCGAAGGTGGTTGCGGGCCTTGCGGGTCGGGTGGAACGGCTTCGCCTCCAGCAGCGCCCCGACGTGGCGCATCGGCTGCCGCAGCGCTGAGAACGGCTGCCCGTCGAACGTCGTGCTCCCGGCCCCGTTGTCCAGCTGGAGCATCAGCCGCATCGTGGTCGACTTGCCGGCCCCGTTGGGACCGAGGAACCCGGTCACGCTGCCCGGACGCACCTCGAACGAGAGGTCCCGCACGGCCGGTTTGCCGTCGTACGCCTTCGCGAGTCCCCGCGCCTCGATCAGTGCCATGAGGGGGATCCTGCCAGTCGCGGAGGGATAGTCCCGGCCAGAAGGCACTTCCAGGCGCGAAGATCTCGTGCAGAACGGTCGGGACTATCCGGCCCCGTAGAATTCGCCGGATGCCCACCTCCGCCCCGCGCACCCTCGCCGACCAGTTCCGCGGCTGGTCCGACGAGCAGCTCTCCGCGCTGCTCGACGCGCGCCCCGACCTGAGCGTGCCGGCGCCCCAGGACTCCTCGCAGCTGGCCGCGCGGGTGGCGACCCGGCCGTCGGTGATGCGCGCGCTCGACACGCTGTCGGTGCTCGACCTCGCGGTGCTCGAGGCGGCGCTGCACCTGGCGCCGGTCGGTGTCGACGGGCTGGCCCGGGTGGTCAACGCGGCAACTGCATCCGTGGACGGCGCCGTCGAGCGCCTGCTCCGACTGGCTCTCCTCTGGGGTACGCCGGAGGAGCTGCGGCCGGTCACCGTGCTCGCCGAGGTGCTCGCCTCGCCCCGCGGACCGGAGCCGGTGCAGGTGCCCGGCCTGCTCACCGGCCTGCTCGCCGGCGCCCGGGCCCTGCTCGACCACCTCGACGAGCGCGACGCCGACGGCCGCACCGAGTCGCTGACCGAGCCCGTGCAGCAGCTGGTCGCGCGCCGGCTGGTGGTGGTGCATGACGACCGGCGGCACATCACCGTGCCGTGGTCGGTGCGGGTCGCCCTGCGCGGAGGACGTTCGACGCGCGAGCCGGTGGACGTCGTACCTCCCCTCGTCACGAGCGAGCGCGACGCGGCCCTCGTCGACCGTGCGGCCGCGGGCGCGGCCTTCGAGCTGGTGCGCCGGGTGGAGCTGCTGCTCGACCACTGGGGCACGCATCCCCCAGCCGTGCTGCGTGCCGGCGGACTCGGCGTGCGCGACCTGCGGGCGACCGCCGTGCACCTGCACGTGGAGCCCGGGCTGGCGGGTCTGATCGTGGAGACCGCACACGCGGCGGGACTCCTGGCGCCCGGTTCGGCCGACGACATCGACCCGGGTTGGCTGCCGACCGACGCCTACGACGCGTGGCTGGCCCGCCCAGTGGCCGAGCGCTGGGCCGCCCTCGCCGTCGCCTGGCTGGGCAACCCCCGGCTGACCGGGCTGGTCGGCGGCCGCGACGAGGCGGACCGGCCGGTCAACGCGCTGTCCCCCGAGCTCGAACGGGTGTGGCTCCCCGCCACCCGGCGGGCCGTGCTCGACGAGCTGGCCGACGCGGAGGGCGTGCTGGCCGCCGGCACCGGACCGGCGTCGTTGCTGGCCCGGCTCCGCTGGCGCAGCCCGAGACGGCCCGCGAACCGCGAGCGCGCGGTCGGGTGGGCGCTCGACGAGGCCGCGCACCTGGGCGTGACCGGGCTCGGCGGCGTCTCGTCGTATGCGCGCGCGCTGCTGCGGGGCGAGTCGCCGGTCCCGCTGCTCGCGCCGCTGCTGCCTTCCCCGGTCGACCACGTCCTGGTTCAGGCCGACCTCACCGCGGTCGCGCCCGGTCCGCTCGAGGCCGACCTGGCCCGTCGGCTCTCGCTGCTTGCCGACGTGGAGTCGCGGGGCGGGGCCACTGTCTACCGGTTCGGGGCCGGGAGCGTGCGGCGCGCCTTCGACGCCGGCTGGTCCGCGGTCGAGATCAAGGACTTCCTGCGCGCCTCGTCGCGCACGCCGGTGCCGCAGTCGCTGGACTACCTCGTCGACGACGTCTCGCGGCGCTTCGGCACCGTGCGGGCGGGCGTCGCGGAGTCGTTCCTGCGCAGTGACGACGAGACCGCGCTTACGTCGCTGATGCACGACCCGGCGGCGGAGTCGCTTCGGCTGCGCCGGATCGCGCCGACGGTCGTCGTCTCCGACGTGCCGCTCCACGTGCTGCTGCCGCGGCTGCGGGACATCGGCGCCGCGCCGGTGGTCGAGTCAGCGGACGGCACCGTGCAGGTCGCCCGGCCCGACGTGTTCCGGTCGCGCTCGCCCCGCGGACGCGGTGGCGCCGGCCGCGACCTGGCCCGACGTACCGCCCGCACGGCCGCGCTCGTGGCTGGCATCCGCTCCGGCGACCGGGTGGCCGCGGCCCGGCCGGCGGGACTGGCGGCGTCCTCCCCCGGGGACGTGCTCACGCTGCTGCGCGACGCCACCGAGACCGACGCCGAGGTGCTGATCGGCTACGTCGACAACCACGGCACCCGGGTCGAGCGGGTGGTGCGCCCGATGCGCGTGGAGGGCGGCCAGCTGGTCGCGCACGACGACCGCGACCACGAGGTGCGGCAGTTCGCCGTCCACCGGATCAGCGTGGCCCGGCTCGTGTGAGGGTCAGCGCTTCGCGCGGACGGCCTGCAGGGCGAGCGCGATCCCGACCAGCGCGACAGCCGGGCCGACGATCGCCCAGAGGGCGACCCCGCTCATCGCGCCGCCCCCGATCCAGCCCATGCCCTGCCCGAACCAGACGCCGCCGATGAGGACCAGGGCGACGCCGAGCCAGAAGCGGGGGCTGTTCATGGGGCGAGCGTATCCGGCGGCTGAATTCCCAAGGTATCTAGGAAGGCTGGCGCATCCAGTGGCGTACACACCCCTGGATGATCCGCCAAGAAACACAGATACCTTGGGAATTCGCCCCCACCCATAGACTCAGCAGGTGAACGACGGCCCCCTCATCGTCCAGTCGGACAAGACCCTCCTCCTCGAGGTGGACCACCCCCAGGCAGCGGAAGCCCGCAAGGCGATCGCGCCGTTCGCGGAGCTGGAGCGCTCGCCGGAGCACATCCACACCTACCGGCTCACGCCGCTCGGCCTCTGGAACGCCCGGGCGGCGGGGCACGACGCGGAGCAGGTGGTCGACGCGCTGCTCGCGCACAGCCGGTACGCCGTTCCCCACGCCCTGCTGGTGGACGTCGCCGAGACGATGGCGCGCTACGGCCGGCTCCGGCTCGACAGGCACCCGGTCCACGGGTTGGTGCTCTCCTCCACCGACCGGCCAGTGTTCGAGGAGGTCACGCGCAGCAAGAAGGTCGCGGGCATGCTCGGCGTCCGGATCGACGCCGACTCGGTGGCGGTCCACCCGAGCGAGCGCGGCAACCTCAAGCAGGCGCTGCTCAAGCTGGGCTGGCCGGCCGAGGACTGGGCGGGATACGTCGACGGGGAGGCGCACGCGATCGCGCTCGACCAGACCGACTGGACGCTGCGCGAGTACCAGAAGGAGGCCGCGCAGTCGTTCTGGGACGGCGGCTCCGGGGTCGTGGTGCTCCCCTGCGGCGCCGGCAAGACCCTGGTCGGCGCGGCCGCGATGGCGCTGGCGCAGTCGACCACGCTGATCCTGGTCACCAACACCGTCAGCGCCCGCCAGTGGAAGCACGAGCTGGTCAAGCGCACCTCGCTCACCGAGGACGAGATCGGGGAGTACTCCGGCGCCCGCAAGGAGGTCCGTCCGGTCACGATCGCGACCTACCAGGTGCTCACCACCCGCCGGAAGGGCGTCTACACCCACCTCGACCTGCTCGACGCCCGCGACTGGGGCCTCATCGTGTACGACGAGGTGCACCTGCTGCCGGCTCCCATCTTCCGGATGACCGCCAACCTGCAGGCCCGGCGCCGGATCGGACTGACCGCGACCCTGGTCCGCGAGGACGGTCGCGAGGGTGACGTCTTCAGCCTGATCGGCCCGAAGCGCTACGACACGCCCTGGAAGGACATCGAGGCCCAGGGGTGGATCGCTCCCGCCGACTGTGTCGAGGTGCGGGTGACCCTGCCCGAGGGCGAGCGACTGGCCTACGCGACGGCCGAGCCCGAGGAGCGCTACCGGCTGGCGAGCTGCACCTTCTCCAAGACCAAGGTCGCCGAACAGCTCGTGGAGCGGCACCGCGGCGAGCGGACGCTCGTGATCGGCCAGTACCTCGAACAGCTCGACGAGCTCGCCGAACACCTCGATGCGCCGGTGATCAAGGGCGAGACCACGGTCAAGGAGCGCGAGCGGCTGTTCCAAGCCTTCCGCACTGGCGAGATCGAGCTCCTGGTCGTCTCCAAGGTCGCCAACTTCTCCGTCGACCTGCCCGAGGCCGCGGTCGCGATCCAGGTCTCCGGGAGCTTCGGCTCCCGTCAGGAGGAGGCCCAGCGGCTGGGCCGGCTGCTGCGCCCCAAGACCGACGGCCGGACCGCGCGCTTCTACGCGGTCGTCTCCCGCGACACCGTCGACGCCGACTTCGCGCAGAACCGACAGCGCTTCCTGGCCGAGCAGGGCTACGCCTACCGGATCATCGACGCCGATGACCTGGACCGGCTAGACGTCTAGCCCAACCGCTCCACGAGGATTGTCCAGGCCGCGGATCGGGCACACGTCCTCCAATCCGGCCGCCCCGCGGCTCCGAACCACGCCAGACGAGGTCCTCCGACCCGATACCGACGACGCCCGAGGGGAGCACGATGACCGGCATCCGGCCTGTTCCCGACGAGTCGGCGGCGTCCCCCACCACGCGCAGCAGCGAGAACCAGACGCTCTCCGAGCTCCTGCAACGCGCCGGGCGCGGTGACGAGGAGGCCTTCGCCGACTTGTACGACGCCGTCGCCTCCCGGCTCCACGGGTTGGTGCTCCGCGTCGTCCGCGACCCGGCCCAGGCAGAGGAGGTGACCCAGGAGGCGATGGTGGAGATCTGGCGGCAGTCGGCCCGGTTCGACCCCGCGCTGGGCTCGCCGCTGTCGTGGCTGATGACGATCGCCCACCGCCGCGCCGTCGACCGGGTCCGCTCCGCCGAGGCCACGAGCCGTCGTGACACGTCGTACCACCAGCGGAACCGGGTCACCGAGCACGACAGCACCGCCGAGGAGGCCACGCAGAACCTGGAGGCCCGCCGCGTGCGTCAGGCCCTGCGCAGCCTCACCGACACCCAGCGCGGCGCGCTGGAGCTCGCCTACTTCGGCGGGTACACCCACAACGAGGTGTCCACCATGCTTGGCATACCGCTGGGCACTGCCAAGACCCGGATCCGAGACGGGCTCATCCGGCTCCGTGACACGCTGGGAGTCGACTCATGAGTGACATGCATCCTCTGTCCGGTGCGTACGCTGTCGACGCCCTCGACGACATCGAGCGCGCCCGCTTCGAACGCCACCTTGCCGAGTGCCCCGACTGCACCGCCGAGGTCGCCAGCCTCCGCGAGGCCGCGGCGATGCTCACCCACTCCGTGGAAACCGGTCCCAGTGCCGACCTGCGGGCGAAGGTGCTCGCCGAGATCTCGACCGTGCGACCGCTGCCCCCGCGGGCCCCGACGCAGGAAGCCGTTCACCGTCATGCCCGTCGACTTCCCCGCCTGCTGGCGGCCGCGGTCGCCGCAGTGGTCCTCGCCGCAGGCGTCGGGCTGACCGCCTGGCATCCCTGGGACCGCAACCAGCCCGGCCAGTCGTCGGTCGCCGCCCAGGTGATGGACGCACCGGACTCCAGGCGGCAGACCATCAAGATCGCCGGAGGAGGCAGCGCCACCGTGGTGCACTCCCGCTCCCTGGGCAAGGCGGTTCTGATCACCAAGGACATGCCGAAGGCGCCGTCGGACAAGGTCTACGAGCTGTGGCTGCAGGACTCGGAGGGAGCGATGAACCCGGCCGGTCTGATGACCGGTGGCCGCACCCACCAGACCGTGGTGCTGCGGGGCAACGCCGGTGAGTCCACGGGTGTGGGGATCACGGTCGAGCCGGCTGGCGGGTCGAAGAGCCCCACCACCGATCCGTTCGCCCTCTTCGACTTCCGGAAGTCAGTATGAACACCCCACGCCCCCGCAATCCGGCAGGTCGCTCCGCTGGCGCTCCACGATTCCGCGGGGACCCCGCATGAGCGCTCCGACGCGCCGCGTGGCCGTTGTCGGCAGTGGAGTCTCCGGGCTGGTCGCCGGGTGGGTCCTCGCCCGCGACAGCCACGTGACGCTCTACGAGGCCGACGACCGGCTCGGCGGCCACGCCGACACCCACGATGTCCAGCTGGGCGACCGCACGGTCGCCGTCGACACCGGTTTCATCGTGCACAACGAGCGCACCTACCCGACACTGCTGCGGCTGTTCGCCGAGCTCGGCATCCCCACGCAGGAGTCCGACATGAGCATGTCGGTGCGCGACCAGGAGACCGGCCTCGAGTGGGCCGGCGCCCTCGGCGCCTCCGGCCTCTTCCCGAACAGGGCGAACCTCCGCAACCCGCGGTACCTGCGGATGCTCACCGAGATCCCGCGCTTCCACCGGATGGCAAGGAAGCTCCTGGCCACTCCCGAGGTCTCGACCCGCTCGACCACCGATCTTGACGAGACGCTCGCACAGTTCCTCGAGCGAGGCCGGTTCACCGACTTCTTCGTCACCTACTTCATGACGCCGCTGGTCTCTGCGGTCTGGTCGACCGATCCGGACCACGCCCTGGACTACCCCGCCCGCTACCTGTTCCGGTTCCTTGAGCACCACGGCATGCTCACGGTCTTCGGGTCGCCCACGTGGCGCACCGTCACCGGCGGCTCGCGCGAGTACGTCAGGCTGGTGGCCAAGAACCTGCACGCCGTGCGGCTATCGTCGCCGGTCTCGGAGATCCGCGAGCACGCGGACGGCGTCGACGTCACCGACCCGTCCGGCACGGCGACGTACGACGCCGTCGTGGTCGCCACCCACCCCGACCAGGCGCTGGCGATGCTCGCCGAGCCCACGCCGCTGCACCGCGAGGTGCTCGGCGCGATCCGCTACCAGCCCAACGTCGCGCAGCTGCACACCGACGAGCGGCTGCTGCCGCGGACCGAGGCCGCCCGCGCCTCCTGGAACTACCAGCGCCGCGACGACGGCCGGGTGCTGGTCACATACGACATGACCCGGCTGCAGAGACTGGATCTCGACAAGCTCGATCACCGGGAGGCGCCGCTCGATCACCGGGAGGCGCCGCTCGATCACCGGGAGGCGCCGCTCGATCACCGGGAGGCGCCGCTCGATCACCGGGAGGCGCGGTTCCTGGTCAGCCTGGGTGCCCAGGACGTCGTCGACCCGAGCACCGTGATCGCGACCATGCGCTACGCGCACCCCGTGTACACCCCGGCCTCGGTGGCCGCCCAAGCCAGGCTGCCGCAGCTCAACACGCGCCGCGTCGCCTTCGCCGGCGCCTACCACGGCTGGGGCTTCCACGAGGACGGCGCACTCTCCGGACGCCGGGCGGCCGAAGCCGTCGGTGGACGCTGGACCTCCGTCGATGGGCCTCCTCGGCTGGCGCCGACGCCGTGCATCTACGCCACCGAGATCAAGCATGCGCGGGTCGAGCCGGTGCGCAACATCTTCAGCTACCGCAGCCACACCTGGCTGGTCGACCTCGACGACCTGCCGCGCTACTCGGGGGCGTTCGCGCCGCTGCTGCGCCGGTTGGCGTCCTTCCAGGCCCGCGACCACGTCGGCGACCCCGACCGCAGCCTGCGGGAGAACATCGACGCCCTCCTCGCCGAGCATGACATCGACCTGCAGGGGGGACGCATCCAGATGCTCGCGCACCCTCGCACCCTCGGTTACGTGTTCAACCCGATCTCCGTGTTCTGGTGCCACCGGCCCGACGGCGAGCTCGCGGCGGTCGTGGTCGAGGTGCACAACACCTACGGCGGGCGCCACGCCTACCTCGTGCGACCGGACCGGCACGGCCGGTCGAGCGTCGACAAGGAGCTCTACGTCTCGCCGTTCAACGACACCACCGGCGCCTACCACGTCGCCGTCCCGCTGCCCGGCGAGACGGTCACCGTCGGCGTCACCCTCGACCGCGAGGGCCGCCCGCCGTTCACCGCGACGCTGAAGGGCACCGCCCGACCCGCCACGCCGCGCGCCGTCGTGAGCACCTCGCTCCGCACGCCGCTGGCGCCCCTGCTCGGCATGGTCCGGATCAAGTACCAGGGCATCAAGCTGTGGCTGCGTGGCCTCGCGGTCCAGCCACGGCCGAACCACCAAGGAGAAGCCACATGACCGCGATCACCCCGCCCACCGGACGCATCGACGTCCTGCGCTGGCCGGACCTCGCGCCGATGCGCGCGTCCGTGCGCAGCCACGTCGAGTCCACGGTCGCAAGAGCGCTGTTCCACGGCGCCGTCCGACGGCTGCCGGTGCGCGTGGAGCTCGCCGACGGTCCCGTGTGGGGTGCCGGCGCACCCGGCAGCCCGACGATGCGGATCCACCGCCCGGCGGAGTTCTTCCGCCGCGTCGGCGCCGACAAGCTGATCGGGTTCGGCGAGTCCTACATGGTCGGCGACTGGGACGCCGACGACCTCGGTGGCTTCCTCACCGAGCTGAGCCGGCACATCTCCATCCTCGTTCCCGAGCCGCTGCAGAAGCTGCGCGCGCTCGTCGTCGCCCGGCACCCCGAGGCCGAGCGCGGTGCCGAGGAGAACACCCGCGACAACATCGCGCGGCACTACGACCTCTCCAACGACATGTTCGCGACGTTCCTCGACGAGACGATGACCTACAGCTCGGCGCTGTTCGTCGACCCGCCGCGGACGGCGCGTTCCACCATCTCCCGCGCCACCGTCGCCTCCGCACCGGACCCGGGCCATCCGACGCGTGCCGACCTCGTGCCGGCGCAGCGCCGCAAGCTCGACCGGCTGCTCGACCAGACCGGTGTCGGCGCGGGCACGCGGGTGCTCGAGATCGGCACCGGTTGGGGCGAGCTGTGCATCCTCGCGGCCCAGCGCGGCGCCACTGTGCGTTCCGTGACGCTGTCCAGCGAGCAGAAGGCCCTGGCCGAGGAGCGGATCGAGGCGGCGGGACTCAGCGACCGGGTCACGATCGACCTGCTCGACTACCGCGCCGTCGACGGGGAGTACGACGCCGTCGTGAGCGTCGAGATGATCGAGGCGGTCGGCTACGAGTTCTGGCCGACGTACTTCGAGAAGATCGACTCGCTCCTCGCCCGGGGCGGCAAGGCGGCGATCCAGGCGATCACGATGCCCCACGACCGGATGATGGCCACCCGGTCCACCTACACGTGGGTGCACAAGTACATCTTCCCCGGCGGCTTCCTGCCCTCCGTCAAGGCGATCGACGAGATCACGCGACACCACACCACGATGCGGATCAGCGAGCGGCTCTCGATGGGGCTGCACTATGCCGAGACCCTGCGGCTGTGGGACCAGCAGTTCCTGGCCAAGCAGGAGGCGGTGCACGCGCTCGGATTCGACAGCGTCTTCGACCGGATGTGGCACTTCTATCTCGAGTACAGCCGGGCAGGCTTCGCCTCGCAGTACATCGACGTCCAGCAGATCACCTTCGCCCGGGACGAAGCATGAGCACCACCGAGATCCGGCCCGCGAGGACGGACACCGAAGCGGGCGTCGCCCAGCGGCTCGAGGCCGCGTTGCGTCCGTTCGTCGGCGGCGACCTGCCCGTGCGGCTGACCGCCTGGGACGGCTCCGTCGCGGGGCCCGGCGATGCGCCCGCCGTACGTCTGAACACGCCCGATGTCCTGCGCCGGCTGCTGTGGCACCCGGGCGAGCTCGGAGCGGCTCAGGCCTACGTGACCGGCGAGATCGACGTCGAGGGCGACCTCGACGCGGCGCTGACGCACGTCTGGGAAGTGGTCCGCGAGCGCCGGCTGAGCGAGGTCCGGGCAACGCCCTCGACCCTGGCCAGCCTGCTCCGGACGGCGCGCGAGATCGGTGGGCTAGGGCTGCCGCCGGCACCGCCGCGCAGCCAGGCCCGGATCAGGGGACGGCGGCACAGCCTGGCACGTGACCGGCAGTCGATCAGCCACCACTACGACCTCTCCAACGAGTTCTACGCGCTGATCCTCGACCCGCACATGGCGTACTCGTCCGGGTACTACGAGCGCCCCGACATGACCATCGAGGAGGCACAGGCCGCCAAGCTCGACCTGGTGTGCCGCAAGCTCGGGCTGGGGCCGGGCGACCGGCTCCTCGACGTCGGCTGCGGCTGGGGCTCGCTGAGCCTGTACGCCGCCGAGCACTTCGGTGCGAAGGTCACCGGCGTCACGATCGCGGCCGAGCAGAAGGCGTTCATCGACGCCCGGATCGCCGAGCGTGGCCTGGGCGACCGGGTCCAGATCCGGCTGCAGGACTACCGCGCCGTGACCGACGGCCCGTACGACGCCGTCGCGTCGATCGAGATGGGCGAGCACGTCGGCCAGGCCAACTACCCGACGTACGTCGAGGTGCTGCGCCGCAACGTCAGGCCTCAGGGACGTGTGCTGGTCCAGCAGATGTCACGCCGCGGCCGGCACCCCGGTGGCGGCCCGTTCATCGAGTCGTTCATCGCGCCTGACATGCACATGCGCCCGGTGGGTGAGACCGTGGAGCTGATCGAGGCCGGCGGACTGGAGGTGCGTGACGTGCACATGATGCGCGAGCACTACGTCGCCACGGTCCGCGACTGGCTGGCCAGGTTCGAGGACCACCAGGTCCGGCTCCGCGAGATCCTCGGCGAGGAGGCGCTGCGCGTGTGGCGGCTCTACCTCGTCGGCGGCGCGATGGCCTTCCGTGACGGCCGCATGGGCGTCGACCAGATCCTCTCCGTGCGCAACGACGACGCCGGGCACTCGGGGATGCCTGCCACACGCACGTGGTAGGCGTGGTCGTCGGGGCCGCGGCGCTGGCGGTCGTCGTGCTGATGGCGATCACGGCGCTCGCGGCCCGACGTACCGGGCGCTGGGCCGTCGTCGACGTCACCTGGGGCCTCGGCTTCCTCGTGGTCACCGTGATCGCGGTCCTGCTCGGCGACGGCGACGTGCTGCGCCGCGGCATCCTGCTCGGTCTGGTCGCTGCCTGGTCGTTGCGCCTGGCGTCCCACATCCTCCGCCGCAGCGGCGGAAGGGAGGACCCGCGCTACGAAGAGCTCAAGCAGCAGGGCAAGGGCGGCTTCGTCCGCCGCGTGCTGCTCCCCCAGGGCCTCGCGATCTTCTTCGTCTCGCTGCCGATCCAGGTCGCCGTCGCCTCCCACCGGCCCGTCGGCTGGCTCGCCTGGGTCGGCGTGGCGATCTGGCTCGTCGGGCTCGCGTTCGAGTCGATCGGCGACGCACAGCTCAAGCAGTTCAAGGCGGGGCCCGCCAACAAGGGCAAGGTGATGGACCGAGGCCTCTGGGCCTTCACCAGGCACCCGAACTACTTCGGCGACGCCTGCGTCTGGTGGGGGATCTACCTCGTCGCCGCCGACTCGGGTCTCGCCGGTGCCGCCACCGTCCTCTCTCCCGTCGCGATGACCTACTTCCTGGTCTTCGCCACCGGCGCCAGGCTCCTGGAGAAGACGATGATGCAGCGCGACGGGTACCCCGAGTACGCCGAGCGCACCAGCATGTTCTTCCCGCTGCCCCCGAAGAGGCAGGGCACCCGGCGCAGCTGAGTCGTCAGCCCCGGACCATCCCCTCGACCACGTCGGCCAGCTCCGACACCGGCCGCTGTCCGTCGAGCTCGACGGTGGCGCCGGCCCGCAGCCGTGGCTCGACCGTGCGCGTGTACTCCGCGATCTCGGCCCGATGCTCCTCGGTCGCCCCGTACGGGTTGTTCGTTCGCCGCCGTACCCGCTCCAGGAGCACCTCCACCGGGGCGCTGAGCAGCACCACGTGCTCGAACCGGTCGTAGAAGCGCCTCTGGTTCGACACCGTGCCGGACACGACGACCTCGGGCTCGGCCGCCAGGAGGGCCGCCATCCGCTCCTCGTCCCAGGTGCCGCCCGGGAGCTCCCAGCCGTCGTAGTCGGTGTCGACCGTCAGGTGTCCCCGGCGGCGCAGCTCGTCGAGGACCGTGGTCTTCCCGGCTCCGGACATCCCGGTCAGGAGCACGCGCGGCATGCCAGCACGGTACGGACCTCAACGGGAGAGGGAAACGGTGCTTGGATGAACAGGGCCACACCGCTTCGACCCCGGAGGGCGGCATGCTGCTCGAGCCTCTGTGCGACGTCACCTGGACCTACGACCTGATCCGGTCCGTCGAACCCTCGCCTCGCGGAGACGGCCGCCTGTTCGGGCAGGGCACGGCGGCGTTCACCGGCCGGCTGGCCGGCCAGGCACGGTGGTCGAACTCGCCTCGCCTGCGCGGTGGTTACGCCTTCCCCAACGCCCATGGCGTCCTCGATGTCGAGGTGGGCGGATCCGTGCTCTTCCGGCTTACGGGCATGTCCTCGCTGACCGATGGGCGAGGGATCCACGTGCTCACCTTCGAGACCGGCGACGACGAGCACGCCTGGCTCAACGACGCCTTCGCCCTCGGTGAGGGCAGCGTCGATGCGGCACGCGGCGCGCTGGCGATGCGCTACTACACCTGCACCGTCGACTACCTTCCCGGCGTGCCACCGGTCGGCGACTGACCGTCGTGTCAACGGCGTCGGGCGAGGGTGACGCCGTCGGCGACCGGCAGCAGGCAGAGCGTGATCCGCTCGTCGGTGGCGAGCTTGGCGTTGAGCGCCTGGAGCGCCAGGGTGTCGTGGTCGGTCGCGTCCTGGTCGAGCACGGCGCCGCTCCACAGCGTGTTGTCCAGCGCGATCAGCCCACCGGGGCGCACCAGTCGCAGCAGCCGCTCGTAGTACCCGTCGTAACCTGCCTTGTCGGCGTCGACGAACGCGAAGTCGTAGCCGCCCTCCTCGCCGTCCAGGAGCAGCCGATCCAGGGTCTCGCTCGCGGGCGCGAGGTGCAGGTCGATCCGGTCCGCGACCCCGGCCTCGTCCCAGTACCTTCGGGCCATCGAGGTCCACTCCTCGGAGACGTCGCAGCAGACCAGGTGCCCGTCTGCGGGCATCGCGAGCGCGACGGCGGTGGACGAGTACCCGGTGAAGGTGCCGACCTCGATGCACCGGCGTGCCCCGGTGAGCTCCACCAGGAGCGCCAGGAACGCACCCTGCTCCGGCGCGACCTGCATGCCGTGCCGCGGGAGCGCGGCGGTCTCCTCGCGCAGCCTGGCGAGGACGTCGGGCTCCCGGGTGCCGACCGCGACGACGTACGCCGCGAGCTCGTCGGAGATGCCGATTGTCTTGTTGGCCATGCTGTGGACTCTAGTGTCGGTGGTACGGGGCCGGGAGTCCGTGCTGGCAGGGTCGGTAGGCTCGACCAGCATGGAAGAGCTCAAGGCCCGCCGCGTCGTCGACCGCCTGCGTGAGCGCGGCACCAACGCCGACCTCGCGCGCGTCGGTGTACACCAGTTCGGCGTGATGATCCGGCTCCCCGACGGCCGAGAGGCGACGTGGGACTCCGACGGCACCGCCTCCCTCGAGGCACAGGTGATGCGCAACGGCATGCTGGTCGGCTTCGTGCCCGAGATCGAGGGCTCGGACAGCTTCACCGAGGAGCAGATCATCGACACGATCGTGCGCACCGACTACGACAAGCCGATCGCCACCCAGCGCGAGAAGGCACCCCCACCGGCCGAGGCTCTTCCGATCAAGGGCGGCCTTTTCCGCCGGTTCATGGACGGGTTCCGCTACCGCTAGCACTCCCCCGCCGGGCGGCGAGGCGCTTGGGCGCCAATCTTGACTGCCTCCAGATTGCGCGACAGACTGCCGAAGGTGGCCACCGCCGACGCGCTCCAGCACCTGCTGCGCGGAGCCGACCTCCGGGTCACCCGGCCGCGCCTCGCCGTGCTGAACGCCGTGCACGCGACTCCTCACGCCGACACCGAGTCCCTGATCCGGGCGGCCAGGATCGACCTGCCGACCGTCTCCCACCAGGCTGTGTACGACGTCTTGCGGGTGCTCACCGACGCCGGACTCGTACGACGCATCCAGCCTGCGGGCTCGGTGGTTCGCTATGAGGCCCGGGTCGGGGACAACCACCACCACCTGGTCTGCAGGTCGTGCGGCGACGTCGTCGACGTCGACTGCGCCGTCGGCGACGCCCCCTGTCTCACCCCGTCGCAGGACCACGCGTTCACCGTCGACGAGGCGGAGGTCACGTACTGGGGGATCTGCCCCTCCTGCTCCGCCGCCCGCGCCTGATCACCCCACTGGAAGGAAGCCGACATGACCGAGAAGCCCGACGCCCCCGCCAACGGCAGCGAGAGCGAGAACCCGGCGATCGACGCCCCGACGCCCAAGACCACCCGGCCGCGGACATCGAGGGACTGGTGGCCCGACCAGCTGGACCTCCAGGTGCTGCGCAAGCACTCTGCGACGACCGACCCGATGGGCGGCGACTTCCGCTACGCCGACGAGTTCGCGGGGCTCGACGTCGAGGCGCTCAAGCGCGACCTGGTCGAGCTGATGACCACCTCGCAGGACTGGTGGCCCGCCGACTTCGGGCACTACGGAGGGCTCTTCATCCGGATGAGCTGGCACGCCGCCGGCACCTACCGGATCGAGGACGGCCGCGGTGGTGCCGGCGACGGGGCGCAGCGCTTCGCCCCCCTCAACAGCTGGCCCGACAATGCCAACCTCGACAAGGCGCGCCGCCTGCTGTGGCCGGTGAAGCAGAAGTACGGCCGCAAGATCTCCTGGGCCGACCTGCTGGTGCTCGCGGGCAACGTCGCCCTGGAGTCGATGGGGTTCGAGACGTTCGGCTTCGCCTTCGGTCGTCAGGACATCTGGGAGCCCGAGGAGGTCTTCTGGGGACCGGAGGACACCTGGCTGGGCGACGAGCGCTACAGCGGAGAACGCGAGCTGTCCGGTCCGCTGGGTGCCGTACAGATGGGGCTCATCTACGTCAACCCGGAGGGTCCGAACGGAAAGCCCGACCCGCTCGCGGCGGCGCGCGACATCCGGGAGACGTTCCGACGGATGGCGATGAACGACGAGGAGACGGTTGCCCTGATCGCCGGCGGCCACACGTTCGGCAAGACCCACGGCGCCGCCTCCGGCGACTACGTCGGCCCGGAGCCCGAGGGCTGCCCCGTGGACTCGCAGGGGCTGGGCTGGAAGAACACCTTCGGCACGGGCAAGGGCGCCGACACGATCACGAGCGGCATCGAGGTCACCTGGACCAACGCGCCGACCCAGTGGGACAACGGGTTCTTCGACAACCTCTTCGGCCACGAGTGGGAGCTGACCAAGAGCCCCGGCGACGCCTACCAGTGGGTCGCGAAGGACGCCGAGGAGACGGTGCCGGACGCGCACGACCCGGGTAGGAAGCACCGTCCGACGATGCTGACCACCGACCTCGCACTTCGCGAGGACCCGGCGTACGAGAAGGTCTCGCGACGCTTCCACGAGAACCCCGGGGAGTTCGCCGAGGCGTTCGCCAAGGCCTGGTACAAGCTGCTGCACCGCGACATGGGCCCGGTCACGCGCTACCTCGGCCCCTGGGTGCCGGAGCCGCAGCTGTGGCAGGACCCGGTGCCGGCGGTCGACCACGAGCTGGTCGGTGACGAGGACGTCGCCACGCTCAAGCAGAAGCTGCTCGACTCCGGGCTGAGCGTCTCCCAGCTGGCCGGTACGGCGTGGGCGTCGGCCGCGAGCTTCCGCGGCACCGACCGTCGTGGTGGCGCGAACGGCGCCCGGATCCGGCTGGAGCCGCAGCGCAGCTGGGAGGTCAACCAGCCGGCCGAGCTCGCGAAGGTCCTCGATGTCCTCGAGCAGGTGCGCCAGGAGTTCAACGCAGGTGAGTCAGGCAGGCAGATCTCACTCGCTGACCTGATCGTGCTCGGCGGCTCGGCGGCCCTTGAGCAGGCGGCCAGGAACGCTGGTCACGACGTGACCGTGCCGTTCCGCCCCGGTCGCACGGACGCCACCCAGGAGCAGACCGACACCGAGTCGTTCGCGGTGCTCGAGCCGCGTGCCGACGGCTTCCGCAACTACCTGCGCGCCGGTGAGAAGCTGGCACCCGAGACGCTGCTGCTGGATCGCGCGTACTTGCTGAACCTGACCGCCCCGGAGATGACCGTGCTGGTCGGCGGCCTGCGAGCTCTCGGCGCCAACGTCGGCAGTTCGTCGCACGGTGTCCTCACCGACCGCACCGAAGCGCTCACGAACGACTTCTTCGTGAACCTGCTCGCCGCAGGCACCGTGTGGAAGGCCTCGGAGTCGGCGGAGAACGTCTACGAGATCCGCGACGTCTCCTCCGGTGAGGTGTTGTGGACCGCGACGTCGGTCGACCTGGTCTTCGGCGCGAACTCGCAGCTGCGCGCGCTGTCCGAGGTATACGCCAGCGACGACGCCCAGGAGAAGTTCGTCCGCGACTTCGTCGCCGCGTGGGTCAAGGTGATGGAGCTCGACCGGTTCGACCTGGAGTAACCACACGCCTGGGCCAGCCACGGTCTGACCCGTGCTGGGGGTCACACTGGGGCGATGCTGCACCTGCGCATCACCGCCCCGAGCGATCTGACCGAGCGCGTGCTCGAGGTTGTCCGCGACGACCCGGCGGTGAGCAGCTTGGCCGTGTTGTGGGACTCGTCGATACGCCCGGCCGGCGACATCGTCCTTGCCGACGTCGCCAGGGAGGCCGGGAACGAGATCATCGAGCGGCTCGAGGAGCTCGAGATTCCTCGACTCGGGTCAATCCACATCGAGCCCGTGGACAGCTGGATGTCAGTGAAGGGCCTGGCCGCCGAGAAGCGCACCCCGGGCAGCAGCGCCGACGCTGTCGTCTGGGCCGAGGTGACCCAACGTGCCTACGAGGAGTCCGAGCTCAACTGGACCTACCTGTCGTTCATGACGCTGGCGACGCTGCTGGCCAGTATCGCCATCATCCTGGACTCCCAGATCCTGGTGATCGGGGCCATGGTGCTGGGTCCGGAGTTCGTGGCGATCGCGGCGCTTGGGCTGTCCTTGGTGCGCCGGCGCCCGGCTCTCGGGTTCGCCGCCGCCAGAACCCTGCTGCTGGGCTTCGCGGTCGCCATCGTCCTGACCACGCTGGCGGCACTGGTCGGTCGCGCCCTGGGCTGGGTCTCGATCCAGGATGTGACCGGCGCCCGGCCCGACACCGACTTCATCTACACCCCGGACAAGTGGTCGTTCGTCGTGGCGATCATCGCTGCCGCGGCGGGAGTCCTGTCACTGACCTCGGCCAAGGTCGGCGGCCTCTCGGGGGTGTTCATCTCGGTCACAACGGTGCCCGCGGCGGGCAACATCGCCCTCGGTGTGGCTTTCGGCGTGTCCCACGAGATCTGGGGCAGCAGTGCCCAGCTACTGCTCAACATCAGTGGCATGGCGATCGCGGGCTGGGCGACTCTCGCCTTCCAGCAAGGCGTGTGGTCGCGCATGTCGTCCCGGCGCGCACGTCGCCTACGCCGCCGACGTGCGAGCCGGCGTCCCGAGGACGCCTAGCGTGGGACGCCTCCCAGTTGCAGAATCATGTCGAGCCGGTCGCGGACGGCCTCACACTCGATGATCTTGCCGTCCCTCACCCGGAAGTAGTCGACGAACATGAGGTCCAGCGTCTTCCCGGAGGGGGCGACCATTCCCAACGGTGTTGCGAGTTCGTGGTGGTGGGTCCCTTTGAATCTTCCGGTCACGTAGATCTCGTCGCCCGACTCAAGGACGCGAGTCAGCTCCATGTGGGCGTCCGGAAGAGCATCTTTCAAGGCTTGGGCCGCGGCGTGATGTCTTGCGTTGTTCAACGCCCCGGACGGGGTGATCGAGATGCAGTCGGGAGCAAGACACTCAATCGCTCCATCAATGTCGCCGGACCCGAAGCGCTCGAAGAACCGCTCCACCACTTCTCGTGTCTGACCCACCACGCCTCGCGCCGTACTACGAATCCCGGTTCTGGTCGTGATCGTGCCACGCCTGTCCGCCTGTCCGCCTGGGCCGCAAAGCACGCAGGTGGCGGCGTGACGCGCCGCGGCGAACGGACATCTCAGGCGGCGTGGTGTCGGCGATAGCTCACCATGCATGAGCCCCTGATCTGATCGTCCTTGCCCGGCTCGGCCGGACGACGCTCCTACCTCCTGCGGATCGTCCCTATGGTGAAGGCCATGGGCTCGCGTATCGCTCCGACGGCGGCCGACTTCGGAGCGGCGCTCACCCAGCTGACCGCTGCCCCTGATGAGGTCCCGGCCATGCGCGACGTCTTTGGCTTGGCCAAGACGATGATCGAGATGCCGCTCGACGAGGTGCGCCTGCTCCTCGCCTCGGACGATCACCTCCACCGAGTAGGCGCGGTGAGCGTGATGGACTTCCGGGCCAGACGCACCCGGATCACCGATGAAGAGCGAGCAGCCCTGTACGACCTCTACCTGGGCGAGCATGACCACATCAACACCTGGGATCTGGTTGATCGCGCTGCGCCCCACGTCGTCGGCGGCTACCTCCACGACCATGACCGGACACCCCTCTACGAGCTGGCCGGATCCTCAGATCGCTGGCGACGAAGGACATCGGTCGTCGCAACATGGTTCTTCATTCGGCGCGGTGACCTGGATGACGTCTTCGCCCTCGCGGACCTGCTTGCCCACGACCCCGAAGCGGTCGTGCAAGCCGCCGTGGGCGGGTTCGTCCGTGAGGCGGGAAAACGCGACCCCGCACGTCTCCGTGCCTACCTCGACCGGCACGTGCCCGGGTTGCCGACCACCATCTTCCGGCACGTGACCCGCCACCTGTCCGAGGACGAGCGCCGGTACTACCGCAAGCGGGCGACCGCAGACCCGCCCTGACGCGGCTCGGAGCCCGTAGCGAGGCGGAGCTGTCGAGCTTCGACGCCGCTCATGCCTGCGGATAGGGAGAGAGCACCGGGAGGTACGCCGCCGGGTCCCCGCGCCACGACCACGAGCGCACCTCCTCGAGGCGACGTCTCCCGCTGATCGCGCGGAAGAGCTGGTACCGGTCCGCCTCCACGGACGCGCCGGGCTCGCCCTCTCCGCCGAGCACCCACGCCGACGCAGGGTCTGCGCGATCGGCGAGGCGCAGCGGTGCGAGTCCGCTGGCGGCGATGCGTTCGCCCAGCCACGCTCGGAAGCTCGCGAACCCGTAGCGCGCGACGAGGGTCTCCGTGTCGTCGGGCAGCATGAGCGCCTCGTACAGGTCGCCGAGGTGGGCGGCGAGATCGGTGACCGGCGCCCCGAGCATCCAGGCGGGGACGTCCGTGGTGGCGGTGTCGCCCCGGCGCATGGCGCGGACCAGTGCCTGTCCGTGCCGCTCCAGCTCGGCGACGAGCTGGTGCCGGTCGAAGCCGCGTCGGGCCTCGACCTGCCCGGCGGTCCAGGCCTCCCGCTGAGCGGCGAGCTCGGGATCGGCCCAGGCCTGTGCCGCGCCGGCGAAGAACCTCCCGTGGGTGGAGTCCTCGGCGACCCCGCACAGGTGGGCGACGAGGTCGTGCACCGACCACAGGGGGCACGCGGGCACCCGGGTCCGAAGGTCACGGTCCGAGAGACCGTCGAGCAACGCGACGAGCCGGCGCAGGCCGTCCTCGTACGCCGCCGCCGCCCGCCAGCGCCGGGACCGCGCGCGGGTGAACACGTCGGACACCGCGGTGTGACGGGTGAAGGTGTCCAGGAACTGCTGGCCGGCGACCGGGTCCGCTGCCAGCCCGGCGTACCGTGCCGCGATCAGCGGCTCAGGCAGCCGCGCCGCGCGGAAGGAGAACTCGAACGCCTCGGTGGACCGCTCGTTCCGCCACTGCTCGTACCCCGCAAGGTCGCCGCCCCCGAGCAGATCCACGGCGACGTACTCCGCCTGGGCCAGGGCGTCGCCGATGCCCTGGGCCGTCGTCGGGTGCTTGAAGTGCCCCGCGTCGCCGGTGAGTGCCCAGCCAGGGCCCGTCGGCGAGCGGTAGTAGCCGCGCATCATCGTCTCTGGTGCGCCGACCACGGGCGAGACCAGCTCGGCGGCCTCGAGCAGGCGCGGGTTCAGCACCGCGGGGAAGTCCAGGAGGGCCTGGCGATAGCGAGCCTCGATGGCTGCGGGAGTGCCGCGGGTCAGGTCCGCCTGTCCGGCGACGGTGAGCAGGTGGATGCCGTCCTCACAGGGCGCGACCATGATTGCGGACCGCTCGTGCATGTCCAGGCGGATCCAGTCCGAAGCGGGGAGCCCCCGCCAGTAGCCGAGCAGCATCGCCAGCTCACCCCGGCGCTCCTCGACCCGCCGCAGACCGAGGTGGCGCGCGACACCCGAGTGCTGCCCGTCCGCGCCCAGGACCCAGCGCGCCCGCAGCTCCCGACCGTCGTCGAGCAGGACTCCGCGGACCGGGTCCCGGTGGGTGGCGGAGCCGACCAGGCCGGTGACCTTGCGGTCGAGGAGCATGGTGGCGCCGCCCTCCTCGGCGAGCTCGACCAAGGCGGCGTCCAGGCTTATCCGGCGCACCGACAACGCTCGGTCATGCCCCCCGACCGGCGTGAAACAGCCGGCGACCTCGTGGCCCAGCACCCGCCAGGAGTATCGAGCGGGCACCAGGTCGTGCCGACGTTCGAGGCGCTTCAGTACGCCAAGGTCGTCCAGCCGCGCCACACCGTCGGGGAAGATCACGTGCGTGGACAGGGTGTCGCTGGGAAACCGCGCCTTGTCGACCACGGCCACTCGCCAGCCACCGCGGGCCAGACGGATGGCCAGGGAGGAGCCGGCGCAGCGGGCTCCCACGACCACGGCGTCGAACGTGGCCCCGGACCCGCTGCTGGCCGGGCCCTCGAGGACAGTGGGATCGCTCATGGCCCGAGTCTGGTTCTCGCGCGTTGAGGTCGTGTTGAGGGCCGGCGTAGCCCCGCGACTCCGCTCGGGGCGTCCGTCCACCATCGCTGCGGGGCGCCGATCCGGGCGAGTACGTCGGCGGCGTCGCCGCGCCGGGCACCGGCCTCACCGGTCCGGCCCTGGCCGGAGAGTGCTCGTCCCCACGCGTGCAGTGCCGCCACATGGCGCCACGGCAGCCGGTGGTCCTCGAAGACGGTGACCGCCTGCTCCGCGGCCACCACAGCTGCCCGCCAGTCGGCCTCGCGCAGTGCCACGGTGGCGCGGGCCAGCGCCACCTCTCCCACCAGGCCTCGCCAGTCCTCATCGGCCGCCAGCACCTGCTCGCACCGGGCCAGGTGGGCGGCCGCCTGGTCCGGATCCGTGGTGGCGAGCCCGGCGAGGCGCGCGCGGAGCCAGACCTCGCTCGGAACCTGGGGTGCGGTGGCGGCGATCTCGAGGCCCAGGTGCAGCACCTCGGTCGCCCGGCGCTCCTCGCCCAGCGCCAGCAGCGCATCGGCGAGCCAGCGGGCGTTGACGACCGCGTCGTGCCGGTCTCCTGCGGCGAGGTCGTGGTCCAGCGCGGTCTGCCACTGGGCGGCTGCCTCTTCCCACTCCCCGAGCAGGAAGCGGACCAGCCGGCGACCCACGGCCTCCTCGGGCAGGCGGGACGCTGCCCGTCTGGCGGCGTCCAGCTCGCCGGTCGTGGCCAGGGCCAGCACCAGCTGGTCTGCTAGCGCGTCGTGCTGGTGGGACAGCTGGCCGACGCGGGGCTGGCTGAGGCCCCGGCGGCACCACAACCGTCCGCGCGTGGGGTCGAGCAGGTAGACCGTGCAGATCAGGGAGGCGGCATTGGTCGGGGGCCAACCGACAAGCGGGTCGCCGAGGGCCTGCGCTCGCGACCACGCCTCCTCCAGATGGGTCAGCGCGGCAGCCGGCCGGCCGAGGTCGAGGGCGAGCCAGCCCCGACCCCACTCGGCTGCCACCACCAGCTCGGGCCGGCCGGCGGACCCGGCGATCGCGGAGCACCGCTCGGCCGCCTCGGCCATCGTCGCGGTGTCGAGGGCATGCATTGCCGCGGAGAGCCGGCCGCGATGGAAGCCGAAGAGCTCGGTGGCCGGAGGCAGTAGCCGCTCGGCGGCGGCGAAGTGCTCCAGCGAGCGGACCACGTCCATGTCGGGGTGCGGAATCACGAGCGTCCCGCCGAGCCTGCTGTGCACCATCCCGGCGGCCTCGGTGTCACCGAGGGAGAGGTAGGTGCCCAGTGCCCGTTCGAGCAGCTCCACGACCCGGTCATAGCCGCGGCCGGCCCGGAGCCGGAGCCGGGCGACGTCCACGTCGGCGGCGGCCTGCTCGGCCGCCGGCGCGGACCGGCGCAGCAGGGGGAGCCGGGCCTCGGCCAGCCCTACGGCCACGTCGAAGCCGAAGCTGGCCGCCGCCAGGTGCGCCGCGCGGTCCACCAGGGTCGCCGCTTCGGCCGGGTCGGCAGCCGGTCCGGCCGCCAAGGCGTGGCCGGCCGCGGCGATCACGTCCGCGGCGGCGTGACGGGTGCCCAGGACCGCGTCGACCGCCCGGTGGTGCAGGCGCTGGCGAAGGGGCACCGGGATCTCGGCGTACACGGCCTCCCGCATCAGCTCGTGCGGGAACGCATAGCCCCCGGCCCATGACTGGCCGGCCTCGACCAGGAACGCGCTGGTCAGCGCCTGGTCGAGCGCGCTGACCACTCGCTCCTCGGACGCCTCGAGAACGTGGCTCAGGATGGTCAGCTCGACCTCGCGGCCGAGCACCGCCGCGGCGGAGACCGCGGCCCGCGTGTCCGCGGGCAGCTGGCCGAGCCGGTGTCGCAGCACGCCCCGCAGGCCGGCCGGCAGGCCCTGACCGAGTCGGCCGGAGCGCAGGTCCGCGGGATCGAGGTCACGCAGCACCTCCCGGGCGAAGAACGGGTTGCCCGCCGTCCGCTGCCAGAGCGCCTCGACGAAGGCGGGCGGAACCTCCGGATCGAGGGGTGCATGGAGGCCACGAGCGCGCCCAGGTCCTCGTGGCCGAGCGCGTCCAGCGACACCAGCCTCGTCAGCTCGTAGACACCACCGCGGCCCAGGAGATCGGCGAGCGGTGGGTGGCGGCTCCCAGGAGGATCGCGGAAGCAGACCGCCACCAGGGTTCGCTCCGGCAGCCGCGTCACGAGCGTGGCGAGCAGGTTCGACTCCGCCTCGGTCAGCCGCTCGGCGTCATCGACGATCAGGAGCACGGGCGCCTCCGCCGCAAGGGCCACGAGCAGCCACTCGACCGCGCGCACGAGGGCTGCGCGATCTACGGGGTCACCGGCACCCTGGGGCGGGATCTCGGCGTCCGGCTCGAGGGGGAGCAGGGGGTGAAGCCGGGCGCGCACGCCGGGCGGTACGGCGGCGGCAAGCTGCCGGGCGGCGGCGCTGCCGGAGAAGGCCGATGCCAGGCCGGCGTACGGCACGGCCGGGTCGCAGCGCCCGATCAGCACGATGGCGCCGTCCTGGGTCGCCAGGTGGGCCAGCTCGGCCGCAAGCCTCGACTTGCCCACCCCGGCGGGCCCACCCACCGCGAGCAGCCCGCGACCCCCGTCGCGGGCGTCCTGCCAGGCCGCGCTCGTCGTCTCGAGCCCGGCGTCGCGGCCGACCATGGCGGACCGCCTGAGCGCCGCGAACACCGCGTCGGGGGGCTGGCGGGCGAGGGTTTCGCGGGGCGTGCTTGGGCTTGGCCCGACCTCGGTGACCGGAGCGGTGGCGTCGACCGAGAGCAGCAGTGCCGGGTCCTGGCGGAGCACCGCCGTCTGGAGTTCCTGGAGGTCCGGGCCGGGATCGAGGCCCAGCTCCTCGCCGAGGCGCTGCTTGGTCTCCGCATACGCCGACAGCGCGTCGGCCTGCCGGCCCGAGCGGTACAGCGCCAGCATCAGCTGCCCGCACAGCCGCTCGTGGAAGGGGTGGGCCGCGACCAGCTCCTGCAGCCGCCCCACCACCTCCCGATGCTGGCCGAGGGCGAGCGCGGCGGCCACGGCGGTCTCCTCCGCGGCCAAGCGAAGCTCCCCGAGCCGGGCGACGACGGCGTCGGCGAAGTCCGGCGGTCCGAGGTCGCTGAGCACGTCGCCGCGCCAGAGGGCAAGGGCTTCGCCCAGAAGCGCGGCGGCGTGGGCGGGGTCGCCGATCCCGAGCGCCTCCTGTGCGCGCTCGACCAGTCCCGCGAAGACCTCGGCATCGAGGTCGGCCGGTGCGAGCGCCAGAAGATACCCACCGGCTCGGGTGCCGAGCGCGTCTCCAGCACCCGCGGCGGCCAGGACCCGACGTACGGCACCAACGTGGCTCCGCAGGGTGGTCGCGGCGCCGTCGGAGGGGGACTCGCCCCACATCGCGGTCACCAGGTACTCGCTGCTGAGCGGCCGGTTGGGGTTGAGCAGCAGCAGCGCAAGCAGCTCCCTGGCCCGCGGGCCGCCCAACGGCAGGGGACGATGCCCGGCGTCGGTCACCTGGAGTGGCCCGAGGATGCCGAAACGAGGCGACGCCGCTACCTGCTGGGTGGACGGTTCGTCGCCCATGTCGCTCAGGGTAGTTGTCCGAACGGTCTTCGGGCGCCCACCGGCGACGTACCGGATGGGCTCCCGTCGAGGGCGCCGCTGGTGGTCAGCGGCGGGTGGCGAGGACGATCCGGTACTCCCAGTCCGTCACCAGGCCGGTGCCACCCGGGCGGGCGTTCACCTCGGCGTGGCTGACGAGGTCGGCGCGCAACGTGGCACGGCTCGTGTCGTCGAGTCGCTGCGCCGCGGAGCGCGTCGGGCCGTAGTAGGTCAGGAACAGGTCGGCGAACGCCTCGGCGCTGGAGAACCTCTGGGTGACGGTGTGAACCGAGGAGCCGACCCGCTCGACACCGCCTCCCAGCAGCTCGGCGACGACGTCCTCCTCGCCCCACCGGACCGGGGACTGGGCGCCGGGTGGCGGCGCCACGTGCCGACCCACGATCCCGAGGATGCCGCCGACGAACCCCGACCTGGTCCAGGACGCCACGGCGATCCGGCCGCCGGGCCGCACCACGCGCACCAGCTCGGCTGCTGCGCGGTCGTGGTCGGCGGCGAACATGACGCCGATCGCCGAGATGGCAGCGTCGAAGCTGCCGTCCACGAAGGGGAGCTGCTCAGCAGCGGCCTCGACGAAGTCGACGTCAAGCCGCTCAGCGGCGGCACGCTGCCGGCCGATTTCGATCAGCTCGGGCACGTAGTCGATTCCGGTCACTCGAGCGCCCACCCGAGCGGCAGCAAGCGCGGCATGGCCGGTGCCGGTGGCAACGTCGAGGACGTGCTCTCCGGGCGCTACCTGGGCGCTCGTCACCAGGGTCTCGTTCACCGCAACGGTCAGCGCCGCGATCCTGTTGTAGTCCCCGGAGCTCCAGACCTGCTGCTGCTTGGCACGCAGCTCGGTCATGACCTCGGCGTGATCGATGTTGGTGGTGGACATGGTGCTTCCTCTCTGGGGTAGCTGTCGGTCACCAGCCTCCGTGGAGGCCGTTGAGGCATCGTTGAGGCGCAGTGGAGGCGGGCAGTGGAATGGGCGTCCCGCTGCTCATCCGCGACACGCGCGGCCAGCGCGAGAGCGGCGCGCCGGTCGATCCGTGGCGGGTGGAGGAGCTGCAGCCGGCCCTCGCCCTCCAGCAGGCCGTCGACCACGCGCAGACGGACCCCGATGCGAGTGACCAGGCGCTTTGAGGGTTCGTTGTCCGGAGTCAGCGACGCCCGAACCCGGCGTACTTCCCGGGTCCCGGCGACGGTGGTGACAGCGTCCACGAGGGCGGAACCGATGCCGAGGCCGTGGTAGGCGTCGACCACCTCCACGGCCAGGTCCGCGACACCGGCGGCGTCGAGGACGAGGCGGGCGATGCCGACCGGTTGACCGTGCTCCGAGGCGACCCATGCCACGTGGCGGTGACCGTCGACGTCGATGAGCGCCTCGAGCACCGTCGAGGGCAGCCGGACCATGCCGGTGAGGTAGCGCCGGGCGCGAGATGCGGACGACATTCCGTCGAAGACCGCAAGCAGCGTGTCTCGCTCCCCGCGTCGCAGCGGGCGGAGGGCAACGACGCGGCCGCCGGGGAGCGGGACGGGAACCGCTTCGGGCGCCGGGTGGCCCGGGTCATTTCTGATCCGGGCGATCGACCGCCGGGACGGCGACACGCGAGTCACGATGTGCATCACTGGCTCCTCAGATCGTGGAGGGACCAGCGTCAGGCGAGGCCGTTGGTGTGCCGTTGATGTGCCGTGGAGGGCCGGAGCCTTCCCATGGGGAGGCGAGCTCGTGCCGCGCCGGGCTAGATGGTCTAGCCGCTCCGGTCACGCGAACCCTCTCCGGGTCTAGGTTCGGCAGCATGGTGGCGACGATCGGCGAGATTCTTCCTGAGGCTGCGCGGCGATTCGGGGAGAGGACCTCGTTGGTCATCGAGGACGAGACGTTCAGCTTCAGTGAGCTCGAGGCGCTGTCGAACAGCGTGGCGAACGGCCTTGTGTCGGTCGGTGTCCAGCCCGGGGACCGGGTCACTCTGTACGGCCCGAACTGCTGGGAGTGGATCGTCGCTTACTACGCGGCTGTGAAGACCGGCGCCGTGGTGAACCCGAT
>Ga0207648_10000984_pt1 | contig 32138 bp, 40 predicted proteins | sample KBSMisM32_FD_184310 | JGI IMG/M metagenome (GOLD analysis project Ga0207648, IMG submission 184310) | Miscanthus rhizosphere microbial communities from Kellogg Biological Station, Michigan, USA - KBS Miscanthus M3-2 (SPAdes) (version 2) | ecosystem: Host-associated > Plants > Roots >... | reverse complement strand
TCGCTGTCATGGACCCAGCCCGGCCCGTCGCAGGCCGTGAAGCCCCAGACGTTCGGGCCGTACTCGAACCAGCCCTTCGGGTTCGCGATCGCGTAGGCGCGCTGCGCGTACACCGCGCGCCGGCTGTTCTCGAAATAGTCGATGCCGCGCTGGCGCATCGTCGCGTCCTGGATGCCGCGGAAATCGATCCAGACATGCGAATACTGGTGCCCGAACAGCGGCGCGAAGCTCAGGTGCTCGTAGCCCATGAAGCGGCCCCAGGTGCCGCGGTAACTCTCCGACCAGGCGCTCCACGCGCTCGCGTCGACCGGGTGCGTCGGCGAGCCCAGCGCCAGCAAGACGACCAGCATCGCCTCGTTGTAGCCGCCCCAGTCGTAGGGGCTGAAGCCCTTCTCGGGGCTCCAGCTCAGGCTGATCAGCTGGCCGCGTGCCTGCGCCCAGCGCCAGTCGATGCGCCAGTAGATCGCGTCGACGAGGGCGCGGATCTCGATCTCGTCGGCCTGCGCGCCGTCGAAGAAGGCCTGCGCATGCAGCAGGCCGCCGACCAGCAGCGCGGTGTCGACCGTCGACAGCTCGCTGTCCGGCGCGCGCGTGCCGCTCTTCATGTCGAGGAAGTGATAGAAAAACCCCTTGTGGCCGGTCGCGCCGCGCGCCTGCGGCCCTTGCGGCGCGGCGCGCAGGAAGCGCACGGTCGCCAGCGTGCGCTCGCGCGCCTGGGCCCGCGTGATGTAGCCGCGGTCGGCGCCGATCACATACGCCGTCAGCGCGAACCCGACCGCGGCAATGCTCGCCGGCGACGGGCTCGGGTGCCGGTCGGGCACCATCCCGTTGACCGGGTTGGCGGTGGCCCAGAAGAAGTCGAAGGTGCGGCGCTCGATGTCGTCGAACAGCGGCGGCAGGGCCGCAGGGGTGTCGGCCAGCGCCGGCGGATCGATCGGCGCCGCGGCGCGCGACGCGGCATCGGCCGCGGCCGAGCTGTCGTAGACCGGGCCGCGCAGGAAATCGGCGCAACCGGCGAGCGGCGCGACCAGCACGCCACCGCCCGAGGCCAGCAGGCTGCGTCGGCTGATGCGGATTCGGCTCATCGTCGGCACGGTCGGTGGGCAGGCGCTCCGTGATCGGCGCGCTGCGGCTTGCAAGGCCCGCAGTATGCCGCGCCGGCGGGGTTCGGGTGCGCGTCGGACGGGTCCTGCGCACGGATGCGCGCTCGACCGGCAGACCGCCGCGCTGGCGCGGGGCAGCATCGGTCGGGACGGTGGCGCGCCACCGTCTACCATGCCATTCGAAAAGGAGTTGCCATGTCTGACGACAAGCAAAAATCCGGCGGTCAGGACCGCACCCGCATCAATGTCAGCCAGGACTATGAACTGCGCGATTGGGCCAAGAAGTTCGGCGTCAGCACCGAGCGGCTGAAGGCCGCGGTGAAGGCCGTCGGCGACAAGGCCAAGGCGGTGCAGGAGCACCTGAAGGGGCGCGCGTCGTGAGTCGCGTCGCCACGGCATGACGGGCCGCACCCGATTGCGAAGCGGCGTGCTGATCGCGCTGTCGCTGGCGGCTCTGTTGACGCTCGGCTGCAACAAGCCCGCGCCCACGGATGCGGCGCCGGTCGCGCCGAGCGGATCGGTCACGCCGGCGCCGAATGCGGTGCCGCTCGCCTCGGCGCCGGCGTCGGACCCGTCGCTGCCCGATGCGTCCGGCGTTGCCGCAGCGCCGGCGTCGTCGGTCCGCGCGCCGTGAAGGCGCCTGCAATTCTTGCGGTAAATGGTGGTCCGCCGCGCTGCGATGGTCGCGCATGGGCTGATTGCGGCCGGCGTCATCGCCGGCTTGCTGGCGGCGCCTTGGGGCACGATCGACTGGCTGTCGATCCCGACCGGAACGCGGGCCAAGGCCATCGGCGCGATGCATGGCGGCGGCAACGTCGTCATGCTGCTGTTCTTTGCGGTCAGTTGGTGGCTGCGCCGTGATGTCGATGCACCGCCGCCGACGGCGGCCTGGGTCGTGTCGTTCTGCGGCGCGGCGTTGTCGCTCGTGACCGCGTGGCTCGGTGGCGAGCTGGTCGACCGTCTCGGCGTCGGCGTGTCGCCGCACGCCCACCTGAACGCCCGCAGTTGGCTCGACGGACCCGCCGCGCCGCCGCTCGAGCCGTCCGACGGCGCGCACGCGAACTGACACTGCTGCCACCGCCCGCGCCGCACAGCGCCGTCGGCTCGATCGGCGGGTATGTCGCTTGCCCGATCCGGCGGCCGGCATGGCGCGCGGCCGGTTCGCAGCGAAGCGCGCGCTCGAAACGGACCGAAGGAGATCGAGATGACGACCAGCGCCGAACACAACCTGATGGACTGGCTGCGCGATGCCCACGCGATGGAAGAACACGCCGAGACGATGCTGATGACGACTGCGTCGCGCCTGGAGAACTATCCGGAAGTGAGGGTGCAGTTCGAGAAGCACATCAACGAGACACGCGAGCAGGCGCGCCTCATCAAGACCTGCATCGACCGGCGCGGGGGCCGGACCTCGGCCGTGAAGGACCTGGCCGCGAAGGCGGTCGCGACCGGGCAGGGACTGAGCGGCCTGTTCGTCTCGGACGAAATCGTCAAGGCGGCGATGGCGACCTACACGTTCCAGCACGTGCAGATCGCGGCCTATCGGGTGCTGATCGCGGCGGCGGAACTGCTCGAGGACGTCGACACGAAGCACGTCTGCGAAACCATCCTGGCGCAGGAGCAGGCGATGGCCAATTGGCTGACCGAGCACCTGCCCGACATCACCCAGCGCTTTCTGGTGCGCGCGGCAACGCCGCGCGCGACCGCGAAACACTGATCAGGGCGCGGGCGGCGGCTTTGCGGCGGCGCCGCCGCGGTCGCCGGCGTCGCCGCGGCGCAGCAGCAGGGTCTGCAGCACCGCCGAAGCGCTGCGCGCGCGCAAGGCATGGCGCTGCGCGGCCGGCAGCACGACCAGATCGCCGGGCCGCAGGCGCCGCGTCCCGCCCGGCATCACGACCTCGACATCGCCTTCGAGGCAGTGGATCACGCACTCGTCGTCGACATGGTGTTCCGGCTGGTCATGGTGCGCGGGCAGCACGAGGTGCAGCAGCTGGACCCGATCGCTTTTCAGCAGGCTGGTGCTGACGGCTTGCCCAAGCGCCGCGCCCAGCGGGCCGACGGCGATCACGTCGAGCAATTTGGCGTGGGGCAGGGCCATCGGCGATCCTTTGGTCTGTGGGCAACGGGGGCGGGCTGCGGTGCGGCATGTCGGCCCGATCGGGCATTCCTGGCATTCGGCATGCCTGCCGGCACACGATGAACCGCCGCCAGGCGCCGGCGCGGCGCCGTCCTACAGCGTGATCGGACGCCGGCGCCGCCGCGGGCGACGCCTTCCGATGGCGCGGCCCGGGCCGGCTTCCTAGACTGACTTCAAGTGCCGGGCGTCGGATCGACGCCGGTCAGCCAACGAGCGGTGCCGCGCTGCGTCGTGCGTGCGGCCCGCCGACACCGGAGACGAGCATGACTCTGGACACCGCCACCCTGATCATCCTGGCCGTCTTGGTCGTTGCGGCGATCGCGATCATCGGCGCGATGCTGTACCGCCAGCGCCAGTCGGACCGCCTGAAACGTCGCTTCGGGCCCGAGTACGGGCGCGCGGTGTCGCACCTGGGCAGTCGGGCGAAGGCCGAATCGGAACTCAAGGCGCGCGAGGCGCGCGTCGAGCGGCTGCGCATCGTGCCGTTGCCGGCCGCCGAGGCGGCGCGCTTCAACCAGGCTTGGATGACGCTGCAGGGCCGCTTCGTCGACAACCCGAAAGGCGTGTTGACCGAGGCCGATCAGCTGGTGCGCGAGTTGATGCTCAAGCGCGGCTACCCCATGGGCGACTTCGAGCGGCGCGCGGCCGACATCTCGGTCGATCACCCGGCCGTCGTAGAGCATTACCGCGCCGCTCAGGCGATCGCGTTGCGTGACCAGCGCGGCGAGGCCGACACCGAAGCCCTGCGCCGCGGCGTGGTGCATTACCGCGCGCTCTTCCAGGAGCTTCTCGAAGTCAATGAATCCGGGCCCTTGCCCACCCGCCCCACGGAGGTTCACTCATGAGCACAGCGACACAGGACAAGACCCTGACCACCGCCGATCTGGCCGCGACCGGCCAGGTGCCCGCGGAGCAGCAGCCCGGCGTCACCGTCGCCGCCAAGGAAGCGGCAGTCATTGACAAGACCCGGGCCGCCGAGCAGGCCGCGTCGGCCGAGCGGGCACGGTCCGCCGAGCCGGAGGAGGAGCAACTGGCTGCGCTCTTTGCCGACGATGCGGCGAGTGATTTTCGGGGCCGCTGGGATGCCGTCCAGATCGCCTTCGTCGACGACCCGCGGCAGGCCGTGCGTCAGGCCGACGAGCTGGTCGCGCAAGTCATGAAGAGTCTTGCGGAGAGCTTCGCCGGCGAGCGTGCGCGGATCGAGAGCCAGTTCATCGACAACGACGGCGCGACGACCGAGACCCTGCGCCTTGCATTGCGCCGCTACCGCTCGTTCTTCCAGCGCCTGCTGGCCTTGTAAGGGGTGGCGATCGCCCCACCGCGTTGAGGGGGTGACGCGCGCTGGCCTGCGTGATGCAATCGATGCGTCGCCCACAGCAACGCATCCGCAAGGTCAGCCATGGATTTCAACTTGTCGGTTCCGGCCACCATCGATATCCAGGATGACCCCTTGCCGAACGGCCGTCGCAACTCGATGACCGTGACGGTCTGGACCTTGCCCGGCGAATCGGTCGAGCATCGCCGCGCCGCACAGGCCCTGGCGATCGGCTTCCTCGAGCGCACGCTCGAGGCGATGCGCCGGGCCGAATTGTCATGAAGGCCGTTTCGGAGGTATTTCGCATGGCCCAATTCAGGAGCGGCCCGCCGGCCAAGCGGCGCGTCTGGCGCATCACGCCCGATGCGCCGTCGGGCAAGTATGTCGATGTCGATGCCGCGGTGGCGCCCATCCAGGCACCGGTTGCACGCCCAGAGGCGACGGACCCGACCGACATCGGCTGGATCCAGTCGTCGTTCGATCTGAGCGACGGGCTCGACGTGCTCGAAGACGACGACACCGTGCCGGCGCCACTGATGGACGAGCTGTTCGCAAAGAAGCGCAGCGACGGCGCCTGAGCCGCGCGGCGGCGGCGCCGGCTCACCAGCCGAGCTTGAACGCCGAATCGCCGGTCTGCTCGTCGCCGTGGCCGTCGAATTCGGCCAACAGCCGCCGCGTCTCGCCCAGCTCGTCCATCAGGCGCTCGAGATGGCTCTGGTCGAGGCGACGCGCGTGCGCGTCGACCAGTTCGGCCCGTAGCCGCGCGAACTTGCCGATCAACTGTTCCTTGGTCATGCCGACCGGACTGTAACTGCTGAGGCGCACCGGCGGTCAGCGAGGTGCGTTGGCCGCGCGTCATCGTGCTGCCACATGACGCGGCTACCGTGACGACGTGGACGACCCGACCCCTGCGTGCCCGAAGCATGTCTGGCTGCAGCGCTTCGGCCAGCGCCTGCTGGCGCTGCAGCCCGAACTGAATGCGATCGCGGCCGCCAAGCGCGCGCTCGACTCCTTTCACGATCTTGCCGAACTCGCACCCGAGCGCGCCGCCGAAGCCTTTGCGGCGGCCGACGAGCGGAGCGAGATCGATGGCGCGGAATAGCCGGGACAGGCGCCGCGTTGACGGCTCCCGCGCGCCACATCACGCCGAGCGGCACAGCTGGACCAGCGCCTGCGCGGTCCGGGCGATCAGCGCGGTGCGGCGCTTCTGCGCCGACAGCGCCAGGCACAGCATGCTCTTGATCTGCGGATCGCGGATCGGCGCGACCGAGAGCCGCTCGCGCTCGGCGTGGGTGCGAATCGCGCTCTCGGTCAGCGCCGCATAGCCGTGGCCGCCGAGCACCAGGTCGAGGATCGCCGGAACGCTCGACACCTCCCAGGCGACGTTCAGCTTGACGCCCGCCAGCGCTGCCTGCGCCTCCATCTGGCGCCGGAAGGTGTGGCCGCGCTGCGGCATCACGAGCGGGTAGCGCGGCAGGTCCTTCAGCGCGACCGACTTCTTCGAATGCGGCGACGCCTGGCCAACCAGACACAGCCGCTCCTCGAGCACCGGCGTGATCTCGATCGCCGCGACCGGCTCGGGGTTGTAGACCAGGCCGAGGTCGACCCGGCCCGACGCCAGCCACTCGGCGATGTGGACCGAGAAGCCTTCGATGATCGCCAGCCTGGCCTTCGGCATCTCGGTGCTGAACATCTCAATCAACGGCAGGGTCAGGCGCCGCGCCAGGCTCGGCGGCAGGCCGACGACGATCTGGCCGACCGGCTCGTCGCGGCGCGCACCGAGGTCGGCGCGCGCCGCCTCGACGAGCTGCAGGATGCCTTGGCCGTGCTCGAGCAGGCGCCGGCCGGCATCGGTCAGGCTGACGCCGCGGCCGTTGCGCAGCAGCAGCGTCTCGCGCAGCTCGGTCTCGAGCGCGCGCACCTGACGGCTCAGCGCCGGCTGGGCCACGTCGAGCAGCACGGCCGCCTTGCTGAAGCTGCCGAGTTCGGCGACCTGGATGAAATACTCGATCTGGCGCAGGTTCATCGCGCCATGGTGCCACAGGCCATGCCGATCAGGCATAGCAGATAGCGCCGGCCAGACCTTGAATGCAGGAGCCGAAGTTTCGACAATGGCGTTCCCGACGGAGACCCGAGCCGATGCAAACCGCGATTCCCTGCCTGCTGATGCGTGGCGGCACCTCGAAGGGGCCGTTCTTCAAGGCGTCGGACCTGCCGTCCGACATCCCGACCCGCGACAAGGTCCTGCTCGCCGCGCTCGGCTCACCCGACAAGCGCCAGATCGACGGCATAGGCGGCGCCCATCCGCTGACCAGCAAGGTCGGCATCGTCTCGGTCAGCCAGCGGCCTGGCATCGACCTGGAGTTCCTGTTCGCGCAGCTGCAGCCCGACAAGGACACCGTCGACACCACGCCGAACTGCGGCAACATGCTTGCCGCGGTCGTGCCGTTCGCGCTCGAGACCGGCCTGGTGAAGGCCCAGGGCGACACCAGCACCTTGCGCGTGCTGACTTTGAACACCGACATGGCCTGCGACATCACGGTGCACACGCCCGGCGGCGTGGTCGAGTACGCCGGCGACGCGCGCATCGACGGCGCGCCGGGCACGTCGGCGCCGATCACGATCAACTTTCTCGATACGGCCGGGTCGGTGTGCTCCGGCCTGCTGCCGACCGGCCGCGTGAAGGACACGATCACGGTGGCCGGCGCCGGCTTCGAGCCGTTCACGATCGACGTGACCTGCATCGACAACGGCATGCCGCTGGTGATCTTCAAGGCCTCGGACATCGGCCGCAGCGGCTACGAGAGCGTCGACGAGCTCAACGCCGACACCGCGCTGAAGACCAAGATCGAGGCGCTGCGCCTGGCGATATCGCTGCAGATGGGGCTGGGCGACGTCGCGAAGAAGAACTACCCGAAGATGACCTTGATTGCGCCGCCGCGCCATGGCGGCGCGCTGACGACGCGCAGCTTCATTCCGCATGTCTGCCACGACGCGATCGGCGTGCTCGCCGCGGTAACGGTCGGCACCGCCTGCGTGCTCGACGGCTCGGTCTGCGACGGCATCGCGGTGCTGCCGGCGGGCGCGAGCAAGAAGGTCTCGGTCGAGCACCCGACCGGCGAATTCAGCGTCGCGCTGCAGACCGATCCGGCAAATCCGCAGAACGTCACGCAGGCCGCGCTGCTGCGCACCGCACGCCTGCTGATGCGCGGCGAGGTCATGGTGCCGCGCGCGGTCTGGCCGCGCTGAGTCCTCGGCCTGCGAACCGTCTCGGCGTTGCCCCATCATTCGAACCACCCCCAAGGAGACGCGCGATGATCATCGACGTGCATGGCCACTACACGACCGCCCCGGCTGCGCTGGGCGCCTGGCGCGACCGGCAGATCGCCGGCCTGAAGGACCCGGCCCAGGCGCCGAAGGTGTCGGAGCTGAAGATCAGCGACGACGAATTGCGCGAGACGATCGAGACCAACCAGCTCAAGCTGATGACGCAGCGTGGCTCGGACCTGACGGTCTTCAGCCCACGCGCCAGCTTCATGGCGCACCACATCGGCGACTTCGAGACCTCGTCGACCTGGGCCGCGATCTGCAACGAGCTGTGCTACCGCGTCAGCACGCTGTTCCCCGATCACTTCATCCCGGCCGCGATGCTGCCGCAGTCGCCCGGCGTCGACCCGGCGACATGCATCCCCGAGCTCGTCAAGTGCGTCGAGCAGTACGGCAACGTCGGCATCAACCTGAACCCGGATCCGTCGGGCGGCCACTGGACGAGCCCGCCGCTGTCGGACCGCTCGTGGTACCCGATCTACGAGAAGATGGTCGAGTACGACATCCCGGCGATGATCCATGTCTCGACCAGTTGCAACGCCTGCTTTCACACCACCGGGGCGCACTACCTGAACGCCGACACGACCGCGTTCATGCAGTGCCTGACCAGCGACCTGTTCAAGGACTTCCCGACGCTGAAGTTTCTGATCCCCCACGGCGGCGGCGCGGTGCCCTACCACTGGGGGCGCTTCCGCGGCCTGGCCCAGGAGCTGAAGAAGCCGCTGCTGTCGGAGCACCTGCTGAACAATATCTTCTTCGACACCTGCGTCTACCACCAGCCGGGCATCGACCTGCTGACCAAGGTGATCCCGGTGAAGAACATCCTGTTCGCCTCCGAGATGATCGGCGCGGTGCGCGGCATCGACCCCGAGACCGGGCATTACTACGACGACACCAAGCGCTATGTCGCGGCGACCGCGAACCTGAACGACGACGAGCGCTTCCAGATCTACGAAGGCAACGCCCGCCGCGTGTTCACGCGCCTGGATGCCGCACTGAAGAAGAAAGGCCTGTAGCCATGACCCTCCCGCTGAACAACCTGGGCGTCGTCAAACGCACCATCGTGCGCGCCGACAAGGCCGCGGTCGCCAAGCTGTCGCGCTTCACCAGCGCGACGATCCACGAGGCGATGGGCCGGGTCGGGCTGTTCAAGCCCTATCTGCGGCCGATCTACCCGGGCGCGCAGGCCTGCGGCACCGCGGTGACCGTGCTGCTGCAGCCGGGCGACAACTGGATGATGCATGTCGCTGCCGAGCAGCTGCAGCCGGGCGACATCGTCGTCGCGGCCTGCACCACCGACAACGACGACGGCTTCTTCGGCGACCTGCTGGCGACGAGCTTCCGCGCCCGCGGCGCGGTCGGGCTCGTGATCGACGGCGGCTGCCGCGACGTTAAGGACCTGACCGAGATGAACTTCCCGGTCTGGAGCCGCGCGATCCACGGCAAGGGCACGATCAAGGCGACGCTCGGCTCGGTCAACATCCCGGTCGTCTGCGCCGGTGCGCTGGTGAACCCGGGCGACGTCGTGATCGCCGACATCGACGGCGTCGTCGCGGTGCCGGCCGCGATCGCGATGCAGGTCGCCGATGCGGCCGAGAAGCGCGAGAGCCTCGAAGGCGAGAAGCGCGCGAAGCTCGCCGCTGGCGTGCTCGGGCTGGACATGTACAACATGCGCGGGCCGCTCGAGAAGGCCGGGCTGAAGTACATCGACTGAAGGTTGCCTCAATGGCCACACCGAAGCAATGGCGCATCGGCCTCGTCGGTTACGGCGAGGTCGGGCGCATCCTCGCCGAGGACCTGCGCGCCCAGGGCGTCGCGGTGTCGGCGTGCGACCTGAAGCTAGGCACCGACGCCGGTGCGCCGCTGCAAGCGCATGCAGCCGCGCACGGTGTCGTGCTGCACGCCACGCATGCCGCGCTCGCGGCGGGCGCCGACTTCATCGTCAGCGCGGTCACCGCGAGCCAGACCGTCGCGGTCGCGCAGGCCTGCGCACCGGCCGTGCAGCGCGGCGCGTTCTTCCTCGACTTCAACTCCGCGTCACCGGCGGCGAAGCAGCGCGCCGCCGCGCTGATCGATGGTGCCGGCGGGCGCTATGTCGAGGGTGCGGTGATGACGAGCATCCCGCCGTACCGGATCAAGGTGCCGCTGCTGCTCGGCGGCGCGTCGGCGGCCGAACTCGCGCCCTTGCTCGATGAGCTCGGCTTCGCGGCCCGGCCGGCGAGTGACCGGCTCGGCGTCGCGTCGGCGACCAAGATGTGCCGCAGCGTGATGATCAAGGGGCTCGAGGCGATGGTGATCGAGAGCTTCACGACCGCGCGCCGCTACGGCGTCGAAGATGCCGTGATCGCGTCGTTGCACGAGACCTTCCCTGGCATCGACTGGGAGAAGCAGGCCGCCTACTTCTTCCAGCGCGTGATCGAGCACGGACGGCGCCGCAGCGAAGAGGTGCGCGAGGTCGCCGAGACCGTGCGCGACGCCGGGCTCACGCCTTGGTCGGCCAGCGGCACCGCCGAGCGCCAGGCGTGGGTCGCCGACCTCGCCGACGCCGGTGTGTTCGGCCCGAAGAACACGCCGGGCTTTGCCCGCAGCGCCGACTGGCGCATCGAGGCCGACCGCATGCTCGCGGCGGCTGCCGATCAGAAGAAGTGAGGACCGAAGCGATGGAATTCCAGAAGACACCGGGTTGGCTGGACTGGTACAGCAACCCGAGCACGCCGGCGTTCAAGCCGCCGGCTGGCGCGGTCGACGCGCACTGCCATGTGTTCGGCCCCGGCGCCGAGTTCCCGTATGCGCCGGAGCGCAAGTACACGCCGTGCGACGCGTCGAAGCAGCAGCTCTATGCGCTGCGCGACCACCTCGGCTTCGCCCGCAACGTGGTCGTGCAGGCCACCTGCCACGGCGCCGACAACCGGGCGATGGTCGATGCACTGATTCACAGCGGCGGCAAGGCGCGCGGCGTCGCGACGGTGCGCCGCGATGTCGGCGATGGCGAACTGCAGGCAATGCATGCGGCCGGCGTGCGCGGCGTGCGCTTCAACTTCGTCAAGCGCCTGGTCGACTTCACGCCGAAGGACGAGCTGCTCGAGATCGCCGGCCGCATCGTCAAGCTCGGCTGGCATGTGGTGATCTATTTCGAGGCCGTCGACCTGCCCGAGCTGTGGGACTTCTTCACCGCGTTGCCGACCACGGTCGTCGTCGACCACATGGGCCGGCCCGATGTCGGCCAACCGATCGACGGCCCCGAGTTCGCGCTGTTCCTGAAGTTCATGCGCGAGCACCCGAACGTCTGGAGCAAGGTCAGCTGCCCCGAGCGCCTGTCGCTCACCGGGCCGAAGGCGCTGAACGGCGAGCGCGCCGCGTACCGCGACGTCGTGCCGTTCGCGCGCCGCGTCGTCGAGGAGTTCCCGGACCGCGTGCTGTGGGGCACCGACTGGCCGCATCCGAATTTGAAAGACCACATGCCCGACGACGGCCTGCTGGTCGATTTCATCCCGCACATCGCGACCACCGCGGCGCTGCAACGCAAGCTGCTGGTGACGAACCCGATGCGGCTGTACTGGCCGGAGGAGACGAGCTGATGGCACTGAACAAACCCTATCTCGACGTGCCCGGCACGACGATCTTCGACGCCGAACAATCGCGCAAGGGCTACTGGCTGAACCAGTTCTGCATGTCACTGATGAAGGCCGAGAACCGCGCGAGCTTCAAGGCCGACGAGCGCGCCTACCTCGACCAATGGGCGATGACCGAGGAGCAGAAGCAGGCCGTGCTGGCGCGCGACCTGAACCGTTGCATCGCCGCCGGCGGCAACATCTATTTCCTGGCCAAGATCGGCGCGACCGACGGCAAGAGCTTCCAGCAGATGGCCGGCAGCATGACCGGCATGACCGAAGAGGAGTACCGCGACATGATGGTCCACGGCGGCCGCTCGGCCGAAGGCAACCGCTACCTCGGCGAGGACGGCGATGCGCAGCCGCAGCACCAGCCGCAGGGCAGCGCCGGCCGCAAGGCGGGGGCCTGACCATGGCGCGCATCACCGCCTCGGTCTACACCTCGCACGTCCCGGCGATCGGCGCCGCGATCGACCTCGGCAAGACTGATGAGCCGTACTGGCAGCCGCTGTTCAAGGGCTACGAATTCTCGAAGCAGTGGCTGAAGGCGAACCGGCCCGACGTCGTCTTCCTCGTCTACAACGACCACGCGACCGCGTTCAGCCTCGAGATGATCCCGACCTTCGCGATCGGCTGCGCGGCGCAGTACCAGCCGGCCGACGAGGGCTGGGGCCCGCGCCCGGTGCCCACCGTCGTCGGCCACCCCGACCTCGCGGCGCACATCGCGCAGTCGGTGATCCAGGACGACTTCGACCTGACGATCGTCAACAAGATGGACGTCGACCACGGCCTGACGGTGCCGCTGTCGCTGATGTGCGGCCAGCCGCCTCAGAGCGATTTCGCGTGGCCGTGCCCGGTGATCCCGTTCGCGGTCAACGTCGTGCAGTACCCGGTGCCCAGCGGGCGTCGCTGCTTCGAGCTCGGCAAGGCAATCCGCAAGGCGGTCGAGAGCTACGACGAGCCGCTGAACGTGCAGATCTGGGGAACAGGCGGCATGAGCCACCAGCTGCAGGGGCCGCGTGCCGGGCTGATCAACCGCGAGTTCGACAACATGTTTCTCGACCGCCTGATCGCCGACCCGGCCGGGCTGGCGACGCTGCCGCACATCGACTACGTGCGCGACGCCGGCTCCGAAGGCATCGAGCTGGTGATGTGGCTGATCGCACGCGGTGCGATGTCCGATGTCCCGCGCGGCGCGTCCGCCGATGTCGCCGGCGGCGCCCCCCCGACCTTGAGGCACCGCTTCTACCATGTGCCGGCATCGAATACCGCGGTCGGCCACCTGATCCTGGAGAACAACTGACATGGCCCACAAGCAAACGATCAAGGTCGCGCTCGCCGGCGCCGGCGCGTTCGGCATCAAGCACCTCGACGGCATCAAGAACATCGACGGCGTCGAGGTCGTCTCGCTGGTCAGCCGCGAGCTCGACAAGACCCGCGAGGTCGCCGCGAAATACGGCATCGGCCATGTCAGCACCGAGCTCGCCGACAGCCTCGCGCTGCCCGAGGTCGACGCGGTGATCCTGTGCACGCCGACGCAGATGCACGCCGCGCAGAGCATCGCCTGCTTGAGGGCCGGCAAGCATGTGCAGGTCGAGATCCCGCTGGCCGATTCGCTCGAGGGCGCCGAGGCCGTCGTGCGCGCGCAGCAGGCCTCGGGGCGCGTCGCGATGTGCGGCCACACGCGCCGCTTCAACCCCAGCCACCAGTTCGTGCACAAGCGCATCGCGGCCGGCGAATTCAACATCCAGCAGATGGATGTGCAGACCTACTTCTTCCGCCGCACCAACATGAATGCGCTCGGCCAGGCGCGCAGCTGGACCGACCACCTGCTGTGGCACCACGCGGCGCACACCGTCGACCTGTTCGCGTACCAGTGCGGCTCGCCGATCGTGAAGGCGAACGCGGTGCAGGGGCCGATCCATCCGGCACTCGGGATCGCGATGGACATGTCGATCCAGCTGAAGGCGGCGAACGGCGCAATCTGCACCTTGAGCCTGTCGTTCAACAACGACGGGCCGCTCGGCACCTTCTTCCGCTACATCGGCGACAGCGCGACCTACATCGCGCGCTACGACGACCTGTTCAATGGCAAGGACGAGAAGATCGATGTCTCGACCGTCGACGTCTCGATGAACGGCATCGAGCTGCAGGACCGCGAGTTCTTCGCCGCGATCCGTGAAGGCCGCGAGCCGAATTCGAGCGTCGCGAGCGTGCTGCCGTGCTACCAGGTGTTGCACCAGCTCGAGCAGCAGCTGAACGCCGACTGAGCCGCGCCGCGCGATGAAGCAACGCCAGCTCGGCCCGTTCCCGGTCAGCGCGATCGGCCTGGGCTGCATGAACCTGAGCCATGCGTACGGCGCGCCGCCGTCGTTCGACGCGGCGCAGCGGCTGCTGCTGCGCGCGCTCGACCTGGGCTGCACGCTGTTCGACACCGCCGCGCTGTACGGCTTCGGCGCGAACGAGGAACTGGTCGGCCGCGTGCTGGCCCCGCACCGAGCGAAGTTCACGCTTGCGAGCAAGTGCGGCATGCAGGGCGTGGGCTTCGCGGACGGCGTCAAGCGCGTGATCGACGGTCGCCCCGCGACCCTGAAGGCGACCTGCGAAGACAGCCTGCGCCGCCTGCAGACCGACGTGATCGACCTCTACTACCTGCACCGCTGGGACAAGCAGGTGCCGATCGAGGACTCGATCGGCGCGCTCGCCGACCTCGTGCGCGACGGCAAGATCCGCGCGATCGGCTTGTCGGAGGTCTCGGCCGCGACCCTGCGTCGCGCGCATGCGGTGCACCCGATCGCCGCGGTCCAGACCGAGTATTCGCTGTGGACGCGCAATGCCGAAATCGCGGTGCTGCAGGCCTGCCGCGAGCTCGGCGCGGCCTTCGCCGCGTTCAGCCCGGTCGCGCGCGGCTTCCTGACCGGCACCTTGCGCGATGTGGGCGGCTTCGATGCGAAGGACATCCGCCGCGCGATGCCGCGCTTCGCGCCGGCGACCTACGCCGCGAACCTGCGTCTGCTCGACGGCGTCGCCGAGGTCGCGCGCGACGCCGGCTGCACGATGGCGCAGCTCGCGCTGGCGTGGCTGCTGACGCGCGGCGAGCACGTGATTCCAATCCCGGGCACGACGAATATCGCCCATCTCGAAGAGAACCTCGGCGCCGAGGCGGTCGCGCTCAGCGCGGCGCAGGTTGCGCGGCTCGATCGGCTCGTCAACCACGACACCGTACAGGGCGCGCGCTACGGCGCGCAGAGCCAGGTCGAGGTCGACACCGAGGAATTCTGATGCGCGATCTCACCCCGACCCTGCGCCGCCGCGGCCTGCTGCTCGCGTTCGCGGCGCTGCCGTGGCGCAATGCTGCCGCGCAGCCGGTGTTCCCGGGCAAGCCGATCACCTTGATCGTGCCGTTCGCGCCCGGCGGCGTCGCCGACATCACCGCGCGCACTGTCGCGCAGGCGATGGCGGCGTCGCTCGGCCAGCCGATCGTCGTCGACAACCGGCCCGGCGCCGGCGCGATCGTCGCGAGCCAGGCGGTGCTGCAGGCGCCGGCCGACGGGCACACGCTGCTGCTGATGAGCAATGCCAACGCGGTCAGCGTGCACCTGTTCAAGAAGCTGCCCTACGACGTGACCCAGGCCTTCGCGCCGATCAGCACCTTGGGCTTCTTCGATCTCGGCCTTGCAGTGCGCAGCGACTCGCGCTTCAAGACGCTCGCCGACCTGCTGCAGTTCGGCCGCGCGAACCCGGGCAAGCTCAGCATCGGCACGATCGCGGTCGGCAGCACGCAGCACCTGGCCGCCGAGCTGTTCAAGTCGCGGGCCGGCATCGATGCGGTGATCGTGCCGTACAAGGGCTCGCCGGCGGTAATCAATGCGCTGCGCGCCGGCGAGATCGACCTCGCGTTCGAGATCCTGAGCCCGCTGCTGCCGCAGCTCTCGGCCAAGGTGATCCGCGCGCTCGCGGTCACCGGCGACAAGCGCTTCGCACTGCTGCCCGAGGTGCCGACGGTCCAGCAGCAGGGGGTCGCGAACTACGTGGCGGCGAGCTGGAACGCCCTGGCCGCGCCGGCGGCCACGCCGCCCGCGGTGATCGAGCGGCTGCGCCGCGCGGCCCAGGAGGCGATCGACCAGCCGGCCGTCGGCCAGCGGCTGCGCGAGCTCGGCGTGACGCCGCAGGGCAGCACGCCGGCCGCGTTGGCGGCGCTGCTGACGCGCGAGATCGCGCGCTGGGGCGAGGTCGTGCGCGCCGCGAAGATCGAGCCCGAATGACCCGATCGGCGCGCTGTGCCGAGGGCTCGACTTCTACAATCGCAGCCCGAAGGCCGCAGCGCCTGAAAGGAGCCCCGCGATGATCGTCGAGCGCATCTGGACCGGCAACGCCTACCGCAACTTCAACTACCTGATCGCCTGCGCGCAGACTGGCGAGGCGCTCGCGATCGATCCGCTCGACCACGTGAAGTGCCTGGCCGCGGCCAAGGCCAGGGGTTGGCAGATCACGCAGATCCTCAACACCCACGAGCACCACGACCACACCGGCGGCAACGCCGCGGTGGTCGCGGCCACCGGCGCCAAGGTGATTGCGCACCACCGCACCGGCGGGCGCATCGAGGGCGTCGACCGCGGCGTCAAGGCCGGCGACGTGATCAAGGTCGGCAAGACCGTCGAGCTCGAGTGCCTGGACACGCCGGGCCACACGATGTGCCACATCTGCCTGCGCTCGCACACCGACCAGCCGGCGCTGTTCAGCGGCGACACTTTGTTCAACGCCGGCGCCGGCAACTGCCACAACGGCGGCGACCCGGCCACGCTGTACGCGAGCTTCGTCGACCAGCTCGCGAAGCTGCCCGACGACACGCAGGTCTACCCGGGCCACGACTACATCGAGAACAACCTGCGCTTCACGATGGCGCGCGAGCCCGACAACACCGCGGCGCAGGCGCTGCTGCCCGAGGTTGCCGGGCACGATCCGGCTCGGTCCGTCGTCACGACGCTGGCGCAGGAGAAGGAGTTCAACACCTTCCTGCGCCTGAGCAGCCCGAGCGTGATCGCGACGCTGCGCGAGAGCTTCCCCGACCTGCCGGAACGGCCCGACGCGAAAACGGTGTTCATCAAGCTGCGGGAGCTGCGCAACAGCTGGTGAGCGGCGCGCTGGCGCCGTAGCGTCGCGTCGCGATCAGGCGCTGGGCTCGAGCAGCATCAGGCCGGAGGCGGTGTTCGAGATCGGCAGGTGGTAGTTGCGGTGCACGCAGCGCACCAACGCGCCGAGCGCGCCGCGCGTCGCGAGCCACATCAGCAGCTCGACGCCCTGCGTGCCGGCCTTCTCGACCAGCTGCTTGATGCTGAACTGCGTCGCCCACGTCGGATCGTGGATGATGCTTTCCATGAACTGCAGGTCGAAGTCCTTGTTGATGAAGCCGGCACGCGTGCCGTCGAGCTGGTGCGACAGCCCGCCGGTGCCGAGCACCGCGACCCGGCGGTCGCTGTCCCAGCGCCCGATCGCACGGCCAATCGCTTCGCCGAGGGCATAGCAACGCTGCGCCGAGGGCAGCGGGAACTGCACGGTGTTGATGCACACCGGCACGATCTTCACCGGCCAGTTCTGGTCGGGCCAGAGCAGCGCCATCGGCAGGCTCACCGCATGGTCGACGCGCATCTCCTGGCAGGTCGTGAGGTCGAACCCGTCAGCGACGAGCGCGTCGATCAGGTGCCACGACAAGTCGAGATCGCCGTCGAACGACGGCAGCGCGGGAATGCCCCAGCCCTCGTCGCCGGTCGTGTACACCGGCGCCGCGCCGATCGCGAAGGTCGGCATCTTGTCGAGGAAGAAGTTCAGGCCGTGGTCGTTGTAGAACACGACCAGGACGTCGGGCCGCGCCTGCGCGAGCCAGCGGTGCACCGGCGCGAAGCCGTCGAAGAAAGGCTTCCAGTAGGGGTCGTCCTGCAGGTTCTTCGCAATCGCGCGGCCGATCGCCGGCACGTGGGAGGTGGTGATGCCACCGATGAGCTGGGCCATGTCGATGTCTGCGTGGGTCAGCGTGCCGCGGCCTGCAGCCGGGCCTGGAACTCGGCCTTCGTCAGGCCGGTCTGCTGGGCGCCGATGTCCTGCATGTCCAGCCCGAAGATGCCGGCGAACTTGGCCAGGTAGTAGGCATTGCCGCCGGCCGCGATCAGCTGCAGCACGTTGCGCGCGCGGATCGCCTCGCGCTGTTGCGCGTTCAGGCCGTAGCGCGCGCAGTAGCCGTCCTCGTCGCGCACGAACGCGTCGCGGTTGGCCTGCTCGTTGAACGAGTAGCACATCTTGTTCAGCGCGTAGCCCTTGCGGGCCTGCGTGCCGTCGAACAAGGTCGTGCCGGGGATGTCCGGGGTGCACATGACGGGTCTCCTGCGCCCGACGGTTTGCGCTGCGTCAATCGCACGCGCTCGAGGGCGTCGGCGCCAGTATCGCGACCACCCGGCGCGCGATAAAGCCTTTCATACTCATCAGATCCATGAGCGAACTCGATCATTTGGACCTGGACGGGCACCTGCTGCGCCTGCTGCTCGCAGTCGTCGACGAAGGGTCGATCACGCGCGCGGCGCAGCGCCTGGGCGTCACGCAATCGGCGGTCAGCCACCTGCTCGACAAGCTGCGCGCGATCGTCGGCGACCCGCTGTTCGTCAAGTCGGGGCGCGGCATCGTAGCGACCGCGCAGGCCGAGCTGCTGGCCGCGCGGGCGCGCGTGCTGCTTGACGAACTGCGCGCGTTCAGCACGGTGGCCGGCTTCGAGCCGGCACGGCTGGTCGCCTGCCTGACGGTTGCCGCCAACGACCTGCAGCGCGACCTGCTCCTGCCGGCCTGGCTGCGCCGCGTGCGCGCGCAGGCCCCGGGCGTGAGCCTGCGCGTGATCGCGTCGGGCGCGCCCGGGCCGGCGCTGCTGCGCGAGCAGCACTGCCAGCTGATCATCACGCCGCGCCCGCCGGAGGGCACCGACATCGTCCAGAAGCGCCTGTTCGAAGACAGCTACCGCGTCTTCTGCGACGCCGAGTGCCGCCCGTTGCCGGCGTCCGAGGCGGACTATCTGGCCGCCGAGCACGTGACGGTGCTCTACGAGCCGCGCCGCGCGCTCGACATCGACGACTGGCTGGCCGGGCAGGGTGTGCGGCGCCGCATCGTCGCGACGGTGCCCGGCATGGCCGGCCTCGCGGCGCTGGTGCGCGGCGGGCCCTGGCTCGCGACGGCGCCGTCGCTGCTCGGCGGTGGTGCGCTGCGCGGGCTGGCGTCGGGGCCGGTGCCACGGGCGACGCCAGCGATGCCGATGTACATGGTCTGGCATGTGCGCCACCAGACCGACCCGGTGCACCGCTGGTGGCGTGCCGAGCTCGAGGCGGTGGTGGCCGACGTGCTCGCGCTCAGGCTTGCAGCGCCTGCGCCCGGTACGCCCGCGGCGCCAGGCCGGTGTGGCGCTTGAAGAAGCGGCAGAAGTAGGCCGGGTCGTCGAAGCCCAGTTCGAACGCCAGCTTCGACACCGGCGCCGCCACGTGCACGAGGCGCCGGCAGGCCTCGCGCGCGAGCCGCGCATGCATCAGCTGCTGCGCGTTGCGGCCGGTCTCGTGACGCACCATCCGGTTCAGCCGCTCGGTCGACAGCCCGAGCCGCTGCGCATAGCGCGACACCGGCCAGTGCTCGCGGTAGTGCGACTCCAGCAGCACGACCCAGCGCGTGTAGAGCGATTGCCGTCCGGGGCCGCCGCGCTCGCCGGTCTGCGCCTCGCGCCGGCTCAGCTGCGCAAGGTGCCAGACGATCGCGCGCGCCAGCCACAGCGGCACCGGGCCGTCGGCGCTGTCGGCCGCATGGTTCTCGGCCTGCAGCGCCTCGAACAGCGGCTGCAGCCGCGCGACATCGGGCGACGCCGGGTCGAGCGCGAACGTGCGCGGCGCGGCGAACAGCGTATGCAGCGCGTCACCGACGCCGGCCGCGTCGCCTTCGGCCAGCAGGCCGGCATTGACGGTCAGCACGTAGCCGTCGCTGTCGCGCGAGAAGCGGAACGCATGCGCCACAGCCGGCGGGATCACGATGGCCGCCGGCCCGTCGCAGCCGCTGCGAGATTCGTCCAACATCGCATCGACCCGGCCGGAACGCAGCCACAGCACCTGGTGCAAACCCTGGTGGATGTGCGCGTCGATCTCCCAGTCGTACAGGCGGCTGCGCGAGTCGATCGATTCGATGTGCAGCAGCGCGGGCCCGGGGCTGCCGGGCTCGCCGTAGAGGGCGAACGCGGGCAGCGCCGTGGCGGCGCGGCGCGCCGTCTGTCGGCGGGGCGCTCGGGCGGGGGCTGGGGCGCGCGGCATGTCAGCCAATGTACGTCAAAAGTGCAAGTCTTCCGGGGCATCCGTCCACGCTGCCGGGGCTGCGCCTGCGCAGAATTCGCAGCAGCTTTCAAGGAGACATCGAATGAAGACCCAAGTCGGCATCATCGGCGGCGGCCCTTCCGGGCTGCTGCTGTCGCAGCTGCTGCACCTGCAAGGCATCGACAACATCGTGCTCGAACGGCAGAGCCGCGATTACGTGCTCGGGCGCATCCGCGCCGGCGTGCTCGAGCATGGGTTCGCCGCGCTGATGCGCGAGGCCCAGTGCGCCGAGCGCATGGACCGTGAAGGCGAGATCCACGATGGCTTCTACATCGCCCACGACGGCATCAAGGAGCGGGTCGACCTGAACGGCCTGACCGGCGGCAATTCGGTCGTCGTCTATGGTCAGACCGAAGTGACTCGCGATCTGTATGCCGCCCGCGACAAGCTCGGCGGCATCGTGATCCACAACGCCGAAGACGTGACGCCGCACGATCTCGAAAGCGCGCAGCCGTACCTGACCTACCGCCAGGGCGACGAGCTGCTGCGCATCGACTGCGACTACGTGATCGGCTGCGACGGCTTTCATGGCGTGAGCCGCAAATCGATCCCGAATGACAAGATCACCGAGTTCGAGCGCGTCTATCCGTTCGGCTGGCTCGGCGTGCTGTCGCGCACCAAGCCGGTGTCGCCCGAGCTGATCTATGCGACGCATGAACGCGGCTTCGCGCTGTGCTCGCTGCGCTCGCAGGTGCTCAGCCGCTATTACATCCAGGTGCCGCTGACCGACCGCATCGAAGCCTGGTCGGACGAGGTGTTCTGGGCCGAGTTGAAGCGCCGGCTGCCCGACAGCGTGGCGGCCGAGCTGGTCACCGGCGACTCGATCGAGAAGAGCATCGCGCCGCTGCGCTCGTTCGTCGCCGAGCCGATGCGCTACGGCAACCTGTTCTTGGCCGGCGACGCCGCGCACATCGTGCCGCCGACCGGCGCGCGCGGGCTCAACAGCGCCGCATCGGACATCTACTACCTGTACCACGCGCTGGTCGACCACTACAGGAAGCGCGACGACAGCGGCCTCGACGGCTATTCGCAGAAGGCGCTGGCACGGGTCTGGAAAGGGCAGCGTTTCTCATGGTGGATGACCACCTTGCTGCACCGCTTCCCCGACAGCAGCGCTTTCGAACGGCGCCTGCAGGCAACCGACCTGGCCTACCTGTTCTCGTCGCAGAAGGCGCTGGCGTCGCTGGCCGAGAACTACGTCGGGCTGCCGTACTGAGCACGCAGTGCAGCGGCGGCGTCACGACCGCCGGGCCGCGCCGGCGCGGCCCGGCGGGACGGCAAGCCAGTGGCCGGATTCGCCGCGCCCGATGCCGAGGTCGCGCAGTTCGCGCTCGCTCATGTGCGCCAGTGCCTTGCGGTCGGCGCTGTGCCGGCGCCAGCGGCGCAGCCAGTCCAGAAGCTTCATCGCGCACTCCATCGGGTTTTGGGACACGATGTTCGCGGGCGTCATCGATTCAGGGAAGCTGTATTCTCTGACGATCGAAATCAGGATTTCTGATGCGCTCCCTCAACCTCGATCAGGTCCGCACCGTGCTCGCGATCGCCGACCTCGGCAGCTTCTCGAAGGCGGCGCAGGCGCTGCACCTGGCGCAGCCGACTGTCAGCCTGCATGTGCGCGAGCTCGAGCAGCGCCTGGGCGTCGCGCTGGTGCTGCGGCGTGCACGCGGCCTCGAGCTCACGCCGGCCGGCAGCCTGCTGGTCGAGCGCGGCCGCAGCCTCTTGCGCGACGCCGACGACACGCTCGCGCTGCTGCGCGCGCAGACCCAGGGGCGCAGCGGGCGGGTGCGGATCGGCGCGTCGACCAGCGTGCTCGCCTATGTGCTTCCGCCGGTGCTCGCCCGGCTCGCGCGCGACGAGCCCGGCATCGACCTGCAGCTGCAACTGCTCGGCTCGCCCGACATGCTGCGCCTGCTGCGCGACGGCGCGCTCGACATCGGCCTGGTCTCGTTGCCGATCGCCGGCGCGCACGGGCTCGAGCTCGCGCACTGGCGCAGCGACGCGATGGCGGCCTTCGTCCCGCCCGGCTGGGACGCGCCCGCGACCGTCACGCCGGGCTGGCTGGCGGAGCGCCCGCTGATCCTGAACGATGCGCTGACCAACATGCAGCGCGTGACCGCCGCCTGGTTCGCCGCGGCCGGCGAGGCGCCGCGGCCGCGCATCGAGCTCAACTACACCGAGGCGATCAAGACGCTGGTGGCGGCCGGCTACGGCGCGTCGGTGCTGCCGGTCGAGAGCCCGCACGACGAGATGCTGCGCGAGCGCCTGCAGGTGCGTCCGCTCGATCCGCCGCTGACGCGGCTGCTCGGCGTCGCGGCGCGCGGCGCATCGGCGCGCAGCCCGGCGACCGACCGCGTGCTCGCGGTGCTGGCCACGTTCCGCGCGCTTTAGTGGCTGGGTGGCGACGGCGCGCCGCGCGGCCGCGCCGGCCGGCGCCGGCGAGTCCGGAACCATTCGCGCGCCGTCGATCTCCTACCGGGTCCGCAACGGCCCAGGAATCGCCCGATGCACCTCGTCACCCGCCCCACGATGCGCCATCGCCGCGACAACACCCGGCGCGGCGCGCCGCCGCCGGTCTGACGCGATGCCGCTGCCCATCGCAGACTACGCCTTGATCGGCGACTGCCACACCGCGGCACTGGTCGGCCGCGACGGCTCGATCGACTGGCTGTGCGTGCCGCGCTTCGATGCGGGCGCCTGCTTCGCGGCACTGCTCGGCACTTCGGACCACGGCCGCTGGCAGATCGCGCCGGCCGGCGCGGTGCATCGCGTGCGGCGCCGCTACCGCGACTGCACGTTGATCCTCGAGACCGAATTCGAGACCGATGCCGGCACCGTCTGCGTGACCGACTGGATGCCGCTGTCGGGCACACGCCGGGACATCGTGCGCATCGTCGAGGGACGGCGCGGCCGCGTGCCGATGCGCATGGAGCTGGTGATCCGTTTCGACTACGGCTCGGTCGTGCCGTGGGTGCGCCGCGTCGACGGCACGCTGCACGCGACCGCGGGGCCGCACACGCTCGAACTGCACGGCGCGGTCGAGGCGACACGCGGCGAAGACCTGAAGACGGTCGCCGGGTTCGAGGTCGGCGCCGGCGAGCGCATCGTGTTCGCGCTGAACTACCGGCCGTCGCACGAGCCGGCGCAGCCGCCGCTCGACATCGCCGCGGCGCTCGCCGAGACGCAGCGCCAGTGGTGCGACTGGTGTGCCGCGAGCAGCTACCGCGGCCCGTGGGCGCGCGAGGTCCAGCGCTCGCTGCTGACCTTGAAGGCGCTGACCTACGGGCCGACCGGCGGCATCGTCGCGGCGCCGACGACCTCGCTACCCGAGCAGCGCGGTGGCGTGCGCAACTGGGACTACCGCTATTGCTGGCTGCGCGATGCCACCTTCACCTTGAATGCGCTGCTGCTGGCCGGCTACACCGCCGAGGCGCTCGCATGGCAGGAGTGGCTGCTGCGCGCGGTCGCCGGTAGCCCGGCCGATCTGCAGATGCTCTACAGCGTCACCGGCGAGCGCCGCCTCGACGAATATTCGCTGAGCTGGCTGCCCGGCTACGAGGGCGCGGCGCCGGTGCGCGTCGGCAATGCGGCCTCGCGCCAGTTCCAGCTCGACGTCTACGGCGAGGTCATCGACACCCTGCATCTGGCGCGCTGCGCCGGCCTCGCGCCGCAGCCGCATGCCTGGCAGATCGAGCGCGCGCTGCTCGACTTTTTGCTGACGCACTGGCAGCAGCCCGACGAAGGCATCTGGGAAATCCGCGGCCCGCGCCGCCACTTCACGCATTCGAAGGTGATGGCCTGGGTGGCGTTCGACCGCGCCGTCAAGTCGGTCGAGCGCTTCGGCCTGGACGGGCCGGTGCAGGTCTGGCGCGGCGCGCGCGATGCGATCCATGCCCAGGTCTGCGACGCCGGCTTCGATGCCGGCCGCAACTGCTTCGTGCAGTACTACGGCGCGCAGGAGCTCGACGCGAGCCTGCTGCTGATCCCGCAGGTCGGCTTCCTGCCGGGTGACGATGCGCGCGTGCTCGGTACCGTCGACGCGATCCAGCACGGGCTGATGGATCGCGGCCTGGTGCTGCGCTATTCGACCGCGTCGGATGTCGACAACCTGCCACCCGGCGAAGGCGCTTTCCTGCCGTGCTCGTTCTGGCTCGCCGATGCGCTCGCGCTGGGCGGGCGGCGCGCCGAAGCCGAGGCCTTGTTCGGCCGGCTGCGCGCGCTGTGCAACGACGTCGGGCTGCTGTCGGAGGAGATCGAGCCCGACACGCGCCAGATGCTCGGCAACTTCCCGCAGGCGCTGAGCCACATCGCGCTGGTCAACACCGCGCGGCTGCTGTCTCTGCCGGTTCAGCATGTGCAGCACGCCGCGGCGGGCGGCGAGCGGGCCACCGGCGTCGCGCAGACGCCGTGAGGGTCGTCGTCGGGCGCGTCGGGCGAGCGACGTGTGGGATGCGCCCATGCGCCCGGCGGGCGCCGTATGCGGGAATCGCGGCGCCGCCCCGTGCGGTCGTCTGCGCTACGCTCGCGGCGTTGCGACCCACGGGCTGGCCATGGAAGACGAAGCAATCCGACCGCTGAGCATCCCGATCGACGGCGCCGAGGCCGTCAGCGCGCTGCTGCAGGCGCCGGCCGACGCGTCGGCCTGCTTCGTGTTCGCGCATGGCGCCGGCGCCGGCATGACGCACCCGTTCATGGCCGCCGTCGCGAGCGGGCTGGCCGAGCGCGGCATCGCGAGCTTGCGCTACCAGTTCCCGTACATGGAGCGCGGTTCGAAACGACCGGACCTGCCCCGGGTCGCCCATGCGGCGGTCCGGGCCGCGGTCGCGCAGGCGGCGGGCCTGCTGCCGGGCCTGCCGCTGCTGGCCGGTGGCAAGTCGTTCGGCGCGCGCATGACGTCGCAGGCGCAGGCCGCAGCGCCGCTGCCGGGCGTGCGGGCGCTGGTGTTCGTCGGCTTCCCGCTGCACCCGGCCGGCAAGCCGTCGGACGAGCGCGCGAAACACCTCGCCGATGTCGACTGCCCGATGCTGTTCCTGCAGGGCACGCGCGACGAGCTTGCCGATCTGGCGCTGTTGCGCCCGGTTGTCGAACGGCTCGGCGAGCGCGCGACGCTCTCACTTTTCGAAGATGCCGACCACTCGTTCCATGTGCGCGCGCGCAGCGGCCGCACCGACGCGCAGGTGATGACAGCGCTGCTCGACACGATCGCCGACTGGACAGTCGCCCGCGGCATAGCGCGCGGATCGGAGCCCTAGCGCGCCAGCCGGGGCCAGATGCGCGCGAACACGCCGTCGTGGTCGACCCAGGCGTGCTTCAGCGCGAACACCACGTGGCCGACGATCAGCGCGGTGAAGCACAGCGCGGTGACGACATGCACGCCGTTGAACAAGTCGTAGACGGCCGGGATGTCGGGCCCCCACGCCGGGAGCTTGATGCCGAAGAAGCGGATGCCGTGCTTGCTGAAGTTCGAGGCGACATAGCCCGACAGCGGCAGCACCAGCATGCACGCGTAAAGCGCGCGATGGCCGAGCATCGCGGCGCGGCGCTGCCAGGCCGACATCGCGGCCGGCCAGGCCGGCGGCCGATGGCGCCAGCGCCACAGCAGCCGCACGACGATCAGCGCGAGCAGCACCAGGCCGAACGACTTGTGCAGGTTGATCACGCCGGCGCGCGCCGGCGTGCCGCGCGGGGCGATGTCGTCGAGCAGGAAGCCGAACACGATCTGCGCCAGCAGCGCCAGGCCGATGGCCCAGTGCAGCACGACCGCGGTGCGCGTGTAGCTCAGCGGCTCGCCCGGCGCCTGTGGCTTTCCCGGCGCCGGCGGCGCGGGTCGCGCCGCGCCGGAAGCGTCGATCGGGTCGATGGGGGTGTTGCGCTGGGGTGCAGTGATGTGCGGCATGGCGTTGGCAGGCCCTAGAGGATTTCGGACGCGTCGAAGTCGATCTCGACCTTTGCGCCGTTCGGGTCATGGCAGAACAGCTGCCAGGTGCCGGCACCGGGCTGCTGGCGCAGGTCGTAGCGCAGGCCGCGCGCATCGAAACGGGCCTTCGCCGCACGCAGGCCCTGGCCGGTGAACGCCATGTGGTCGATCACGCCGGCGCGCTGTGCCGGCATCGGACGGCCGAAGATGATGTGCAGCACCGCGTGCGGGCCGCCGGCATGGAGCCAGGCCCCCGGAAAGCCGAGATCGGGCCGCGGGCCGACCGTCAGGCCGAGCAGGCCGACATAGAAGTCGAGTGTCGCGCGCTCGTCTTCGGCCAGCACGGTGAAATGGTTCATGCCAACGATCATCGGGTCTCCTGGGCTCATGAACATCCGTCGCAGGGCGCCAGCCTCGCGTCGCGCGCGGGCCGCCGGCGCCACCGGATTCGAAGCGGCAAGAATAGCGCCGTCCGCCGTACCGCCCGAGAATGGCGCCGATGCGCCGTCCGCCGCCCGCCTGGTTCGATCAACAGTACAACAACCGCGTTCGCATCCCCGCGTCGGCGGCAATCCTGCAGCGCTGGCACGAGGCCTCGGTGCAGGCGCGGGCGTCGAAGCCCGGGATGGTCGAGCGCCCCTACGGCAGCGACCCGAGCGAACGGCTGGATGTCTTCGCGCCCGCGGCGCCGGGCGCGCCGGTGCTGGTCTATCTGCACGGCGGCTACTGGCGCGCGCTCGACAAGCGAGACCAGAGCTTCATCGCGCCGCCGTTCGTCGCGGCCGGCGCGATGGTGGTGGTGCCCAACTATGCGCTGTGCCCGGCGGTGCGCATCGACCACATCGTGCTGCAGATGGTGCAGGCATTGGCCTGGGTGCACCGCCACGCGGCTGCGCATGGCGGCGACCCGGCGCGCATCGTCGTCACGGGCCACTCCGCCGGCGGCCATCTGGCCGCGATGCTGCTGGGCTGCGCCTGGACCGCGGTCGCGCCGGGGCTGCCGCCGGATCTGGTGAAGGCGGCGTTGTCGATCTCCGGCCTGCACGATCTCGAGCCGCTGCGGCACGCGCCGTTCCTGGCGCCCGACCTGCACTTGACGGCCCGGTCGGCGCGACGCCTCAGCCCGGCGGCGCTGCCGGCGCCACGCGGCAGGCTGGTGACGATCGTCGGCGCCGACGAGAGCGACGAGTTCCACCGCCAGGCCGCGCTGATCGCGCGGGCCTGGGGGCCGCGCGCCGTGATCGGCCATGAATCGGTGCCGCGGCGCCACCATCTGGATGTGCTCGACGAATTGGTCGATCCGGATTCGGCGACGCACCGCTGGGCCCTGCAGCTGCTCGGCCTGGCCTCCACGCCTTAACGGCGGCCGCGCGTCTGCCACAGCGGCTTCTTGCCTTTCAGGTGGCGCTCGATGCCCTCGTTGAGGCGCCCGCGCAGGTCGAGTACCGCATCGATGTGGCCGTAGACCTCGGGGAAGCGCAGGTCCAGCCACAGCCACAGGGTGCATGAACGCAGCGCCTGCTCCATCTTCTCGAGCCGGCTGTGCTGGTCGACATCGTCGAGGAACCATGGCGTGCCGGCGCGGCCTGTCAACGCATGCTGCTGCGTCCAGTCGAGGAAGGCGAGGACCTGCGGCTCGGTGCGCGTGTCGACCGGCGCCTGCGCATAGATGAAGCGCTGCTTCAGGCTCAGGCTGCCTGCGCTGCGGTCCAGCTGGTCGGCGAGTTCGAGCATCTGTTCGAGCTCGGCGACCGCGAAATGCGCGTCGTCGAGCTTGAGCTGGTCCATGAACACGTCGAGCACGGCGCGCAGGTGGGTCAGCTGCAGGCGCGACGCGATCGTCTGCACATGCCACCAGTTCGGCGCGACCGGCGCCTTGAAGTCGCGCGGCGCGCGCGGCAAGTTCGGCAGCAGCTCTTTCAGCATGCGCGCGGCCTGCGGCTCGGCCTCGCGCAGCACGCCGACGAAGCCTTCCTCGTGCATGCCGTAGCGGCCGGCGCGGCCGGCGATCTGATGCACCTCGGATTCATTGATCGGGCGGTCGCCCTGGCCGTCGAACTTCGTCATCGTGCTGAACAGCACCCGGCGGATCGGCAGGTTCAGCCCCATGCCGATCGCATCGGTCGCGATCAGGATGTCGGCCGCGCCCTGTGCAAAGCGTTCGGCCTCGCGGCGCCGCACCTCCGGCGGCAGTGCGCCGTAGATCACCGACACCGGGTGGCCGTTGGCGGCGACCTGGTCGCGCAGCATCAGCACGTCGCGGCGGCTGAATGCGACGACGGCGTCGCCCTTCTTCAGCGCCGCGATCGGCACCGGCGCGGGCAGCAGCTCGACATGCTGCTTGCGCTCGAACTGACGCACCGTGCAGTTCTCGCCGCACAGCTTCAGCAGGTTCTCGATCGCCGGCACCGCGTAGGCCGAGCAGATCACGATCAGCTCGTTCGCGGGCACGCCGACGATCGCCTGCGTCCAGGCCCAGCCGCGCGAGGCGTCGAAGATCATCTGCGCCTCGTCGATCACCGCGACATCGATCGGCCGGCTGGTGTTGACCATCTCGATCGTGCTAGAGACGACGTGCGCATCGGGCGCCGGCACGTTCTCTTCGCCGGTCAGCAGCGAGCAGGCGACGCCGCGCGCGACCAGTCGGTCGCGCCCTTCGAGCGCCAGCAGGCGCAGCGGCGCCAGATAGGCGCCGTCGTGCGCCTGCGCGAGCTGCTCGAACGCCGCATGGGTCTTGCCGGAGTTGGGCGCGCCGACATAGAGCGTCACCGAGCGCTGCAGCCGGCGCGCGATCTCGAAGGTGTCGGGATAGCCCTGGAACGCGAGCTCGTTGTGCAACCCGGCCAGCGTGTCGAGCTCGGCGACATGGTGCTCCCAGCGCTCTTGAGTTCGGCTGCAGGCGCCGAGCAACTGCTCGAGCGGCTGTGGCTGCGCGCATTCGGCCTGCAGCCGTGGCAGCAGCGACGCGAGGTGCTTCGAGTGGCCCGACGCTGCGCGTTCGGCGAGCGCCGCGAGATGGCGTGTCAGCGTGGCGGCATGCGGGTAGGGCGGGGCGGCGCCGAGCGCGGCGGTGAACGCGGCGAGGTCGCCGCTGCGGTAGAAGTCCCAGACCGGAGCGCTCGCCACGGGCACCCGGAACGCGACCCGCAGCACCCAGCCAGGCGGGGCGACCGTCAGCGGCTGCACCACCAGGCGCTCGAAGCCGCTGCCGGCGCGTGTCACGCCCAGCGTCTCGAGCGCGGCGCCGCGCTGCGTCATCAGCGTGCGCACCTGCGGCCCGGTGCCGACCGCGTCGAGATGGCGCAGCGCGTCGTCCATCAGCGCCGGCGCGATCCAGCGGCTCGGCCGCGCGCCGGCCGCAGCCTTCTGCAGAAGGATCATCCCGAGCGTGTCGAGGTGCTGCTCGAAGCCGGGCGTGTGCGGGTCGATGAAGTCGGCAGGCTGCACGACCTGCGGCAGCAGGTAGGCGGCCTGCTGAATGCGCATCACATCGGCATCCGCGAGGTGCGCCGGCACGCGTTTCGCGTGGCGCGCGACCGGGAGCTTCAGGGTCGGCGGCGCCGGCGGTCGGGTCAGGGCGTCTGGGGTCATGCGGCGGTTCGGTCAGGGCACGAAAGGGCGGGGTGGCGCGAACCCGGCAGTATGCGGGCTCCTGAATAGATCCGGCTTCGCCGGTCTACTCGGATCCCCGCGGGAAAAGGCGACCTTGGGGCGCTCTCAGGGCAGCGGCGTCGCGAAGCTCAGCTCGTGACCGTCGGGATCGGTGATGTGGAAGTAGCGCTCGCCCCAGCTCGCATCGCACGGGGCGGCATCGGGGCTCAGCCCGTGCTGCAGTGCCTGCCGGTACAGCGCGTCGACGTCGGGCACGTGAAAGATCACCCGGCCCCACCAGGACCACCGGCGCTCCGGACTCTCTGCGATCAGGTTCAGGCAGGCATTGCCGGCGCTGAAGCTGCTGAACGCGGCCGATTCGCCGCCATAGCGCAGCGCGAAGCCGAGCGCGCGGTAGAAGCGCAGCGCGCTGGCCATGTCGTGCGTGCCCAGGGTGATCGCGCTGATCGATGTGATCGTGCCGGTCGCGGGGCCGCGAAGTCGTTCGTCGCTCATCGTGGTCGGCAACTTAGCCCAGCGCCATCGTGCTGTCCAGCGACCGCGGCAATGCCGCTGGGTTGGGCGCCGCGTCACGACAGGGTTTGTTCTATCGGTCGGTCGGCGTGCCGCGCGAATCATCGAAGGGGCGCGGCCGCGCGACGAGGCGGCCCGCATGGAGGTGATCGATGACCACGCTTCCGCTGCACCCGCCACGCACCGCGGCGACGCCGATCGATGTGATCGCCGTCGTCACGACCGTCGCGACGCTGGCCGACGCGCGGCGGCTCGCGTGCGCGATCGTCGAACGCCGGCTCGCCGCTTGCGCGCAGCTGTCGACGATCGAGAGCTTCTATGTCTGGCACGACGCGCTGCAGAACGAGGCGGAGGTCCGCGTGCTGTTCAAGACGACCCGCGCGAGTTGGCCCGAGCTCGAGGCCGCGATCGTCGAGCTCCATCCGTACGAGCTGCCGGCGATCCATGCGCTCGAATGTGCCGCGGTGCATGCGCCGTATGCGCAATGGGTCGCCGACAACACTTCGGGCTGACACCGAACCACCGGACCGCCGAGCGTATCGCGGCGAAGCGCGAAGCCAGCTGCCGCGCGCGCACATCGCTGGCATCGCGATCCGGCCTCGTCCTACCCGGCGGCAATGTCGCCGCCGCTATCGTGGTCGGGTGTGGCCCGAGGAGCTGCTCCACGATGTCGAACCATGGGAACCGTGCCCTGGGCCGGCGCGCCGGCGTCGACCCGATCCCGCAGTTGGCAGCGGCGCTGAAGCGGGCGTTCTTCGGCCCGCAGTCGGTGACCCGTGTCGCCAGCCTGTTCGACACCCGGCTCGCTGCGGAGCGCGCGGCGCGCGACTTGCCCGCCGCAGCGGGCCTGAACGCCGCGCAGGTGACGGTGCTGAGCCCGCTGGATCGACAGGCCAGCCGCCGCGCCGCACAAGCGGTGGCGACCGGTGAACTCGCCGACGCGCGCATGCCGATTCCGTCGGCGCTGATACGCACCCATCTCGCAGCCGCCGCGCTCGGGCTGCTGCTCGGTATCGGGCTGTACGCGGCGCTGATGATCGCGGGCAGCCCGGCGATGCACTCGGCGCCGGTGCTGACGCTGGCAGTGCTGATCGCGCTCGGCAGCCTGTTCGGCCTGATGCTCGGCGCGCTGCTCGCGCTGCGGCCCGACGAGAGCCGGGTCGTCGCGCGGATCCGGCGCGGCCTCGACGACGGCTGCTGGGCCGTGCTCGCGATGCCTGCCGATGCCGACCAGACGCGCCGCGTGATCGCGGCCTTCGCCCGGCAGGGCGCGCGGGTGGTGCGAAGTTTCTAGGCCGCGGCCGCCGTCAGCGCGCCGCGTGCTGACGGATGAGCCGGCTGGCCGCGGCGATCAGCGCGGCCGGCTGGTCGCGGTGCGGCGAATGGCCGCACGCCGCAAGTTCGAGCAGTTCGGTCTGCGGCACGCGGCGCGCGATGCCGCGAATCTGCTCGAGCGTCCCGTACTCGTCGTCCAGACCCTGCACCGCCAGCAGCGGGCAGCTGATCGGCGCCAGTTCGGCCTCGATCGACCAGGCCTGGAATGGCGGGTGCAGCCAGATGTCATTCCAGCCCCAGAACGCCGAGTCCGGGTCGTCGTGGTGCTTCGCGAGGCGCTCGCGCAGGTCGGTCTCGAGGTAGGCGGTGCGCGCCTTCTCGATGCTCGCGACCGACAGCGGCTCGACCAGGATGTGCGGCGCCAGCACGATCGCACCGGCCACGCGATGCGGGAAGCGCGCGGCATGCAGCAGTGCGATCGAGCCGCCGTCGCTGTGGCCGAGCAGCCATGGCCGCGCTGCGGCGGTGTCGACGTCGAGCGCATCGAGCAGGGCCGGCAGCACCTCGTGCGCCTGGCGGTGCATGAAATCGAGCCCCCAGGCTTCTTCGGCGGCGCGCGGCGTCGATCGCCCGTAGCCTGGGCGCGAGTAGACCAGGCCTCGGCAGCCGGCAGCGTCGCACAGGCGCTGCGGGAAATCGCGCCACATCGACAGCGAGCCGAGCCCCTCATGCAGGAACACCAGCAGCGGCGCGTCGCCGCGCTCGCGCGCCAGCCACGCGTGCTCGATGCGCACGCGCCGGCCGGCCCAGTCGATCTCGACGAACTCGCTCATTGATTCGAATCGCGCTCGCGCTCGCGCAACCTGAAGCGCTGGATCTTGCCGGTGGCGGTCTTCGGCAGCTCGCTCACGAACTCGATGAAGCGCGGGTACTTGTAGGGCGCGAGC